>Ga0255770_10005187_pt1 | contig 10791 bp, 22 predicted proteins | sample 071ome_22_FD_179968 | JGI IMG/M metagenome (GOLD analysis project Ga0255770, IMG submission 179968) | Coastal salt marsh microbial communities from the Groves Creek Marsh, Skidaway Island, Georgia - 071404AT metaG (version 2) | ecosystem: Environmental > Aquatic > Marine > Intertidal zone >... | reverse complement strand
GTGCTAGTCGTGCGCTAGGCATAAGAAGATCTGAACAGCAAGTTAGCATTCCTACAGAATTAGCTGAATTAACGGTTGACAAAGTACAATAATCGTTTATAATAAATAATGTGGGTTGTTAACGCAGCCCACATTCTAATCTGCAGACAGACACAGGAGACTATTATGATCGAAGGATTTAAAGCACCGTGCGTGGTGTTTAAAACTCGTGTTCGCGATGAAAGCATTGGCGGATCAAACCCTTTCCGTTGGGAAGATGTAACTAGCGATAGTTTACTAAAAGGAAAACGTGTAGCAGTGTTTAGCTTGCCAGGTGCATTTACACCTACTTGCTCTACATATCAGCTACCAGGTTTTGAAAAGTATTATGACGAAATCAAAGCACTAGGCGTTGACGAAGTATATTGCATTTCAGTTAACGATGCGTTTGTTATGAATGCTTGGGCTAAAGCACAAGAGATTAAAAACGTAAAAGTTATTCCAGATGGATCAGGCAACTTTACTCGCTTCATGGGTATGTTGGTTGGTAAGAATCACGTAGGTTTTGGTAACCGTTCGTGGCGTTACATGTGCGTGTTCAACGACGGTGTAGTTGAAAAGTGGTGGCAGGAACCTGGCATCAACAACGATGGCACTGACGAAGATCCGTACGGTGAAACTACTCCAGAAAATATGGTAAATTATCTACGTGCAACACAAGCAGCACATGATACTGCCGCAGCCTAAAAAATAGGTTGACAAATGAAGTCCAGTCTGTTAATATAGTATTATGATTGAATACGAGTATTACGACTGGACTTCTCTTATCGATGCAGATGCACGTAAGCAAATGGTATCTGATATTGATAATTTAATTTCAAATGGACATTATTGGGATAATTCTCCTCCATACCAAACAAATGTTAATATATTTGGTATGCAAGGTGAAGCATGGACTAATCTTAAAATGAGTTTTATTTGGAGTTGTTTTTCTTACATGAAACAAGAGAGGCAAATTAAGGGTATTAAAAGTTGGGGCTATAAAACAAATATTGAAACACAAGAAAACAGAGACAGATATTGGCATCAACATTTACGTGAAGGTGCTTTAACGTTAAGTGGTGTTTATTATGTTGATATTCCAAAAGGAGTTAACATGAAAACATCAGGCACAGAGTTTGCACCAAATGGTGTAGGTAACGGTAAAGAATTTTTTGCAAGAGCAAAAATAGGTAACTGGATAATTTTTCCAGGCAACACTTGGCATCGTCCAGGTATATTAGAAAGTAAACGATGGCGCTATATTGTAGCTGCTGATATGGAGATATAAATGGCAACAACAGAAGAAAAAACAGAACTAGTAGAAACAATCAAAGGGCCACGATACTATCGTATTTGTATTTCAGGCTATGGTGGCGAAGCAGCCTACATTAGTATTACCAAAGAAGCACACGACTTTTGGAAAGAAGTAACAGACGAACACGGTGACAGTGATTTTGTTAACTATCTAGTAAACGATGATCCGGATGATTGTGAATATGAAAATATCGACAGCGTCCCGCCTGAAGCAGACTTCCTAACTAGTTATGGTAAAGATGACTATAAGTCTAGTTGGTATGAAGCACCAACTGAATACGAACACCAATGGGGTGTAGAGTTTGGTAGTGCATACATGGATATTGACGAAGTAGACAGCGATGACTACGGTGCAAGTGTTGTTCGTGAGGTAATGTTTCGCGAAGGTGTACAAGATTTGTGTGAAAGAATCGGCGAAGAGTCAGATTGGAATGTAGAAATGTGGGATTCACAAGAGTGTTATGCTGGTGAAGACGTAGAGTATATTGCACAAATGTATTCAAGTGAAAAAGGTGGTTTCTTTGATGGCATCATTGAAACTATTGGAGAATTTGATCCTAAGAAACTTGAGTTTCATTGTAGCGAATACGATAACGGTGAAGAATGTATTACATCAATTGTATACGATGGTGTTGAAATTGATAACCAAGGCGGCGATACTAATGGAAAAGGCTACTATGCGAGCGTTTGGCAGAATTCGTAGTTATTTCTATGAAATCGCTTAAGAAGTCAAAATGTGTAGCAAGTTGTGAGAACAAACTTGTGTTCATAACTTCTGCTACCATTTCGTATGAACCGATACCTATATCTTGATAGTAGCGACGATTAATACCGTGTTTACTTCCGTAAGTAGGAAATACGCCTGTAACAAAGAGACAAGTATCTCCAAGTTCTTTAGCAGTATAATCAGCAGGACGAGAAAGTTTTAAATATGCTTGTGCAAAAGATTCTTCAGGAAGGAAGTCAATACGTTCTACATGACATGCCAAAAGCATTACAACGTAAGCCTCAAGGTTTTCTGGTAACTCGTAACCTGTTTTGGCTTGCGTCTCTTTTACAACATCGTAAAATGCTACACGATACGCATCTTTCATATAGTATTTATATGGTTGACAAATGTATTTTATGAAGGCATAATAGTATTATGACACCGCAAGAAATATTTGAATACAAACAACGCTGGCTTCCGGGCTATGCAGTACGTTTACACAGTGATCTAGACTGGAAAGGTAAAGATTGGTGTCGCAGACGCATACCTCGTGAGGCTTGGAGTATGACTACGTGGACAAATGTTTACGAGCATACATTTTATTTTGAAAGCGAAATTCACGCAAATGAATTTGCTAAACAATGGCCGGAGTATACAAACCAATGAAAATAGGTTTAAGTTTTAGTAGATGTTTAAGAGATATCTACGTAGGCGAAGTTGAAGAAAATGATGTGCTTGTTATTATTTCACGTACAGACTTTGATCCAAGAAATGATAACCATTGGAATGGCATATGGGATGGGTATACACAAGGCGGATTAAGCAATCCTGAATGGGCAGATTTTAAAGATGAATATGTTGCATTCAGGCGTTTGACTATAGAACTATATGAAGATGGTAAAATTCACCAACCTCGTCAGTTTGGCGCCCATCCGCCTCGTATGCCGTATCACTGGCTAGAGTGCGTAGTGACCGAAAACGAACACAATCCTGCACAACAGAAAGCGTGGGACAACTATAAACTAATTACAGGACTATCCTAATGTATGCAATTATGATATGCTTAGATAGTAAGGACGATTGGATCTTTGTAACAAAAGATACAGGTAAATGCGATTGGAACTTAGAACCAATGCTGTTTGAAGATATACATAAGGCACTTGATGTTGCTAGGACCTTTGAAATAGAAGGCAAAGAACGCAATGTTAAGGTAGTTAGCTATGAAAGTTAAAATTGGAAAGTACCCGGATCATTGCCCGTGGAGCAACTGGTTGTATGACAAGTTTGGATACAGTCCAAAACAAAAAATAAAAGTACACATTGACCCGTGGGACACTTGGAGTATGGATCATACACTTGCCCCCATTATCCTTCCTATGCTTGTACAACTAAAGGCTACCAAGCACGGTGCTCCGTTTGTTGATCTAAATGATGTGCCAAAAGAACTACACGGCAAGAAACTTACCAAGAAGCAAAAAGAGAACGGTGAAGTAGACGACAAACATTTTGAACGTTGGGACTGGGTGTTGGACGAAATGATCTATGCGTTTGATTGCAAAGCAAACAAAGATGATGTGTATATGCGTTTTGATGATAGAGACGAACAAGTAAAAGAACAAGAAAGGATTTCTAATGGCTTCAGGCTCTTTGGTAAATATTACGAAGGATTATGGGACTAAAAAATGAGTAAAATTATTACATATAAAGTAGAAGACATTTTTGAAGATATCGAAGGTGATGACGAAAATGTGTTAATGAACATTCCACCAGAAATAAGCGAAAAGATGGGATGGGTACCAGGTGATGTTTTAAAAATCACAGTAGAAAAAGGTCAAATAATAATGACCAAAGCAGAGGAGAAAAATGGCGAATAACAACGACGGTTCTTTTGAAGTCGAAGGTATAATAATAGATGTTATGCCTAATCAAACATTTAAAGTTGAATTAACAGAAAATCAACATCAAGTAATATGCTATACTAGCGGAAAACTTAGACAGCACAGAATTCGATTAGTTGCTGGCGATGCAGTTAAAGTTACAATGACACCATATGATCTATCTAAAGGTAGAATTACATACCGACTATAGGTTGACAAATATTAAAATTTATGGTATAATTAATTTTTAATCACAAAAAGAGGATATTTTATGTTAGATTACGAAAGTTCTCGTAATACGAGTGTTTCTTATTGGCAATCACAACCTACGGATCAACCGTGGACTCTAAATGGGTTTGCAGGAACATGGAATTTTTCAGATCACAATCTAATTCCAGAACCTATTGTTAATTTTTTAATTGAATACTTTTGGAAAGAGTTGCCAGAAAATCGTAAAAGTCATTATAAGTCAATACCACTTAATAAAATTAATAACATACTAAACGAGATCTGGGAAGGTCCTGGAAGTATGACTAAGTTAGTAAATCTACAATACGAGCTTCGAACTAATAGATTACAAGAGACACCAAATGATGTCGAAAAAGTAATGAAAGGGTACAATACTCCTACACTTGATTCTGACCTAGATCAAGAAGATGACGAGTAAGTCATTGATTTTACAGTAAATCATTTTTCTTGACATTTGATTGCTCCTGCTGTATAATATATGTATATATTGTGCAAATGGAGCATCTTTATGATAAAAGTAACAGGCGGATCTAAAAGTCAACAGCAACACACTATCGGTTTAGTTAACTTTTGTATTAAAAAGTTAATGCCTAAGATGAATCTTGATATTACTGTTAAGTTTAAGAAACTTGATGGAGTATATGGTTATTGTAATTCAGACCCTCAAGGTGATGCAGAACGTTTAGATCGCCCTCGTGCATTTGAATTAGAAATTCATAACAAGATGCCGTTACGCAAAGTTTTAGAAACTGTAGCACACGAAATGGTACACGTTAAACAGTACGCTCGTGGTGAGCTTTATCAAAGCGGAGTTACAGGCATGCATCGCTGGCACGGTGAATGGATTTCAAAAGATCCTGAGTATTGGGATTGTCCGTGGGAGTGGGAAGCAATGGGTCGTGAAACTGCACTGTTTATACAGTATGCAGAAGCAAATAGTTTAGGAAAAAAGAAATGGGCAAAGGATATTTAAAATGGCTAAAGTAGTAAGAACTAAGTGGTATAAATTTGTAGGCGATGTCTATGAATATTACGGACAAGATCGTAATTCAAAAGAACGAACACACAGTGATGTAGGCTGGCGTCTACGTAGTAAAAAATATGGCGGTGTAGCAACGTTTGCTAAAATTCCTCTTAGTGAAACAACTGAAGATCGTAGTTGTCCTTTGAATGAAAAAATGAGCGGGATTTATATTTTACGAGATAGTATTTTTCCTGAAGGATTTTATATTGGTAAAGGTAAATGTATCCATGATCGTGTTTGGAAACATGGTGTAAAACTTGACGGCACAAGTAAATGGAACAAAGGTGTAGAAACTACTAAAGAATTTGAAAAGTATCGTCAACTACGTTTAGAAAAAGGTTTAACAGATCTAAGCGATGTAGAGATTGCATTTTGGTTTACAGACAAAATTGACGAACTTGAAGATCAATTATTAGGAGCATATACTGCAAAGTATAATCGCACTCCGTCATGTAATGATACAGAAGAAGCAATGTTTGATTCATGGGATATCTAAGGCCACTTTTAATTTTACAAAAATAGCAAGACCATAAATAGATATACCAATGGGAGATAACACATGACAGTACAGGCACAAACAAACAAAATACTAATTGAAAACAAGATAGGCAGAAAAATGTGGGTATGGGACTCTGATAGTTTTTATACTCAAAGACTTCAAGCCGGACCTTATCAAAAACAAAACTTACTACATCTACGTAAGTTGTGTCCTAATCCAAGAACAGTACTTGATATTGGAATGAATATAGGTATGAATACTTGGGAGTATGCTACATTTGCTAAAACAGTACATGGCTTTGAGCCAGTACCTGAAACGTATAAAGTTGCAGTAGATAATATTGCAATGAACAAAAAAGAGTTTCGTGATGACACAGGTTGGTTTCCTGATGCAGGTGGATTTGCTTCATTAGAAATTACAGGTGATATTCATACACATAATATTGCACTAGGTCCAGTAGGCGGTCCTAGTAAAGTAGAAATGCACATTAAAAAGAATGATGGACATAATCGTGTAGCAAACGACAATGGAGAATTTAAAACTGTAACAGGCAAAGACATCAAAAGAAATACGGGTTATGAACGTGTAGAAATTGATCAGCGTACACTAGATAGCTACGGCTTTGAAGATGTAGATATTATTAAGATTGACGTAGAAGGATATGAGCTTCTTGTACTAGAAGGCGCAGATCAAACTATTGCAAACAATCGTCCAATTGTACAAGTAGAGTGTGTAGACATTCAGCCGCGAGCATTTGGCAGAACTATACAAGAACTGTTTGATTACTTTAATGACAGGGATTATGTAATTACAACAGCAGATGGTGTAGTACGTGGTCCTGAATGGTGTTACGTTAAGAAGATGATGGATCGTTTTATGATTCCAAAAGAACGCACAGACTTGTATACACTTCCAGAAGAGCAACCTTTTAATCAACTTTTTGAAGAAATAGGTTGACATCTACTGTAAAGGTGTTATTATATAAGTGTAGCCAGTAATTCGTTACGCACTACACTAAACGCAAAATTAAAGTAGCAAGGAAAAAATATGAAAACGAAACCTTACAACCGTCTGGTTGAAATTAACAAGTACCTTTCTAAATTTACTGTATCCTTTGAAATGAAGGACGATGCTATTGACACTCGTACAATGGCAGACAACTACGAGAATGGTATTATTCCACTAGCAGATATTGCGGACGCAATTGACATCGTGCTAGGACCTCAAAAACATCCAAAAGAACGTGATCCTTTTGATCCACGTACAGGCGTAGTTAAATTTGACTATGTGACCTGGGAAGATTTATTTCTTTGGCCGCGATTCCAACGTGACGTAGCGCCAAATCATTTATACAAAATTGAACAGGACTTTGATCCTACTTGTGTAATTGTTCCAACAGCAATTAAAATTGACGGCAAGTATATGCTATGGGACGGACATCACACTGCACAAGCAATGAAGCGACAAAATTACACAATGTTCCCTGTATGGTATATTGATACTGATTTGATTACTGACGAAGAAGTTAAGGCCGCAGGCTTTGATGACAAAGTAGAATACGGTGTGTGGCTTGCAGGACAGAACATGATTCGTATTAACTCACGTAACAAACGTAAACTACACGCATATGACGAGTTTATGATTTTGTTAGAAACAAAAGACACGCATACTGTTCAAATGAACAATATCTTACGTGCCGCAGGATTTACTCCTAAGCGTAATGCAAACACAAACAATGCATTTAGTCAGATTAAGAGTGGACAAGCAATCTTTGACATGACAGACGACTATGGTAGTAGAGGCAAATATTTCAAACGAGCTCTACAGTTTCATAAGCGTACCTGGGACTTAGCACCTGCGGAATTAGAAGTATGGCGTCCAATGGCACTGCTTTACAAGGAAGCAGAATTACAAGGATTTGTATTAGACGAACAGTTTGATATTGAACTAGGTAACTTGTTTGTTAAGTTGTACGGTGATCCTAACACAGTGCAACAAACGCTCAAGGATGAATACTATAACGAACTACACACAAACGGTTTTAAAGAGCCTCGAGACCACGATCAGTGGCGTGTGTATGATGCGATTATTAACTTGTATAACAAGAAAATTAAACGCATTCAACTTCCAACAGCACAATGTCGGTGGTAATATGAAACTGTTATACTTAATGCGCGATCCGTTTGGCAGTGATGCTAATAAGATTGGAATAACATCGTTCCGTAGTGCCAAGGTAAGACTTGGCACATATCAAAACTCATTTCCAGGCAAAAGTCATCTTGCTACATTTAACAGAGTTTGGTACGGTGAAGACAATCCTGTTAAAGAACTTGAAAAGACACTAAAGAATCAATTTGGATATGCTATTCAATTTGAAGGACGTGGCTTTACAGAATGGGTTTACGAAACAGAAGAAACTATTCTTAAACAGATAAATGAAACTATTAAAGGTTATCATTATCATGTATTTCCGGTTGACACAGATGGCGAAACAGTGTATACTATAGATACATTAATAGGCAATTTAGAAGAGGCACACAATGACAGCACATACACTTTATAATCCAATTGGTTGGGCAACCCGCGTGAATAAGAATCTTCCAGATCCAAACACCCTTGATTGGGGCAACATGAGCAAGGCAGAGTTCAAGAGCCTGGAACTCGAATACGAGCTTGCAGACGAAAATCCAAGCATTACTATTGCAGGTAATAAGCACTCGTTTGTTCCACCTAAAACTGTAAAACTTACAGACGCACTTGCTGTTGCATATGCGGCATATCGTATTAACAACAAAACCTACACCAAAGACATTCGTCGCTTTGAAGAAGCACCTACACAGTTTCCTAACAAGGACCTTGTGCGTTACTACTGGACTAAAAAGTTGAACATGAGTGATGCACAGTATCTTCCTTCAGACTTCGAGATGTTCGAACCTACTGAAGAAGATTATGTTAGTGTGCAAGAAGCACTCAAGTGGATGAAGCGTTATGTAATGCTTGGGCTAGGTGAGCTTGACAGTTTTAAAGCAGACATGGTTAAAGAACTATCGCAAGACGAAGTTCGTGTTATGGGCATGGGCCGTATTGCATATGCTCCAGAGTTCGTCAAACGTGATATGCACGAAAGCGGACTTAAAAAAGAAATCCGTGTAGAATATCGTGACAGTGTACATTTAGGAAAAGAAAAAGATCCTGTAGAATGTGTTGTTAAGATTCTTGATAAACGTTATAGCGCACAGTGGGAGTCATACAATTACACAGCAGTTACTACAGACGGCAATCTTGTTTCTTATATGAACAAGTTTGATCAAGAAATTGGCAGTATGAAACGGATCAAAGCCAAAGTAAAGGCACAAACTAAAAATCGACTGTTTGAAGCAAACGAAACTCGACTAAACTATGTTAAGTTGTACAAGGTGTAATTATGTTTTATTACTATCATGTTTGGGTTGTAGATGCAAATGGTAAAAAGATTAAACATATCGATACAGTAAAATGCATCTCAGAAAGTACAGCAGTAGAACAGGTGTTCATGAAGTTTGGATCCGCTAGTCGTTATAGCGGATTAGGTAAAGCAAGTTTTAAAGCAGAGAGATGTTAATGAACGGAGACTTATATGCAGCATGGGATGTTCTTAGTGTCCTTATTGTTATGGGATTTACAATTGGCGTAGTATTGGCTATTATAGTCGGTGCTATTCGTATTGGTTGGCAACTTGCACCTTGGTTATTTGTTGGTGCTTTATTAATATGGTTCTTTGGAGGATAAAATGACTGATGTAGAATATACAATTTGGCTGTTTGTTGCTTACCTGTCAGGCTCAATTGTAACATATTTGATGTTACTAAAAACAACGTTTATTGATGCAAGCGGTAAAACAATAGATACACTTATCGAGAATGGTTTTTTACGTCATAAAAAAGGCGATGACGGAGAAATTGAAATTCTTAAATGGGACGCCAAAGAAGAGGACATATGAAAGAGTACTTCAATCCAACATTAAATTGGATTAGACAAGACTTTAACTCAGACAGTTTTAGATTTTTAGTTGAAGTACTAGCATGGGCAATTTCAATCGGCTGCTCAATTACAATGGCACTTACAGTTCCTAACCCACCACTACTAGTAATGTATCCGTTATGGATAAGTGGTTGTGCAATGTATGCATGGGCAGCATGGACACGCAGAAGTTTTGGTATGTTAGCAAATTACTTCTTACTAGTTGCTATAGATAGTGTAGGCTTAATTAGAATGTTAGTAGAATGATTAAGATTCAAGGTAAAATTCCAAGGCAAGTGATGGTTGCGGTAAGTGGCGGAGTAGATTCAATGGCGGCATTGGATTTCCTTCGGCGCAATCATGCTGTGGAAGTTTACCATTTTAATCATGGAACAGAATATAGCAACCGAGCAGAAGACTTAGTTCGACGCTATATTATGAAACACAACTTACCTTTTCAAATCCGTGGTATTGCTAAAGGTACAAAGCCTAAAGGCAAGAGTTGGGAAGAATGGTGGCGCGAAGAACGCTACAAATGGATGGACTTGTTTTCACAACATCACTTGCCAGTGGTTACTTGCCATCATTTAGATGATTGTGTAGAAACTTGGGTATGGAGCTCAATGCATGGAACAGGTAAAATTATTCCTTATCGTCGCAACGGTGTCATTCGTCCTTTCCGTACTACTCGTAAACGTCAGTTAGAACTTTGGGCAGCAATGCACAATGTACCTTATTTAGAGGATGACAGCAACGCAGATGTGTGTTATACTAGAAACTATATTAGACACGAAATGATGCCACATGTATTGAGAGTTAACCCTGGTATTCATAAAACTATTGCTAAGAAGGTGAGAGATGATTACGTTAGTTGAGTTATGTGCAGGATTAGGCGTAGCTAGTTTATTGTTTTTTTGGCTAATGATTAAAGGATGGGACGAATAATGGATATTAAACACCCTTATCAATTTGATAGAGAAAAAGTAGAATCACATTACTCAGAAAAGGACGGTGTTCCTGTTAAGTATGTGTGTACTACTGATCTTAAGGCGAGCGATGTGCCTGTAGATATTTACTACAGAGCTACACCACATCCTGA
>Ga0255770_10005175_pt1 | contig 10806 bp, 11 predicted proteins | sample 071ome_22_FD_179968 | JGI IMG/M metagenome (GOLD analysis project Ga0255770, IMG submission 179968) | Coastal salt marsh microbial communities from the Groves Creek Marsh, Skidaway Island, Georgia - 071404AT metaG (version 2) | ecosystem: Environmental > Aquatic > Marine > Intertidal zone >... | reverse complement strand
CATATTTTTGATCTCGATCTATACCAAAAACAAAAAAACCATCTTTTGATACTTTAACCTCTTTTTTTCCAACCAAAATTTTAGCATTAGGATCAGTTTTACCTAATATAAAATGACCTTGTAAAAATTTTCCTTGGAATTCAATAGCTTTTGCTGGTGATATAAAAATTAAAAAAACAAAAAAAAGTCTATAAATTATTGAGCTGTCCATCCACCATCTATAATTATTGATGTTCCAGTTATCATTGAAGACGCTGATGATGCCAAAAAGCATACTGTTGTAGCAACATCACTTTCAGTAGCTGCTTTACCCATAGGAATATTTCCAAGAGCTAATTTTTTAAACTTTTTGTTTTTAAAAAATTTTTTTACCATAGGCGTTTCAACAAAAGTAGGTGCTACCGTATTAACTCTGATATTTTTTTTAGCCAACTCTACCCCCATTCCTTTAGTTAGTCCCTCAATACCAAATTTTGTCATGTTGTATACATTTCTTCCCCCCATACCCACATGACCAAGTTGTGATGACATATTTATGATTGAACCAGATCTTTTTTTATTTTTAAGCATTTTTTTTACAACAAGTTGTGCCACGTTAAATGCTGCTTTTAGATTTAAATCTACAAGATAATTCATACTTTTTTGTTTAATTTTTTCAAATGGTTCTGGAATATTAGTTCCTGCATTATTTACCAATACATCAATAATTTTAATTTTATCTAGTTTTTGTTTTAAATCTTCATAGTTCATTACATCGCAAGAAACTTTAATAATTTTCCCCTTAACTTTTTTAATATCCTTCTCTAATTTGTTTAAATCTGAAGGAGTTCTACTTAAAGCTATAACCGTTGCACCTGCTTCAGCTAACGCAATAGAACAAGCTCTTCCCAATCCTTTACCCGCACCAGTAACTAAAGCGTATTTGTTTTTTAGATTTATTTTTTGAAGATACATTAAAAGAATATTATTTTAATATCTGTGTAAATCAACTCTACAGCCACTATTAATATTGCTAGTAAACCAACCCAAGCAATCCATTTATATTTCTTAATCCATCCAGATATTAATGTTGCTGCAGTTGCCATTAAAACTATTGATAACACTAATCCAAATACAAGTAGTCCATAATGATCGCCTGCTGCACCAGCAACACCTAAAACATTATCTAAACTCATTGTAAAATCTGCAAGTAAAACTGTCCAAATAGCCTTTAAAAAACTAGAATTGTCTACTTTAACATTCTCCTCTGTTTCTGAACCTTTGATCACATCTACGTAAAGTTTGTAAACAATATAAAGTAGTAACAATCCTCCAATTAATCTTAAACCGGTTATTTGCAGCAAATAAGCTGTGAGTAAAGTTAGTATTATTCTTAAAATTACAGCACCACCAATTCCCCAGAATATAACTTTTTTTCTTTGTTCGACTGGAAATTTAGATGCAACCATACCAATTATAATTGCATTGTCTCCAGCTAAAACTAAATCAATAAAAATGATTTGAGTTAATATAGCTATTTGTTCAGGCGTAAAAAATTCTGCAAACATCAGCTGTTTAATATCATGTCAGAAGCTTTTTCTGCAATCATTATTGTTGGAGCATTGGTATTTCCTGAAGTGATGTTAGGCATTATAGAAGCATCAACAACTCTTAGATTGCTTATACCTCTAACTTTAAGCTTCTCGTCAACGACTGACATTTCATCTTGACCCATTTTACATGTTCCAACAGGATGAAAAATTGTTTGGGTGAAATTTGATCCTTCTCTAACTAATTCTTCATCATCAGTAATATGAGATCCAGGTCTATATTCCTCTGGCTCATATTTTTTAAATGTTTCTGTTTCTAACATAATTTTTCTTACAATTTTTAGTCCTTGAGCCGCAACTCTTCTATCATCATCTGTTGATAAATAATTCATCTTGATTTTTGGATATACTCTGCTGTCACCACTAACAATATTAATTTCACCTCTACTAGTCGGTCTTACATTTGCTACAGTAGGAGTTATTCCCTCGAAATCATGCATTGGAGTAACTCCTAAAATATCTGTACTAACAGGCGATACATGAAATTGTAGATTCGGAGTGGCTCTCGAAGGATCACTTTTTACAAATCCACAAACTTGACTTGCACCCATTGTTACTGGACCACTTTGATTTAAAACATATTCAAGTCCCATTAAAAACCTACCAAATAAACTTTCTACTTTTCTATTTAATGATTTTAAATTTTTTACTTTATATACAGGCCTAAACATTAAATGATCTTGTAAATTTAAACCCACACCATTCGATTCATGAATAATATCTATGCCAAATTTTTTAAGCTTTTCTTTATTACCAATACCAGATACTTGCAATAAATGTGGAGATCCAATAGATCCAGCAGATAAAATTACTTCTTTATTTGCTTTAACAGTAATTAAATTTTCACCTTGATAATAACTTGCGCCGATTGCTGTTTTTCCTTCAAAATTAATTTTTTGGACATGCGCATTTACCACAATTTTTAAATTAGGTCTTTTTTTTGCAGGATTTAAATATCCTTTAGCAGCACTACATCTTAATTTTAATCCCCGTTTGTTGAAGCTTGTTGTAAACTGAAAAAAACCTACACCAAAATTATCTCCAGTGTTAAAATCGACTGTTTTTGGAATTCCATATTCTTCAGCAGCATTTTGAAATTCATCAAGTAGTTTTAAATTTATTTTTTTATTTGCGACAGTAATTGGGCCATTGTCGTTATGAAATTCACTTTTACCTAATTCGTTATTTTCAGATTTTAAAAAATAAGGCAAAACATCATCCCAGCCCCAACCAGTATTTCCTAATTGTCGCCAAATATTATAATCTTCTTTTTGACCTCTAATCCACAAAAGACCATTTATTGAGGAGCTCCCTCCCAAAGTTTTTCCTCTTGGATATCTTATTGATCTATTATTCATTGTTTCATCGGGCTCAGTTTTAAAACACCAATCTACTTTTGGATTGTGCATAGTTTTAAAGTAACCAACTGGAATATGTATCCATGGATAATTATCCTTACCTCCAGCCTCAATTAAAAGTACTTTGTTTTTAGGATTTTCAGACAATCTGTTTGCAAGAACACATCCAGCAGAACCAGCTCCAATAATAATAAAATCAAAATTTTCCATTGCTTAGAACTCTTATAAATTAAAAAAAAAAATTTACTAATAATACTGTAAAAAAATTAAAAATATTCAATATTAGCACTTGTTTTAGATTTCATTCTTTGACAAGGTTTCATTTTTAAAAATAAAGAGAGGGAAACAAATGAAAAAAATCATTTCAATGTTATTTGCAGTTGCAATGGTATTTGGATTTATTTCGAATGCTAATGCTGCAAAAACACTAAAATGTCAGACGGTTCTTAACACTAAGGCTGATGAAGTAAAAATGTTAAAAGACTTTACTGACACTGTTACAACTTTGACAGGTGGATCTCTTAAGTTTGAAATTATGCCTGCAGGAGCAGTTGTTGGTGTAAAAGAAACTTTAGATGCTGTTGATAAAGGACTTATCGACTGTGGATTTGCTTGGACACACTATTGGTCAGGTGATCACCCTGCCGCTATGTTATTTGGTTCGCCAGTAGCAGGTGGTGGTGTTGGTATTGACAACATCGCATTCTTATCATGGTTTCAGTATGGTGGAGGAAAAGAGCTATACGACAGACTATGGAAAGAAATGGGAAGAGATATTAAAGGATTTATGATTCAACCAGTTGGTCCTGAAGCTTTAGGTTGGTTTCCAAAACCAATTAAAGATATGGCTGATTTTAGAAAATATAAATTCAGAACTCCTCCAGGAATTCCAGGACAAACTTATAAAGACATTGGTATAGCATCTGTTGCTATGGGTGGTGGAGATATTCTACCAGCTTTAGAAGCAGGAACTATTGATGCTGCTGAATGGTGTTGTCCTAAGCCAGACTTAACGTTTGGTTTCCAAAAAGTATTAAAGCACTACTACCTACAAGGTTTACACCAAGTAGTCGTAAATGCTGACTTTTATATTACTGGAAAAACATATGAAGCTATGAGTGCTCATGAGAAGAAGTCTCTAGAAGTTGCAGCAAATGCATCTCTAGCGAAATCTCTAAGTTACAGAATCTATGAAAACGGAAAAGCTTTAAGAGAGCTTACTGAAGTTCACGGTGTAAAATTAGAAGATACTCCTTCTGACTACTTTACTGAATACATGGCTGCAGCTAAGAAAAGTTTGGAAACAAACGCTGCAAACAATGCATTCTTTGCAGAAGTATGGGACTCTATGAAAGAATTTGCTGATATCGCAGTTCCTTTCTGGAGTGGTGCTCAAATGTCTAATGCGAAGCTAGGAATGGCTCACGCAGCAACATTAAAGTAATCATTAAATAATCTTTACGTTAGAGCGGACTTAATAGTCCGCTCTAATTTTTTATATAAAATTTTATGGCAGACGAACCAGGTAAACTAGACATATCAGATGAAATGATTGCCGAAAGGCGAGGTGGTTCAGGAAAAATGCCAAGTGATATGCCGTCATGGATGGCAAGTTCAATTGTTAATATCGATAAATTTAGCAAATGGGTTGGTAACGTTGTTTGTTGGATATTGATGCCGTTAATTTTTGCAATGACTTACGAGGTTCTTGCTAGAAAATTATTTCATGCCCCAACAATTTGGGCTTACGATATCAGTCGATTTTTATATGGTGCACTTTTTATGTTGGGTGCTGGTTATGCGCTATCTAAAGGTGTTCACATAAGAGCAGATTTTTTATACAGGAATTTTAAAACTAAAAATCAAGGAACAATTGATTTTTGGTTATATATTTTATTTTATTTTCCAGGCTTAATTGTATTTCTTTATATGACTATTGGTTATGTTGGAGAATCTATTCAAAGAGGTGAGAGAGGAATGGATACTACATGGATGCCATACATGTGGCCAATTAAAACTTGTTTATTAGTTGGTATAGTATTTTTACTTATCCAAGGTATTTCAGAATTATTTAAGAGTTATTGGGCTGCTACAAGAGGGAAGTGGCCAGGAGAAGATGAATGATAGCTGAATTTATAGATCCAGCATACTTAGGTTTTATTTTAGTTGGAGTAATGTTGTTTGCTATCTTTGTTGGATTTCCTATTTCATTTACATTAATTTTTTTAGGTTTTGTATTTGGTTATTTAGGATTTGGAAAATTGGTCTTTTATTTAATGACCCTCCAGTTCTCGATGGTCATGACCGAACAAACTCTCGCCGCCGTCCCGCTCTTTGTCTTTATGGGTATTATGATGGAACAAGCAGGACTGATGGAAAGATTATTTTCGTCATTTCAAATGATGTTGGCTAGAGTAAGAGGTGCATTGTATTATGCTGTATTGTTTGTTTCAGTTATTTTTGCTGCAGCAACAGGAATTGTTGGTGCTTCAGTAACTATACTTGGAATTATGGCAGCAAAATCAATGAATAGATCTGGTTATGATGTAAGACTTGCAGCCGGTACAATTACAGCTGGTGGTACTTTAGGAATTTTAATTCCACCAAGTATTATGCTTGTTGTAATGGGTCCAATTATGGAAATTCCTGTAATTGATTTATTTGCTGCAGCTATAATACCAGGAATTCTTCTTGCAAGTTTATACGCCGGCTACACAACAATAAGATGCATGATAAATCCAAAACTAGGACCTGTAATTCCTGAGGAAATGAGAGCAGCAAGCATGAAAGAAGTTTGGATAGAATTTTTTTTAGGCTTAGTTCCTCCTGCAGCATTAGTTTTTGCAGCATTAGGAAGTATTTTATTTGGTTTTGCAACGCCAACAGAAGCAGCTGGTTGTGGTGCAATGGGTGCATTGTTACTTTCATTAGCATATAAAAAATTAACTTTATCTAAATTACAAGAAGCTTTAGTTAAAACTTTAGAAATTACCGCTTTAATAATGGTTCTAGTTGCTGCTTCAAACTTTTTTGGTGCTGTATTTGCAAGACTTGGCACTCCAACTTTATTAACAGAATTTTTGCTAGGCTTAGAGATGAATAAATATTTAATTTTAGCAATTGTAATGGTTGCAATATTTTTATTAGGATGGCCATTAGAATGGGTACCAATTGTGATGATTATTGTGCCAATTCTTTTACCATTAATTGAAGCTTTAGGTTTTAATTTAACTTGGTTTGCAATATTAGTCGCTGTCAATCTCCAGACCGCCTGGCTTTCTCCACCCGTAGCTTTGTCTGCCTATTTCTTAAAAGGCGTAGTTCCTGAATGGGATTTAAAAGATATTTATTATGGAATGATGCAATTTATGGTTCTGCAAATTATAGGCTTAATTTTAATTATAATATTTCCTAAGATTGCCTTATGGTTGCCAACTCTCTTATATGGACAGTAGAATTTATTAGTTTAAAATAAATTTAGTGAATCAGCCAAAAGTAAAATACTCTCTTTCTAATTGGGACCTAGTCACAGTTAATCCAAATTACAAAACTTGGAATTGGAAAGATTTATTTTGTTTTTGGGGCGCTAATGTACAAAGTGTAATTGGTTTCTCGTTAATATCCTCTTTATACTTAATGTATAGTCTAAATATTTTTGTAGTTTTTTTTGGAATAATACTAGGATCTTTTTTTGTTTATTTATTTTCAAATATTATCGGAAAACCTTCTCAAAAATTTGGTTTACCGTTTGCAGTATTATTAAGATCTTCATTAGGGTTTAATGGTGCTAAATTTTTTGGATTAATCAGAAGTTTAGTTGGAATTTTTTTATTTGGAATTCAAACCTATTTTCTATCTAAAATATTAGTTTATTTAATTAGAATTCTAATTTTTTCCATAGATAATTCTTTATTACAGCAGGAAATATTTATTTTTTATTATTTTGGCATGAACATTATTGATTGGTCTGCAATAATAATTACAATAATTTTACAAACTTTATTTTTTACTGTTGGGATGCAGTATAATAAAAAAATAATTAATTTTTCAGCGATAACAGTTTATGTTGGAATGCTAATTTTTTTCTTCGTTGTTTTATTAAGTGATGTAAAAATAACTACTGAGGCTTTTTCAAATATTTTTAATCTTAATAATTTTTTAGACGTTAATAACTTAGCGCCTCTGTTAACAGTTGCAGGTACAATATTTGCTTATTTTTCAATTTTAATCATTAGTTTTGGTGATTTTTCTAGGTATGTAAAAAATGAAAAAGAATTAAAAAAAGGAAACTTAAGTTTAATTTTGAATTTAATTATTTTTTCTTTTTTATCTGTTTTTATTGTTACAGGTTCTGATGTTTTTCTAAATCAAAAATTTTCAGATATAGATAGAATTTTTACTAATCCTACAGATATAATCGGGAAGTTTGATAATATACAGATAACAATAGTAGTTTTGTTTTTTATTATAATAGCTTCAGCTTCTACAAATTTAGTTGCCAATTTCATCCCATCTCAATACTCTCTAATAAATTTTGCTCCTTCAATATTAAGTTTAAAAAGCGCTAGTTATTTAATTGCTTTTTTTGGTTTGTTGATCGCAATATTTTGGCTGACTATATTGAGCCAAATAGGAATTTTATCATTTGTTGATACTTTTGGTGCTTTCTTTGGTCCTTTATTTGGAGTGATGGCAGCTGACTATTATTTAATTAAAAACCAAGAATTAAGTAATAAAGATTTATATTCTATAGATAAAGAGAGCGCTTATTATTATTCAGGTGGTTGGCATATAAAAGGTGTTTATTCTTTAATTATCGGATTTATATTTTCAGCGTCTACAATTTGGAACACTAATTTAATGTTTTTACAGTCCTACGCCTGGATAATAGGTGCATTTGTTGCTTGGATAACATATTACTTATTAGCAAAAAAGTAATATGAAAGCTTTAGTATATACAGGTACTCAGGAATTAGTTTATAGAGACGAACCAAACCCAATTGAAGTTTCAGGAGAAAGTATTTTAAAAATACATGCCTCAGGGATATGTGGCTCGGATATGCATGCTTATCACGGACATGATGAAAGAAGAGTGCCCCCATTAATATTGGGACATGAGGTAAGTGGAGAAGTTCAGAATGGAAAATTCAAAGGAAAAGATGTTGTTTTAAATCCTTTAATTACTTGTGGTAAATGTGAATACTGCACAAGTGGAAGGGAACATCTTTGCCCAAACAGAATTATTTTGGGCATGAATAAACCAATTGAAAGACAAGGAGTTTTTGCAGAATTTGTATCAACTCCTGATCAAAACATTTATGAAATTCCAGAAGGTTTAGATAAAAATGAGGCTCCTGTAGCTGAGCCAACTGCTGTTTCTTTACATGCGGTATTAATGGGCGAGCAAGCATTGAGTAAACCTTTATCTGAATGCAAAACCTTAATTCAAGGTGGTGGTGCGATTGGTTTGTTATGTGGATTAATATTATCAAAAATTAAAGGCAACAAAGACATAATTCTTTCCGACCCAAATAAATTAAGACTAAAAGAATGCTCCAAATATTTGGAAGCAAAATATGTAGCTCCAAATGACAAGGAAATAGCTAGTAATAAGTTTGATATAGTTTTTGATACGGTTGGACTGGAAATCTCAAGACAACAAGCAATCGAAGTAGTCAAACCAGGTGGAACCATCATTCACATAGGTTTAACTCAGCCTGCTGGAACCTTTAATTTTAGAAAAATGACTTTACAAGAAGTGACTGTAATAGGCACTTATTGCTATACAAATAAAGATTTTGAGCAAACTTTAAAGATTTTAGCAAATAAAGATATTGGGTCACTAGATTGGATTGAATTTAGAGAATTAAAAAGTGGGGGAGATGCTTTTAAGCAAATACATAATGGTACATGTGTTGCTCCTAAAATTATCCTTTTACCTTAGAAATTAGGTCTATTTTTGAGTTAATAACTCTTGATCCACCCGATTTAATCTCCTTAGATACTACCGGTGCAGATATCATAAACGACCAATAAATCAAAAGTAAAAAAACAAATATAATTTTCATATTGTTCATTTAACAATCAATCTTGAATTTAGAATGTTTAAATTGTGACTGAATATTGAATTTATAAATAATTTATCTATAAGAAGATCATGTTTAAATTTTTTTATATTTTTATTACATCATTAATTTTACTTAACTCTGCACTCGCTGAAAATATGAATATTTTTAAATTTACAGAGCAAGAGCTTTCAGAACTTGATGTTCGTAAGGTGAGAGGAGCGGATAATAAAACAGTTTATTCTGTTGGATCAAATGAGAATGGTAATTTTTTAAAAGCCGTAGCAGATAATGCTGCTTCTGGTCTTGGAAAAGAGGTTAAAATTGACCTAAACAAGACCCCATTTATCAACATAACATGGAAAATTGAAAAAGATTTGCAAGGTATTAATGAAAAATCCAAAAAAGGTCATGATTTTGCAGCTAGAGTTTTTGCAGTAAAAAAAACAGGAGCAACACCACTTTCAAATAGAGCAATTAATTACGTTTTTTCAAGTAATAGTGCAGTCGGACAGAGTTGGCCAAGCCCTTATACAAAAAAATCAATAGATAATGTATTAGCAACTACAAAAGATAATCTGAATGTTTGGGTAACGGTGAAAGCTAATGTTAAGGAAGATTTTAAAAAATTTCATGATCTAGATGTGAATGAATTAGATGGTTTGGCTATAATGGCAGATACTGATAATTCTAAAATGAAATCAATTTCTTATTTTCAGAATATTTATTTTTCAGCAGATTAATTACCATTTTAAATACTTTTTTAATCCAATACTTAAAAACGATAATAAAATCGCTGCGATAACATCAGCGATTGGAATTGCATTTGGAAATCCAAAGTTCCATAAAACTACTCCGATTAACCAAATTATATAAATTTTCATTTAAGATATTATATCTTAGTTTCTATTAAATTTTTATTTATTTGATATTATTTATTTATGCATAAAAACTTTAGTCATAATGTTAAAGTGTATTATGAAGATACAGATGCTGGTGGAGTCGTGTACTATGCTAACTATTTAAAATATTTAGAAAGAGCTAGAACTGAAGCGTTATCAACTATTGGATTAAGCAATACAAAAATAAAAAATGATTTTGGTGCTCTTATAATTGTTAAATCGTGCAATATTGAATATAAAAAATCTGCATATTTAGAAGATGATTTACAAATTAAATCATTTGTAGACTCTACTTCAAAAACTTCTTTTTTAATGAATCAATCAATATTTAAAGATGAGGAATTGATCGTAGAGGCTAAAATTCATCTAGTATTTATAAATGAAAAATTTAAGCCAGTAAAAATTCCAGAAAAAATCTTATTAGACTTTAAACCCTATACTTCTAGTTAATAGATATTTTCCTAGCTTTTTTAAATAAATCTACAATCATTCTTTCAGATACAAGCTTAGTGTTTACATTTCTAGGGCTAGGGTGATAACAGGCAATTAGTTTAATATTTCCTGGTAGTAAATAGGATTTTCCATGAATAAATTTTATCTTTTGATTAAAAGTATATTTTTTTTTATAAAATTTAACACAATTATCAAATGCCACCTTTCCTAATGCAATAATAGTTTTTAATTTTTTTAAATTATAAATCTCACTATCAAAATATTTTGAACAATTATTTAGTTCTTCTATTTTAGGTTTGTCTCCTGGAGGAACACATTTTAAAATATTAGTAATATATGTTGATTTTAATTTAAGACCATCATTTAGGTTTTCTGAATTTGGTTGGTTTGATATTTTAGCCTTAAATAAACATTTAAATAAAAAATCTCCAGATTTATC
>Ga0255770_10005166_pt1 | contig 10819 bp, 5 predicted proteins | sample 071ome_22_FD_179968 | JGI IMG/M metagenome (GOLD analysis project Ga0255770, IMG submission 179968) | Coastal salt marsh microbial communities from the Groves Creek Marsh, Skidaway Island, Georgia - 071404AT metaG (version 2) | ecosystem: Environmental > Aquatic > Marine > Intertidal zone > Salt... | reverse complement strand
AGTTTAGACTTGGAAGAGTAAAATTCAACTGGACTGGCGATTGGCAGCCATCCAAATCCTACTTGATTGATGATATCGTCAAGTTCGGTGGTAACTCCTACGTTGCCGTCGTTAACCACACATCCACTGCGAGCACTGCGAATTTCTATTCGTCGGATCTTAGCAATTGGAACGTTCACTTAGAAGGTATCAATTCCAGAGGGAATTGGATGTCTGGTGAATACTATCGTGTTAACGATGTAGTAAGGTTCGGAAACATCCAGTATAGAGTTACTACTGCCCACACATCCGAAGGAACATTCGTTGACCTCACTAAGGTCACTGAATATGTTGCTGGATTCAATGCAGAAGGCGAGTGGAACATCGATACACCATATCAAACTGGTGACGTTGTTAACTACAATGGTTCTTCTTACGTTGCCCTTACGACATCTCTTGCAGGATTTTCTCCTCCACAGAACGTTGCTATCGGTACAGACACTGAAGGCAAGACATGGCAAATTCTTGCAGATGGTATCGCTGGAGCCGCAAATACCTACTCTGAGGGAACATACTTCAGAGGACAGCTTGTACAGTACGGTGGTGACATCTTCCGCCACAAGTTAGGTATTACGACTAACATTGCACCTCTTTCTACTGGTAACACACAAGGTGTTGGTATTGGTGCATCTGTTTGGGATCTTCTGGTCAAAGGATTTAATTTCGTTGGCAATTTCTCTACAACGTTTGCGTACCATCCTGGTCACGTTGTAAGATACGGTTCGAACTCCTATGTTTCTGTTGGTAATTCCTTTACTAACGTTATTCCTACTGCTGGTCTCGGAACATATTGGGAAACTCTTGCTGCTGGAGACAGCTCTGCTGTTCTGGTAAGTAAGGGTGATATTCTCACTTATAACTCTGGTCCTTTCAGAATTGGTATTGGTTCTACTGGTTACGCTCTTGCAGTTGGTGGAAACGGACTTCCTGGTTACGAAATCGTTGGTGCTCAAACCCGAGTTTACTATTGCGACTCCGAGTCTGGACACGATACAAACAACGGTCTTGCACCTAACCTGGCATTTAAGACAATTAAGAGGGCTTGTGCCGCTGCACGTCCCCAAACACCTATTACAGGATTTAATTACACTGCCGCAACTGGTGTTGCAACCATTACTGCTCCTGGTCACGGACTGCAAAACACTGGTACGTTCGTTCAGTTAGAAGGCGTAGAATTCGAATGTCTCTCTGGTGGTAATGTCTTCACCGTACTGGGTATGCAGTACAACAAGACAGTTGGTCTCGCAACCATCACCGCTATCGGACTGGGTAATGCACCCGAAGTCGGTATCGGCACACTTGTTAGAATTAGAAATCTTCAAGTTCAGTACACTGGTGATGCAAGATTTGAGCACCAATTCCAAAGTGCTTTAAGTGGCGCAGTTATCACTGGTGGTGACTATAATCACACATTTATTGCTGCAAACCCTGGTGCAATCACCTGTGTCCAAGGATCTCTCGCAGGTTCGACATTCACCCCAACAAACGCACAATATACCCCAACTTCGGGCGAAATCATCTTTACTGTTGGTAATCACGGTCTTTCGATCGCTGATACGATCAGCATCGATACCAACTCATTGACCTTCACTTGTGCGATGGATGGCAATAGTGCCAATAAGACATATCCTCGTGCAACTGACCCTGCTGCTGGTGCAACTCTCGCAGTTACTGCGATTACCCAAAATACCTTCACGGTAAACGTTGGTGCATCTCCACTCGTTGCTTATGACGTATCGGATGCAACTTATAATCACCTGACTGGTGCTATGACATTGGATATTGGTGCTCACCAACTTCCTGCCAACACCTCCATCAAACTGGCAAACAACAGTTTGACCTTCCGTTGTGCAATGGACGGTTATCTGACCGACCACTCCTATCCTCGTGCAACGGATCCTTACTACGATACTGCGATCAATATCACATCGGTTACTCCAACCACAATTACTGTTAACATCGGTGTTGCATCCAGCAACACAACCATCACAGGTAACTTCCCAGCTGTCCACACTCCTGGTCAGTTCCAGTTCCCTGTTCAAGGTATCCCCGATGCTAACTCGGTCATTCTGAACGTTGGTCAATCTGCAACCGATTACCTCTACGTTCAGGCTGGTACTGCATTCGTTGGTCTGACAACTACTGTTTATCCCGATAAGGCTTCTAAGTCCTACTTCGAAGTTCTTGAAGTTCCCGATGTTGATACTTTCAGAGTTAACATTGGTGTTTCCACAATCAACCACACCTATGTACAGGGTGGTCTGCTGACTGACCTGACGCCTGCTATTCTGAGACTCTCTGCTTCTCAGTTCTATGAGCAACTCCCAATTGTTGTTCCACCATTCACTTCGATTGTTGGACATACTCTGAGAGGTACTCAGGTTCTTCCCGCCTCTGGTTTCTCTGATGATGGCATCACGCCAAACAACAGATCGACCATGTTCAAACTGTCTGACGCAACTACCGTACAGGCACTGGCGTTCAAGGGAATGGAAGGTTTCCATTATGATCCTAACGCTCCTCTGGAGATGGACAACTCCAATATCAGAACTGGTGTTGGTACAACTGCCGCAGGTATCTTCTTCGCACTGAACCCCAACTCCCCAATTAACAACAAGTCGCCTTACGTTAAGGATTGTACGACTTTCTCGGATCCCGCAACTGAAAGTGGCAGATTCGGTGGTGGTGGTGTTGGCGTCTTCATCGACGGTGGTGTCCACAGCGAAGGTGCAAAATCGATGGTCTTCGACGCCTTCACGCAGGTTAACTCTGACGGTGCTGGATTCCTCCTTGATAAGAGTGCAATCGCTGAGATCGTCTCCTGCTTCACCTACTACGCTAAGTGGGGTTACTACTCTGGTGGTGGTGCGAGAATTCGTGCCGTTGGTGGTAACAACTCTTATGGTGATTACGGTGTCATCTCTTCTGGTTTCGCATCTGACGAAGTTGCAAGATCTGCAAGACTGTTCGGTGACTTGATGACCATTCTCGGAACAACAGTTTCGGGTACAGTCGCAATTGGTAACACCCTTACTGGTCAAGCCTCTGGCGCACAGGGATGGTTGATCAATGACCAGAAGGCCGCTGATAAGTATTACTTCAAGTATCATCCTGGTTATGGTGCTACCGCAACTGCTGAAAACGGCAACGTTGCAATCGGTACTTCTCCATTCGTAGATGGTGAACTTGTATATGCTTACAGTGACACCTCGGGCGCTGGTTATGCTGGTTCCTTCAACGTTGCAGCTGCAACATCCTCTGTTTCTGGTCAGAAGGGTACAATCCTTGAGATTGATGGATTTGATTCCGTTCCTCTCGTAGGTGACGCAATCGGATTCACCACCAGCTTTGGTGAAGATACCCTGTTCTACATTGTCAACACAGTTACTAACGTCGCGGCCGCAGTAACTTACACCGACACCGTTGGAATGGCACACACCTACTATAACCGCGCTACTCTGACAATCTCGCCAGAGAAGGGTAAGGCAACCCCTGACACCCGTAACGTCACGGGCGCAGGTTCCACCATCAGTGTTAGAACAAGATTCTCTCAGGTCCGCCTGACGGGTCACGACTTCCTGAGTGTTGGTACTGGTAACAAGGTTGAGACCAATTATCCCGATGTTGACGAAACTCAAATCATTCAGGGTAATGAGACCAATACATTCGGTCCTGGTAAGGTGTTCTTCGTCTCCACTGACCAAGGTGGTAACTTCAGAGTTGGTCAATTCTTCTCCGTTGACCAGTTGACTGGTCGTGCAACCCTGGACGCCTCCGCGTTCAACCTGTCTGGTCTGACAGAACTGAGACTGGGTGCGATTGGTGGTCAGGTCGGTGAGGCAATTAACGAATTCTCCTCTGATGAATTCATGTCTGGTGACTCCAACAGCGCTTGCCCAACTGAATTCGCAACTCGCGGATTCCTGCTTCGCGGTAAGATGGGCGTTGGTGCGATGGTTCCCCCAGTTGGTACTACCGCCCAAAGACCTTCAGGCGTTGATGAGTCCTTCGTCACTGGTGCTCTGAGATTCAACACCACTCTGGGTGCTCTGGAATACTACGATGGAACCGCATGGGTCCAGCCTGGTAAACTCACCTACGAGACAGTTTCTGGAAACAACAACGCACTTGCCTCGCATGTCTACTTCGTCCGCACGGACACTGGTCAAGCTCAAATGACTCTGCCCGCAAGCCCAAATCTTGGTGATACGATCAGATTCTACGACGCAGCCAAGACTTTCGACACCAACGCACTGGTTGTCCAAAGAAACGGCAAACTGATTCAGGGTGACGCTGCAGACCTCACGGTCAACGTTGAGGGTGCATCGTTCGAACTCACCTTCTCGGGTGACACATACGGTTGGAGACTGTTCTCCATCTGATTCTGGGGAGGGGGATTCTTCCCCCTCTTTCTTTTCTGTCTATTATATAAACCACCCAATGTAGAGATAAAATGGCCACTTACGGAAGTTACAAAAAAATTGTTGCTGCTCAGATCCCAAATCAATCTATTCCAGATAGTGCTTTTGCACCTGGATCTGGTCCCAAATACGGCGTATTGTGGATCAGTGGAGGGTTAGGAGGTATTTCTGGAGGATGTTGTTGTCTTTGGACAGTTCCTACTGGAGTTAAGAGGGTCACCTTCGATCTTTGGGGCGCTGGGGGAAATGGTAGTGGATTCTGTTCTTGGGACCGTTGCCATCACTATTTTGGTGCTGGTGGCGGAATGTATGCCACTAGAACAATTGATGTTCAAGCTGGGTGGCAGTATTCGATTTGTGCTGGTGGCGTTTATCCATGTTGTTCTTATGAGTGTGTTGGATGTCAGGGATGCGCTTCTTATGTTAATGGTTGCAATCTAAGTAGTTTTTGTGCAACTGGTGGTTCTAGAGGTTGTGCAAACACTGCTTGGGATACGATGTGTACTTCCGAGTGGCAGTGTTGCGTAAGCCCAGGTCAAAACAACTCTCAATTTGCTATGGGTAATATGGCTCCTGCAGGTACAGGACCATTTGCATGTCACTGTTACAGACACACCTGGTGTTCTGGAACTGCACCATTCCTATCCTTCGGAACGATTGGTGGTCACGTTGCAGAATGTTGGGTACGTTGTGCATGTTGGACCGTTCCTTATGCAATGGGAGGCGGTAATGGAATGACCACATATTGTGGCAACTGGGATAATGGCACTGGCCAAGTCGGTGGAACAGGTGTCGTAAAGATCACTTACGTCTAATCAGGGGAACTTTATACAAATGGCAAACTATTCAGATTACAAAAGAGTAACTACGGACCAAATTGATGACGGATTAGTCACCGATGAAATGATTGTTCCTGGTGCTAGAAAAAATTATGGAATCAAGTGGGTCCATGGATCTCCCAACTCTGCAGCTGGTGGATGTTGCTGCCTTTGGACAGTTCCCTCTGGAGTTTCGAAACTTTTCATTGAAATGTGGGGTGCTGGAGGAAATGGTCACGGTTCTTGTTCTTGGAACCGTTGTCAACACTTTAAGGGTGCAGGTGGAGGATCATATAATTCTAAGATGATTCAAACTGCTCCAGGTTGCCAATATAGGATCTGTGCTGCTGGTGTTTATCCATGTTGTTCTTTCGATTGTACTGGATGTGAGGGTTGTTCTTCTTATGTAAATGGTTACAATTTAAGTAACTTCTGTGCCGTTGGTGGTTCTAGAGGTTGTGCGAACACCAATTGGACAGAGACATGTTACTCTGCATATGACTGTTGTTTGCAGAGAGGTTTCAATAATGGTGACTTCGGTGGTATCTCTCACTCTGGTAGATTTGGTTCCGTTCAGTGGTGGTTCGGTGTAGGATTCTGTCACTGTCATCACCAACAAACAAGACCTTCCAGAGCTCCTGTCGTAGGTACAGACGTTGTTTATGCAATCAACTTCTGCTGGATCCGTCACGGTTGTTGGACTGTTCCTTATGGTTCTGGTGCTCAAGGTGCTCAGTCTAGTTACTGCGGTAACTGGGATAATGGATATGGTAATACTGGCGGTAACGGAATCGTCAAAATTACATATTTCTGATAAATATTTAACGTAGGAATTTTTCACCCATGGCAAACTATACCGATTATAAAAAGGTTGATGGCGCATCACTTCCAACAGGAGTGATTACGGATGCAAAAATCGCCTCAAATGCACTGAACACATGGAATATTCAGTGGATTTATGGTTCCCCAAATAGTGTAACTGGCGGATGTTGTTGCCTCTGGACAGTCCCAAGTGGTGTGTACAAAGTAACCTTTGAAATGTGGGGTTCTGGTGGTAACGGTCATGGTGCTTGTTCTTGGAATAGGTGTCAGCACTTTAGAGGCGCTGGTGGCGGTTACTACGCAAATAAAACGATTACAACATCTCCTGGTTGCCAATATACCATCTGTGCTGCTGGTGTTTATCCATGTTGTTCTTTTGACTGCGTTGGTTGTTACGGTTGTTCTTCCTACATTAACGGATATAACCTTTCCAACTTCTGTACTCCAGGTGGACACAGAGGTGAGGCAAACACTTCCTGGAATACTGCATGTAACTCAGATTTTACCTGTTGTAAAGGTCCCAATGATAATGGTGCCGACTTCCAAATGGGTTCTCACGCAGGACAATTCTCCACTCACGCATCTGAATGCCATTGTCAGTGCGTAGGATCTCAACCAACCCCCGCACCATTCATCGGTGGTGAGGTTCAGTATCAATTGCATGACTGCTGGATCCGTCACGGTTGTTGGACTGTTCCTTATGCACACGGTGCAATCGGAGGCATGACTTCTCAGTGTAGTGGATGGGACAATGCTTACGGAAATACTGGTGGAAGTGGACTCGTCAAGATTACTTACGTCTAAAAGATAAAAAAAATAATTCTAAAGGAACGGGAAACCGTTCCTTTTTTTATGTAAAAAAGTATAAATAATACCGAGAGACGTTAACTCGCACAAATAACCGCTATGGCAACCGAAATTATCAGAGTAGAATTTGATCTGCCGCTCCCCGATGAGTACATGGTAGATCATAACAGAACACAGAATAGGTCCCGTAAGTATACTTACCACGGACCCGACAAGATTTATCTGCAGATTGGCGCAGATGGATATGAGAAGTATGGTCCACTGACAGAAGATGACAAAGCAGACGGCCGTCCAATGCCAGCTGATGTTGTAGAATTCTTCGAAGTAGACTGCAGAGTATATCCACTGATTTGTCAGTTAAGAGGACCAATCGTAAACGAGTCCCAGGAATTCTCTGGGCCAGTTCTTCCAGATAACAAAACTCCAAATCCACAGACAGGAGAAGCGGCTGGTGCTATTGCAGCTCACCCACAATCTCCAGTAGTTGCTGGTTTTGAACAGTTTAAGTATAGTCTTCCCATTCTTCCAAAGTTTGTTTGGGATCCACTCACCGTTAGAGTTGTTGATGGAGTTCCAACAGCAAGAATGTTCACCGTTAATGAAACAATTCTTGGTGAAGCTAACGACGATTGGTTCGGTCTAGAGGACATTAGAGATAAGAGAAACCAAATGCTGTCTTCCAGCGATGGTCAGATCTCTTCCGATATGCCTTCTGCAATGGTTCAAGCTTGGACAGATTACAGACAGAATCTGAGAGATTGGCCTTCTCTGGTAACTGAACAGGGGGTTCCACCAGCAGTTGCTGCAATGATGACTCCTATTCACCCAACAGCAGATTCTATGAGATATGAATCTATGACTGCTGAACAGATCTCTCGTAAGGAAGCGAAAGAGGCTCGTGCAATTGCTCGTGGACTTGAGCAAATGGAACGTGCAAAACCAACTGAAGATCAGAATCCTGGTCTCTGATATAGTTAAAAATGGGGGTCTGAAAAGACCCCTAAATAATTTCAAAATGAATCTTTGACATGAGACCTAAAGCATTCTTTATTAATGGTGGAGCAGGAAGAGTTCTTTCCTCCATCCCAGCATTAGAAAAATACGCCGAAACCCACGACGATTTCATCATCGTCTGTGAGGGGGGTACAGATTTTTACAAGGGGCACCCAGTTCTTCATGGAAAGTGCTTCGATAATTGGCATAAAAATTTATTCGAAGATTATATCAAAGATAGGGACTGTGTAAGTGTAGAACCATATAGAAATTGGTGGTACTACAATCAAAAGTGTAGTATTGCACAGGCTTTTGATATGATCATCAACGAACTCGATGAACCAAGAGAAGTTGCCGATCCATCAATTCATCTCAATAAGATGGAAGTGGTTACTGCCCAGAATATCCTTGCAGAAGTTAGAGCGGGTACTGGAAAAGAAAAGGTCGTTGTTATTCAACCTTTTGGTAGAGGAGTTACCAGTGTAGGAGATTTTGTTGTTGATCCTGGTTCTAGAAGCATGAACATGGTTAACACTGTTGATATCATCAATGATCTGAAAAAAGATTATGGTGTAGTTATTATGAGTGAAGTTCACTTCCCATTGGAAGAGAATGAAGAGAAATCAAAAAATAAAGTGGCCAGACCGAAAGTCGATGACATTCGAATTTGGGCTGCATTGATTGAAGGTGCGGATCATTTCATTGGATGTGATAGTGTTGGTCAACACATCGCAAAAGCACTTGGAAAGACCGCCACTGTCGTCCTTGGTTCTACCTATCCGATCAATATTTCATATCCAGATTTCAAGGATTTTGACATTATTGATGTTGGGGAAGGAAAAAGAAAGTACGAACCCATTAGAATTACAATGGATGATGAACGTACTAGATATAATGATCAGGCATGTGAAATGACTCCTGATCAAGTAAAACAAGTCATTGCATCTGCAAGAAAGAGACTTGGAAAACCAGGAAAATATACTGGTCCTACATTAGAACAACTTGCAGTACAAAATGGTCAGTCAGAAACACTTGCACCTTCAATGCCTCCTCTGCAACAACAACAAGAATTTTCGACTTTGCAACCAACTAAGTTGAACATTCCGACAACGGCAGTGAAACCTAGTAAAGGATTCAAATCTGAAGTTGAAAATCTCTTAAAGTCTGCAAAATAATTCGGAGTTTATTATGGCACAATGGATTGCTGGTCTCACTAGAGGACATAATGGCGGCATTTGTCTTCTAAAGGATGGAGAAGTTGTCTTCTCTATCGAAGAGGAACGACTCTCTAGAGTCAAATATGATGGCGGCCCATTTGCTGCCATGATTGAAATCAAGAAGTATACCGATAAACTTGATTATCTTGTAATTGCTCACACTCAACCACTTAGAGAAACTCCTGGTCATACAGGTGCTGCTGGACATATTGATTTCACTGGGGATGATGTTTACACGGGTTTAGCTAGAAAATTAGGTCTCATTGATAGAAAGGCAGAACTGTGGCCCCAACATCCTCAAGTTATCGATCTCAGTAGAAATCACCACAAACTTCATGCTGCTTGTGCGTTTTACAGATCTGGATTTGAGGATGCAGTAGCCTTAGTTGTTGATGGTGCAGGTACATTTATCCCCATGAACATGAATGGACGTACCGAAACTGTATGGGAATTGGAATCTATTTTTGATTGTGGATATCCTTCTGATTTTAAAACACTTTACAAACACTTAGGTGGAAGAGGTCCATATCAGTCCTTCCACTTTCCAGAATTCGACAGTAGTGATGAAGGAGAACCTGGATCTACTCATGAACTCGTTCTGGATGACAGTGCTGGTATTGTCAAGGCATACGAAGCAGCTACCTCATATTGCGGATTCAAACCAATTGAAGCTGGTAAGACTATGGGACTTTTCCCATATGGAAAACCAAATGAAAACATCCCCGAGATCTATGGAGATTGTGGGGGAACATCAGATTGGAAAACTTCGAATAGAGATGTAATTACTCCAAATTATCCCAACGGCGCATTTGTCAATGAAGGCAGATTCCCATTTCTCCGTACCGATTTTGAAATTTATCAAAAGGCACAGGAAAGAAAATACGATCTAACTAAGTTGGAGAATCGTAGAGATTTTGCCTATGCAATTCAAACTCAATCTCAAGCAATGGTTTTGGATTTAATCCGACATGCCGTAAAGATTAGTGGTAAGAAAAATGTAGTTCTTTCTGGTGGATATGCACTCAACTGTGTTGCAAACTACTGGTATCTTGAACAACTTGAAGGTGATGGAATTAATCTGTTTGTTGAACCTGTAAGTAATGATGCAGGTACTGCACTCGGTGCTGCTCTTCTCTGGCACCATAGACTGACCAATGATTCAAGAATTAGACCACAAATTACCAATCTCTATACTGGATTCGTACATAATCATACTGTCGATGAGATTGTTGATATTGCGGATAAGTTTAGTGCGAATAGAGTATTTGAAGCCAATAACGAAGACGTTGTTAATTTAATCACTGATAAGAATATCGTTGCTATTTGGCAAGGAAAATCTGAAGCTGGTCCTCGTGCTTTGGGTAACCGATCTCTAGTTTATGATCCCCGCGATCCCAATGGAAAAGATCACGTTAATATGGTAAAACGTCGGGAATACTTCCGTCCATTTGCAGGGTCCATTCTTAAGGAACATGTACACGAATGGTTTGATCTCCGTGGTATGGATGAAACTCCATTCATGATGTATGCAGTAAGATGTCAGGAAGGTATTGAAGAAAAGATTCCAGCAATCATTCACGTTGATGGCACCTGCCGTATTCAAACGGTGACTGAAGATCAGAATCCAAATTATCATTCACTGATTCAGACTTTCTATGAGAAGACTGGATGTCCAATTATCTTCAACACTTCTTTCAATCTT
>Ga0255770_10005117_pt1 | contig 10874 bp, 12 predicted proteins | sample 071ome_22_FD_179968 | JGI IMG/M metagenome (GOLD analysis project Ga0255770, IMG submission 179968) | Coastal salt marsh microbial communities from the Groves Creek Marsh, Skidaway Island, Georgia - 071404AT metaG (version 2) | ecosystem: Environmental > Aquatic > Marine > Intertidal zone >... | reverse complement strand
CTAAACGAGTTTGCTACTAATCTTGCACAGGTAAGCAGGCAGCTTAGAGAAGTAACTGATCTATTAGACGAGGTAAAGTATGCGAGTGAACATCAGGCGACCGCCTAAGAATCCAGAACGTAATCAGCGCATTACGGTAGAGATTGAGCCCCATGACGTATGGAGCTTAGACTGGACACTTGCACAGATAATACACCCTGCCCTTATGATGTTGAAGCAACAGAAGAATGGGGCTCCTTGGGTTGACCCTGAGGATGTACCAGACGAGCTGCGACCCACGCCCGAAGAGCTAGCAAACTACGAAGAGGATGCACGTACTGATGAACTGTGGTTTGACCGTTTTGACTACATCCTAGATGAAATGATTTGGGCATTTGACTTGATAAAGCAAGATGTCAATATACATTCAAAGCCGGAGGCTGCAAGGGTAGATAATGCCCTACGCCTGTTTGGTAAATATTATCGCAGTTTATGGTGGTAAAATGTTAAAAATTATCGTATGGTGTTATGTTATAATGCTAGTATTAATAGCAGGCGTATTAGTAGCAATGATGGAAAGTTGTACAGACTTTCCTCCTACTACTAGGGTAGATGGTGTATATGACTATCCTACAGATAACATCACAATACCTGCACAAGGTCACAAATAAAATGGAAAAATTTTTTGCTATACCTTGCCTACTTGAAGTATTGAGTGATGATGATCAGCAAATCTCTCACGATTTATTATATGAACATCTTTTATACCTACAGTCACAAAATTCAGCTGAAATTGATTTTTCAAAGAGTGGCTCAACACAACATTTACCAGCAAATCATATCGTCCAAGAAGATTTAGCTCCTGTGAAAAAAATTTTTGATAATTACATAGCAAGGTATATCAAATCTTGTAACAATGGAAAAGGAGTAAAATACTTTTACACTAATTCTTGGTACAATTTTATTGCGCCTAATAATATGTGTCCTCCTCATTTTCATCCAGGTAAATCAGCTGATATAACAGGCATTTATTACCCTAACTTTCATAAGGATTTTGGTAATTTACAAATTTTTAATCCTAATCTTATACAGCCAGTTAACCTTGCAGCTTTCAACTTTTTACAAACCATAGAATGTAAAAGTGGATTATTAATTTTGTTTCCGGCGTGTCTACTACATCAATCACAAGTTAATAAATCAGAAGAATTGCGTATAACTTTTGTATTTGATATTTTTTTAAATCCTAACAACCTAACTGAGGAACATGACAAGAACACAAATTAAAGATCGATTCCACGAAATAGCGAGTGAACTAATGAAGGATTTCGATTTCACTCGCATTCATCACACAATGCAAGCATTAGATTGGAGATATTCAGGTGAACGCCAGACCGAAGGTGACATTCGTATCTTTTGTCGTAGACTGTTACATGAAGCAATTGAAAGTGTACTAGACTCACCTACAGGAGAAGCATTCCTAAGCACGGGTGGTTTTGAAATATCCGTTTATCATCCAGATCATCCAGACCTAGACCGTAATGGCACACTTGATCTTAGATTTACTGTTGAACACGACATTGTGTATTTCGATAAACCTGACGTTAATGACAACAATAAATCTGTACAAGAACAGATAGATGAAATTGTCACTAGATTAGATCTACTTGAAGACGAAGTAGATCGTTATATTGTAGATTATAGGGAATAATATGACACGTTATTTAAATTGGTTCATTGTCGCTATCGTCGTGTTAGCCATACTTGACCAGGTTGGTGTATGAAATATTTTGTAGTTTGGGCACAGGATTTTGGTTTAGAATATCTCCAGTATGATACACGACAGGAAGCATTTGCTTTCCTTGAAACACTTTTACTGGATGGCGTAGATGCGGACAAGATTATGATCTTCCATGGCGACACGGTTGGTTATACGGTTGAAGAACACAAACATTATACAATTAAAGGAGACGAATGAAAGGTAGAACAGCACAACGTATTAGACGTAAGGCAGCAGTTGAAAGACTAGAATACCAGCACACTCATTACAGTGATAAGGTAAGAGAGATTAAAGAAGCGCTCAAGACTGCTCGCAATCACAAGGACAAGCAGGAAGAACAATTGCAGGAAGATCTATTAAGGATCGCAGAAGACAAACTAGCTAAATGCAAGACCACGCTGGACAACACAAATAGACTGCTGAAGGCATCTGCTGCATAAATATTCTAAACAAGGATTTAGATTATGCAGGACATTAGACATTATATCAATGTCATAGACCAATTAAACGAAGAGGTACGCTGGCAAAAGAGCCTCTTCGATCATCTCTTCTTAGATGATATAAAAATATACGACTTCAATCCTGACACAGGATATAACGAAGAAAAAAAATACCCCTATCTAATTCAACCAAATCATAAAAAATTCTGGACACCTATTGTTCCAGCTATGATGGAACGACTCGAAATGACCAAACTAATGGCAGGTTGCCATGTGCTAGGTGTAGATAAGCTCAAGCAGTTAATTGCTATACAAGGCCGCCGGCAAAAACAAATATCTGTTTTTACGTCAGATGTTGAAGGGTTTATCTCTGCATCAGGTATATGGGGTGGAGGAGGCTTAGTAGCAATCTTAACAGGCGATGTTTCAGTAGGTGCTGCGGCAGACATAATGAGTGTGGTTGACAAAGGAGGTCGTAGACTGATAGACCTAGGTCCAGAACCAGACTTCCAAGGAGAATTTCCATACGATATCTACGAAGAAAGGCCATATAATCTACTTTGGAATGCGCTGGTAGACATGCGTACTCCTATCCTAGCCGAACTTAAATCAACAGGTAATGAACCACCCGTGCCAGAGGATATAAGGCGTAACACACTAGGCAGCCGCATGTTGGTAGACAGTGATAGTTTTACAGGCGAACAGAAACGCCGTGCAATCCAACAGTACATTGATGGTGTTGAAAAAACGATTAAACAGCATAAACCAGTGTTCCAGGAGATGTTCTTCCAGCACGTAGAACGGCAGAGTACCGCATGGGAAGACCTAGTGGAAGACTATGATGAACTTGTAATGGGCAACTTTCGGATAGAAAAACTCTATGTTATCTCCGAATACATCGATGCAGATGACGGAGAGCGAGACGGATGGCCACACGATTACTTCCCGGAGGAAGGAGTATTCTGCAGTGAACCACGTCGGCAATGCATCGCACTAGATTTTCCAGTAGAATTCACTACTGAACACGATCTCAGAGATCGTCTCGAACGAGAAATGGTAACTCGTAACCACAGGAGGGCTTAGTGAAAACAACAGAAGAATTTAACCAGGAAGACGAATATAACCGTATAAGAAATAAAATTTTAGAACGTATCCAGTTTGCTAGGGAACAAAATGATACTGAATCCGAAGACAGACTTCAAACAGAATTAAATTATATAGATAATGCCCGTATAACAAATGCTTAATTAGATCCTCAGGAACAACGTAAACGACAGCATGACGAATACCTAAAGCGAATACAAGAAGCTAGAGAACGAGGAGATCGTACTACAGAAGCTCAGCTCAGCAAGAACATATGTACATGGACGATGCTTCTTATAAAAGAGCCTAGTTTATTCCTTGCATTTATCTGATAAATATCGTTAAATCGAGGACACAAACTTATGGCAAAAAAACTTTACATTGGGCAAACAACCTTTGAACCTTTAGCAAATCAAGTAGTAATTAAAGGTAATATACTACCTCAACGATTATTACTAATCACGAATATTTCAAACAACACTATAATTTATAATTTTGCTGATCCCTTATTAGGCTTAATTACTGCTCAATTTGACTCAACTACCGAATCTACAATTTTTACCTTGGTAAAAGATGTTTCAGCTATGAATAGCGATGATTTCTTACAGGTTTTTATTGATGATCAATCTACAGAATTCACACCAGCAGAAGATATAATTGATCCAGTAGGTAAAATTAGAATATCACAGCCCCAAAACTTGATAGATACTGATTTTGAGTATGGTTTACAATCTACTAAATGGGAAACATTACAAACTGTGAATAACGTTCCAACAATTTATAGCACTAGTGGAGATACAGGAGTAAGTGGTATTTCACAGGTCACTGCTGTTACAGGTAGCCTAGCAATCAAAGTAGAAGTAACCATTGCTCATGGTTTAGAAGTAGGTGATCCGATAACTGTATTAGGTTTATCGTTATATCAGGCAGAGGGAGCATTTATTGTAACGTCAGTTCCAGATAATTTAACATTCTTTTTTGAATTAGATGTTCCTGCCACAGTGACAGGGGTTATTAGTGGTAATTACACAAGCATAGTGCCAAGCAAATTTTTTGAAGGATCAGGTATACCAGTTGAAATTGAAAATGGGATTACTACCGATGAAGCCTCTCCTAGTCAATTGACAGTTAATACAGCATCTGATCATAATTATACTGTTGGCACTAAAGTGTATCTCCGTAATACTGCAGGTCCTAAATTATTAACTATTGCAGATAGTGCAGCTACAGCACCTGATAATAGACCATATGTAGATACAGTGTCTCAATTTAGTCAGACTGATTCAATTGATACACAGATTTCTACCGGAAGGGGTAGTTTTTTAAATTTTCCTGTAACCTCTTATGACTGGAATGGAACTTATGAAAATTATTTTACGACAACTACTTTTCCAAGCAATACAGATATTACTTGGGTAAACCATAATTTCCGCGATAATTACACTGTTTTATTTTCAGATCCATTAAGAGGGCGCACAAATGCTAACTTAGAAGACGGTAGGATTTATTATGTTATAACTGTAGATGCTGATACAATTAGATTATCACTTACAGAAAATGGTACTGCAATCACACTGAGCACAATGGATCTGTTACATGGTTACCCTAAATTAACTTTAGCCTATAAGGTAGAAAAAGTTTATAACAATATTTGGAATACTGCTATTGCTGCAAGATATATTACTGATGTCTCTGCCGATATAACGTTAAGGGATAACAGTGGAATTGATTACCCAAGTTATAGAGAAGATACTTTTGATCTTACTACGACACACGGCTTGACTGCAGTACCTGCAGAGTTATATGTAACTAGTCTTGTACAAGGTGGTGATGATGATTGGTGGAATGGAAACTTATCTCAGTCTGAAGCTACTGCGTATTACTTTACTAACGATACAGGTCAACAGATTTTGCCAACAGCAGGGGGTTGGACAGCCTACAATGGTGTGCAAGCAAACGGTTATACATCGTCATTAACTTTACGTGTTGGTACAGATTTTAGGAATAGTGCTGTAAATCTTGCAGGAGCTTGTTATGAATCTAATGGACGAATTTATATGCGTCTTCGCACAGCTACTGGTCGAGAGAACCAAAATTTTTATGGGTACTATTACCAGTTTAGAATGACTTTAGTTGCTTACACTGGTGTTAGCCAATTATCAGAAGCTGAAAAGAATACAAGTGGGTGGGATTTAGCATTACAAGAATGGGGACTAGGAGGAACTGCTCCTACACGTTTAATTGCATTCCAAGGTGTTTCAAGTTCATCAAGCTATAGCTTTGCCACAGATAGTTTTAGTTACGGAACCGCTTCAAATGGTTTCGACAATCAAAGATATTCAACGAGTAAAATTCTAAACACAAATAGTGCGACCCAGGCAGATTTCCTAACTGGTCAATTTGCAACAGATTTGAGCAACGCAAATTGGAATACTGCTCAAAATAGTGAAATTTTTTATATTTTCTGTAATGATTTAGGTTTTAATAAAAATTTATTATATGTACCTAATCATGGTGTTAATCAAGGCACCCCTTCACTTGCAACTGTGACAATTGATTCAGCACGTTATGCTGCCGGAGACAGGTTTGGTTTTGCTAACAGCACAGGTTTTGAAACTACTATAGCTGAGCAGGCCTTCCAGGTGAACTTACTCTATGTAAGCCCATCTACACTACGAATGCAAATTATTGACGCACCTAATACTGATGATATTACAAAATTTGCAAGCCAATTTTCTATGAACTATCAGTATGCAAATCTTGCATATAATACGATCTATGTAGAGAATCATAAAATTACAGCAAGCCTAGCAGCTACCTATACAAGTTTAGGTGGAACTGCAATTGCACCTTTGGTAAGTGGTACAGATTATCGATTAACTCGGGTTAACGATAACAGATTATCTATTTCTGATGTAGGAGGCGGTGTTACCAGCGTACTTACTATCGAATATGGTGCAAGTATCAACACTGCAACCACAGTTTTTATTGATGTAGAAACACCACTAGGTGCTGCTGCAAACACTGCAACTATTGATTCTATTGAATTTAGAGGAAATTTTAGCCGTCGAAACGAATATGTTGACATTACATTTGATGACGGTGATAATTATAGGATAGGACAATTTGATGATCAAGGAAATAGCTCAACATATGTGACCAGTACAACATTTTCTCTTAAGGATGTTACTCCAAATTTAACCAATGTTGGTGGAAAAATTGGATTTAATGTTGAATTTGATGCAAGTGATGGCGTAGATAGAGATGCAGCCGGCATCGGCTTTTGGTGGCAATTAAGATTTACTATTACTGCTAGTTCCAGTAGCCTAGCGTTGACATCTGCAGGAACCAATGGTCATCAATTTCTTATTGAAAATATAGATGGTGCTTATGATGGAATCTATACAATTACCGAAGTGCCCAGCAGCTTAGAATTTAATATTGGAAGCACTTTTACAATACCTGCAGTGTCATATATAATTTCAAGTATAGCAAATGATGAAATAACCTTTACCACACCACATAGGTTAATCACAGGATCTCCAATTGATTATTCTTTTTCAGGAACAACACAGCTATTTGATTGGACCGCCTATCAAGAGCCTAATGGATATGCTAGGGTTTATGTAATATCCACTGGAGTAAACTCAATAAAGTTAGCTACGAGCAGCCTGAGTGCTATTAACAATCAAGATATTCCATTGACATACGACGGCTTACCAGCAAACCATGTATTTAGAACTCAAAATATTGAACGGGCAATTAAAGGTGCAGGTTCTGTTACAGTCAATGGTAGCACAGGAGTTGTGAGTGGCAGTGGGACTAGATTCCTTAGCCAGTTCAAACGTTTTGATCTGATCTATCTTGACAGCCCAGCAGGTTATATCAAAGCCTATACAGTAGGAGATATAACTAGCCAGAGTGATATGACAATCAGCGATGGTGATATTGATATGACAGGTGTTGATTACTACTACGTTACAGAGCTAAATCCTAGACCGGATGGTTATAGCCTACACCTGCCATTTGATGGTGGTGTTGATATCACAGCAGGAACCAGTCCATATAGTAAAATAGTCCGCCAAACAAGGAAATATTTTAGATACCAATCTGGTAAAGGAATACAAACCAGTTTCGCCGTCAACTTTAATCCGCCCAAGCTTGCTAGACAATTAATACAGGCAGCTGGAACCACAGCAACTATATACAGTCAAGAACAACATAATCTAAAGGTAGGAGACAGGGTAATAATAGAAGGCGCAACTGTGAGCTTTGGTAGTAATCCCTATAACGGCATATTTGATGTAGACACAGTTCCAGACTTGTTTTCATTTACATATGAGCTTAATGAAGTACCAGCTGATCCTAAAGCAGGTGGTTTCCCAACCTATGTGAGAGACAGTTGGAGTGATAGTTATGTGAGAGCAGGTATGTTTGACGATCAAAACGGATTTTTTATGGAATTCGATGGTCAGACCTTAAACATGGTGCGTAGGAGTAGTACCCTCCAGTTAGCGGGCAGTATAAACTGCACTAAGAACTCAACAGTGATACAAGGTATCAACACCAGCTTCAGCACACAATTACAAACAGGTGATAGAGTGGTGATCCGTGGACAGAGTTATCTCATAAACACTGTGCCTGCAGATAACCGAGCCATTATACAGCCTGCGTACAAGGGAGCCTCAGCCACTTTTGTTAAGATAACCAAGACAGTTGACGTTAAAACCCCACAGAGCGAATGGAACTTAGACCGAGCAGACGGTAACGGGTTCACTGGCTTCATACTAGACACCAAGAAACTACAGATGGCCTACATGGATTATTCATGGTATGGTGCTGGTAAAATACGCTACGGATTTAAAGATCAACACGGTCATATTAGATACTTGCACGAGTATGTACACAACAACAGGCTTACTGAATCCTACTTCCGTTCAGGTAACCTACCTGCTCGTTATGAAATCAGCAATGGTAGTTCACCTACCACAGCCCCAACACTGTTCCACTTTGGTACATCCGTGATAATGGATGGAACTTTTGATGATGATAAAGCGTATCAGTTCACAGCACAGAGTAACCAATTTGCATACACTGCAGGAGGACAGTTCACGTTTAATCCTACAGGTAACTCAACCTTCACGCAGGTCACTATCGACGGCAAGCGTGTATATGTCTACAATTTCCCCATAAACTCAGCGGATATTACCAATCTGCAAACAGGTCTGGAAGTTACTGCTACCAACACTACTACTTCAGAAATTACCCTGCCTGCAGGTACCTTTATCACACAGGTAGACATAACCAACAATAGGATCAGTCTTTCATATCCAGCGACCACAAACGATCCAACTGGTAGTAGTGCATATCCCACGATTGTGACAGCAGATAACAGTTTCGTATGGGGAGACTCTGCTGCAGTTGACTTAACCCAGTTCTTACCACTCATTTCAGTAAGGCTAGCACCTAGTGTGGATTCAGGTCTAACAGGATTGTTGGGCGAGCGTGAAATAATCAATCGCATGCAGTTGGCACTACAGCAGGCATCGGTAACTTCAAACAGAGACATTGAGATCTTCCTCATCCAGAACCCATTACCTATCAAACTGAACTACACCAACGCCCAAACTCCAAGCCTCAGCCAGATAATCAAACACAGTCTAGGCGACACACTGTTAGGAGGGACTACTATATACAGTACCAAAACATCAGCAGGCAGCATTGCGTTTGCGATAGGTGATCTGTTAGAAATGGGTAATTCAATCCTAGGTGGAGATGGTGTGTTTCCGAGCGGACCAGATTTGCTCACACTCGCAGTACAGCCACAGGATACAGCAGGGATATCAATCACTACGCCTTTCTCAGTTACAGGGAAGATCTCGTGGTCAGAATCACAGGCCTAATAAATATACAAAAGGAGCTGTTATGGAAGATGAAATCCCCAGTTATGAACTAGACCGTGACACTGAAGCACTGGTTCAAACTGTGTTAGAAATGGCGTTGATGTCGGCTAATCTCCAATTAGATCCTAAAAACGCACAAGCAGTAATGGACATCGTGTTCCAAACTGCTTATCGTTTTGGCATCGAATTCTCAGTTGTAGAAGCAGATAGAGAACCCCGAGATCAAGGAATCTCACTTGAAGATCTTCCTTTTGATATCCAAGTAACTTTTATCAATAGATTAAACGAATAGGTCACCGCTGCTAGTCAAGTGCTAGCCAGTGGTCACCGCTGTTAAGGTCTAAGACTGCACACAACAGACCAGTGGTCACCGCTGTTAAGGTCTAGTACTACACAGATACGAGTTATGGTCACCGCTGTTAAGGTCTAGTACTACACAGATACGAGTTATGGTCACCGCTGTTAAGGTCTGGTAAATACCGAAAAAGGAGACACTATGTACATAATACACATACCAGACAACCCGCAGATAGAACCAAAGCTTAGATCTACCTATAGTGCTGCCTGTAAAGAGAAACAGAGCTTAGACCAGTTAGTAGGTAAACAGAGTGCAGTAATAGATCAAATCGCAACTGTAAGATTTACAAACCAGGATACGAAAGATGAATAGAGAAACATATACATATGCATACGGCTTTATAGCAGGTATACTGTTAGCAGCATTTGTAGCCGTAACTTCATATACTATATGTGATTGGTACTGTGACCGGATGCTAGATGAATTACTAGATAAAGGCACAGTAATTATAGTACCAAGTGCAGTCGTTGAGACACAACCGTAGAGTCAGTGAAACCAGTCGAGAGACTGTATACTACTGTACGAGACTCGAGTTTGCCAAGTGATCGAGTCGGTTTGCCGAGTGATCGATTATGGAGACAGAGTATTTAAACTATGCCTGTCACCACCATTCTCCACCTTTTTTCACCATTCTCTACCGTGCCTCTTTTTTCGTAAGAAAATTCACATTTAAATTACAACAAAAGTTAGCAGATACTAACTTTTTTAGTTAGTAGATACTAAATTTGCATATAACTATATGTGCATATATGCATATGTGCATATACAAATATTTGTTTATTTTTATATTTGTATATTTAAATATTTGTTTATTTTTATATTTGTATATTTAAATATTTGCATATTTAGATATTTGTATATGCAAATCCTCACCTGTTTTCACCCCTACCCCAAATTCCACCACAAACTGAATATTATGTTTTCCTAATTCTGATTGACAAACAAACTGAATATTATGTTTTCCTAATTCTGATTGACAAACAAACTGAATATTATGTTTTCCTAATTGGGTTGAAACTGAATATTATGTTTTCCTAATCCTGGCGGCGGGGATCTTGAAAAAAGATCCGTAATGATCACAGTGACTTAGCAGTAAGTCACTGATACTGCACGGGATCATTTCTGTTGCAATTCAGACCCCGTGCTAGTATACTATATGGACAGTGAGCGAAGGGCTTGCAATTTTACTAACACAAACGGAGAGACAGATGTCCAAGCAAAGAACATTCCTAAGAGACGTGATCATTCCTACTCTTCCAGAACTGTTCCCTACAGAAGAGTCCCGTGAATATGCAATGAAAAATCCGCATATATATAATGTAGAACATCTCGTA
>Ga0255770_10005114_pt1 | contig 10874 bp, 11 predicted proteins | sample 071ome_22_FD_179968 | JGI IMG/M metagenome (GOLD analysis project Ga0255770, IMG submission 179968) | Coastal salt marsh microbial communities from the Groves Creek Marsh, Skidaway Island, Georgia - 071404AT metaG (version 2) | ecosystem: Environmental > Aquatic > Marine > Intertidal zone >... | reverse complement strand
TTTTTGCTTTAGTAAAAAAATGTCATTTTGTATGACTGTTTCTTCTCCCGACACAAGAAGACTATCTGCAACACCCTGAATAATTAGAACCCTCATCTAATGCTCTTAAAAAACCCATAAATAAAAACTATGATGGCTTTTATTGCAAAGTCATATAATTCATAACCAGACCTAAGAATAAGTGGCTTTTTTAGAATTTTGGATAAGATCACACCAATCCAAGATCCAAGCATCTGATTAGTTTTAATAATGTCAATCTTGGAGAATTCTTTAAAAGCAAATATTGGGAAAAGAATAGAATGAATAATAGCTATAAAAATACTATTTGGCTTTCTAAATTTGCTGTATAGAGGATAAATTTCAATATTTTTCTCTTTTAAGAAGAGGTCAGATTCATCACCATATGTTAAAAAAACAAATTTAAAATTATATTTCTGTACTAATTTTCTGTAATATTCTAACTCTCTATCTATAAGTCCTTTTTCTTTCCAAGTCTTTAAAGAGATACCAAATGTAAATAAGACAAGGATAGTCATATGAATAGAATAACGTTAGAAGGTTTTTTATTAAGTGTTTTTAGATTCTTGACTTTTATATAGTATCTCACAGTTAATTTATACCCTCCCATATAAATCTTCATATCGAACTATATCATCTTCCTCTAAATAGGAACCTGTTTGAACTTCAATAATATCAATATATTTTTGAGTCTTATTTTCTATAGAATGCTTAGATCCTTTGGGTATAAAAATTGACTCACCTTCATTTAATTGAAATGTTTTATCGTTTTTAGTTACTTGAGCAACACCAGAGACAATTGTCCAATTTTCCGCTCTCTGCTTATGAGACTGAAGAGATAATCTTGATTTGGGGAATATATGGAGCTTTTTCACTTTGTAAGTACTATCAGAATAAATCACCTCGAACCAGCCCCAGGGTCTATATGTTCTTTGCCCTTCTATATTTAATTTAATATCATTTGTAGTATTTTTTTGAATTTCTGATACAAGATCTGTTTTGTCCTTATTTGCAATCAAAAGGGCATCTGATGTATCAACAATTACTAAATTTTCTACGCCAATAGTTGCTACAATCTTTTTTGAACTCACGAAACAATCACGAGAATCTAAAGAATACAATGAATCATATTCTGACTTGTTTATCTTGTTGTTGATCAAAGGTAAATTACTAATAGATTTCCATGTGCCTAAATCACTCCAGAGACTTTTCAAAGGTCTAACAAGAATATTTTTAGTATTTTCAAGTAAAAGATAGTCAATAGATAATTTACTCACATCATTACCATTTATATTTTTGTAGTCTGGCAATCTCCAAAAATTTAAATCATTTGATGCGTCATTAATAGCTGAAATTGCCTGCTCGAATATCAGTTTATGCAATCTAATTTCAGACAAATATCTTTTGATACTGAAAAGAAATATTCCTGAATTCCACAAATAGCCTCCCTCTTCAAAAAATTTTTCTGCTAGAGATAAACTAGGTTTTTCTATGAATTTTTCAACATAAAAAAAAGACTCTATTTCTTTACCTTTTTTTATATAGCCATAATTTTTATTGATCTCTTCAGGGGCAATACCAAAAGTTACAAATTTATCGGCAGCAGCATATTGAACTGCAGAAAGAACATCTTCAGAGAACGAATTTTTATCTTCGATAAAATGATCGGCAGGTAAAACTAATACAATAGCGTTCTCAATCTTTTTCTTAATATGGAGAATCGCTGTAGTTATTGCTAAAGCAGTATTTTTGCCTTGCTGTTCTAGGAGTATGTCATACTTTTTGACATTGATTTCATTTAACTGCTCTTTAACTAAAAACCTATGTATTTCATTACAAACTATGGTTGGTGGGGCAGCATTAGGTATCAGCATAGACCTAATAATTGTCTCTTGGAACATAGAATTATTTCCATAAAGAGAATGGTATTGTTTTGGGGAGCTCTTTGTTGAAAGAGGCCATAATCTACTTCCACTACCCCCAGATAAAATAATTGGATAAATAATCATTATGGGTTGCCTATTTTATTCTGAGCTAACAACATGCCTTTTGGAGTGCCGCAATCAAACCTCTTGCCTGAATATTTATAGGCCAAAACTTTGTTTTCTTTTGCTAATAATTTTAGAGCATCAGTAATTTGTATCTCTCCATTTTGATCAGGTGAAGTTTCTTCCAAAGCCTGGAAAATGTCAGAAGTAAGAATATATCTGCCGATAATTGCTAGATTTGAGGGTGCAAAATCAATTGACGGTTTTTCAATCATATTATTTACCTGAAGAACCCTTTTAGAATCATCAAGATAACCCCCTGAAACAATGCCATATTTATCAACGAGGGTTTCTTCCACCTCCTCTATGGCTATAAGACTGCATTCTGGATAAAGTTTATGAATCTCTTTAAGTTGGGAGAGTACAGGATCTTTTTCAGCAAGACAAAGATCATCTGGCAGAAGAACTGCGAAAGACTCATTCCCAATAACATCTTTAGCGGTATATATAGCATTACCTAGACCTTGCATCTTGGATTGATAAACAAAAGAGAAGTTATTTTCTGAGATAATTTGATTTACATCTTTTAAATAATCAGTTTTAGAAGAGTTAAATAAATGAGTGTTTAATGACTTATTTTCTGAAAAATATTCTTTAATAGATTCTTTTTGAGTACTAATAACAAATACATGATTAAAAATTTCAGAATTTATTGCCTCATCAACTGCAAAATGAATTAAGGGTTTTGACCCTACAGGGAGTAATTCTTTCGGGACCACCTTTGTAACAGGAAGGAATCTTGTTCCAAGACCTGCTACAGGGTATAGGCAAGTTCTAACTTTGCTCATTCTCAATGAGTTTGCTGTGTAGGATTTTTTTACTCATTTCAACGCCTGGCTGATTGTAAGTATCAATTTGGAGAAATGCTCCAATTGTCGAAACAAGAAGTTGGTATGTGAACATTAATTTACCAATACTTAATTCATTAACCTCATCTAACTCAATAACATCACAAGGGATATCCTTCTCATTTTTAATGGCTTCAATAGTCGAATCGGCTTGAAGATTTAACAATTTTGACATGGTAATTCCTTCTACATAATCCATGCCTACTTCAACAAATTCATTATTTTTATATTTAGGAATTGATAAGTCAGATTTAAAATTTCTTATTTTTATAAAGGTTATAGTTTTATCTCGAACGCCATCCATAATAAGCTGTAAAAAACTATGTTGATCTTTCGGTCCAATCAGAGATATTGGGGTCAATGCTTGCCTAGTACCATTAATATTTATTTTTCCTAAACTTTCAGCCCAGAGTTGAATATACCAATGATTAAAACTCTCTAGTAATGTTGAGTAAGAAAAAACTGCATTAATATTAAATCTATGTTTATTTTCAACCATAAAGCGAGCCTTCCTAGCTATTTGCTGATAATAACCACCCATATTAAAAAAACTATCATAGACAGTAGCACAACCTTTAAGAAGGTTCTCTACATTAATGCCAATAATAGCTAAAGGTAAAATACCTACAACACTAAAAACAGAAAATCTACCGCCAATATTTCTATCAATTTCAAAGAATTTAATTTCATTATTCAAAGCAAATCTATGAAGATTCGTTTCTACTTCAGAAATAATCGTACAATTATTTTTCTCTAGCTTCATTAGATTATTGACATATTTCATAATGGAAATTGTTTCAATAGTATTTCCAGATTTACTGATAATTAAAAAATGAGAGTCTGTCATATCTACATTTTCTAAGCAATAATTTAATTGCAAAGGATCTAGCGTTTCAGCAAATAATAATTTTTTAGAGTAAGAATTTGAAGTTTTTAAGAAATCATAGATGGCCTTAGTGCCCAGAACTGAGCCTCCCATACCGACGACGAAAATATTTTTCTTGTTAATTGTTTTAGCATATCTCTTTATTTCTGAGATATCTTGAAATGGCAAGTCAAAATAACCGACACTAGTTTTGTCTTCAACAATTTTTGCGAATATTTCACTATTAGATCTTATTTGATAAAAATTTTTAGAATATCTCATATTTTCTGGTGGAAGAGCTCTAATGAAATTATAGAGTGTAAAATGTAACTAATTTCTTATATTCATAGGATAATCGGAAATTATCACCAAAAAATATGTAGAAACTCACCAATGATTTTTAGTAGTAAAAACTTTAATAAAAAAAATATTCTTATCACTGGAGGTGCTGGTTTTATTGGTAGCAATTTAGCTTTTTACTTTCAAGAAAATTTTCCTGATTCTAGAATAGTTGTTTTGGATTGCTTCAGAAGTGAAAGAATATTTTCAAATGGAAATTTGCAAAGTTTTGGACATTACAAAAACTTAATAGGATTTACTGGTGATATTGTTTGCGGAAATATTACAAATCCAAGAGATATTGAGCTCATAAATGAAACTAAATTTGATTATATTTTCCATCAAGCTGCCATTTCCGATACTAGAGTTTATGATCAAGAAGTTATCATGAAAACTAATGTTAATTCATTCTATTGGTTTTTAGAGAAGGCAAAAGAAGATAATGCCACTCTAATATATGCCAGCTCTGCTGCTACATATGGAAGCATGCCCTCCCCTCAAAGAATTGGTTATGAAAATCCGGAAAACCCATATGGTTACAGCAAATATGCTATGGATCAAATTGCAGAAAAATATTCTAAACTTAATTCTAATATGAAAATTATTGGCCTTAGGTTTTTTAATGTTTATGGCCCTAGAGAGTACTTTAAAGATAAAACCTCCTCAATGGTTATTCAGCTTGGGCATCAAATTTTAAATGGTAATGCCCCTAGACTTTTTGAAGGTTCAGATAAAATTCTTAGAGACTTCATTTTTATAGATGATGTTTTACAAGCGAATATCAAGGCATGTGAATCCAACAAAAATGGTGTATTCAATGTGGGTACTGGCAAACCCAGAAGCTTTCAAGATATAGCAGATATTCTCCAAAAAGAACTTGGAACTGAGTATACCACAGAGTATTTCCCGAACCCTTATAGGGGATACCAAATGCACACTCAGGCAGATATTTCTTTGTCCGAAGAGAATTTTAACTTCAAACCTGCTTTTTCCCTTGAAGAGGGAATTAAGAATTATATTCCTTACATAAAGGAGATGCACAATACCTCCATTAACTAATGCTGTCTGAAATCCAAAAAACTCATCCTAACATCCTAGTCATTGGTGATCTAATGATTGATAACTATTTATGGGGTGAATGCAACAGAGTCTCTCCTGAAGCCCCAGTTCAAATAATTAAAGTCGAAAAAGAAACAAAAGTTTTAGGTGGTGGCGGTAATGTTGCACATAACTTAAAAACACTTGGTGCAAATGTAGAGGTTTTGAGTGTTATTGGCGGTTGTACTATCTCTAATGAATTAAAAAAACTTTTCAAGGAAATTAACTTGAACACTGGATATTTGATTGAGCAAAAGGATCGTGTAACGTCAAAAAAAACGAGAATTATTTCAGCCCACCAACAGGTCATTAGGTATGACATTGAAACTGATGACGAAATAAATAGTGATTCAGAAGAAAAATTAATAGAATTATTTAAAACAATTCTTGGGAATTTTGAATTGGTAATTCTTTCTGATTATGGAAAAGGCGTTTTAACCTATAGAGTTGTCCAAGAAATTATCAAATCTGCTAACTCCAAAAAAATTAAGGTTATAGTTGATCCTAAAGGATCTGATTATTCTAAATACTCTTCAGCCTATCTCTTGACGCCCAATAAAAAAGAGGCCTCAGAAGCTACTGGGATTAATATTTCAGATAAAAAATCTCTTGAGGATGCGCTTATTTATTTAAAGGACTCATTTAACTTAAATGTTTCTTTAATTACTCTTAGTGAAGATGGTATTGCTATCCTTGATGACAAATTTAGATCACATCCAACAGTTGCCAGAGAAGTATTTGATGTGACCGGTGCTGGAGATACAGTAATTGCAGCAATTGGATATGCATTGGCTAGCAAAAAGGATATTGATTCAGCTGTAGTTCTTGCAAATATAGCAGCTGGGGTAGTTGTTGGAAAAATAGGTTCTGCGACTGCGTCATTTGAAGAGCTAATTAGGTATGAATCTTTACTCAAATTTTCAAGCTCTGAAGACAATGTAATATCGCTAGAAAAATTTGTGCAAATCTTGGAAGGTTTAAGAAAATCAAAAAACAAAATTGTCTTTACAAATGGTTGTTTTGATATTCTTCATGTAGGACATGTAAAATATTTAGAAGAAGCAAAAAAGCTCGGTGATATTCTAATTGTAGGCATTAATTCTGATAGCTCAATATCAAGATTAAAAGGAAAAACAAGGCCTATTAACTCACTTAATGATAGGTCACATATAATCTCTTCATTAAAATCAGTTGATTACGTTATTCCATTTGATGAAGATACGCCAATTGAGCTAATCAAAGCAATTGTTCCAGATATACTGGTTAAAGGTGCTGACTACAAGAACAAAAATGTGGTTGGTGAAGAAATCGCAAAAGAACTTGTTTTGATTGATTTTGTTGAGGGAAGAAGCACATCAAATACTATTTCAAAAATTAAAGCAGATGATAGACATAATTAAGAATGAACTCAAGGCTCATAATGAAGTTTCATTAAAAATGAATGAGCTTTCCAGCTTAATTGAATCAATTGCAAAGTTTGCTTTAAAAACTATTGAAACTGGTGGAAAAATTATCTTATTTGGCAATGGTGGTTCTGCCGCTGATGCTCAACATATTGCGGCTGAATTGGTTGGCCGATATAAGACCAATAGGAGGGGATTGCCTGCAATTGCTTTGACTACTGATACATCAGCCCTAACCTCCATTGGCAATGATTTTGGTTATGAAAATATTTTTAGCAGACAACTCGAAGCACATCTCAATAAAAATGATTTAGTTATTGGTATCAGCACCTCAGGTAATAGTCTTAATGTGATTAAAGCATTAGAGTATGCAAAAAATAATGGTGCAATTGCAATCGGTTTAAGTGGGAGCAATGGTGGAGAGATGAATAGTATTTGCAATATCAATCTTGTTATTCCATCAAATGATACTCCTAGGATTCAAGAGATGCATATATTTGTTGGGCATACAATATGCCATCTAATTGATCTCAATTTTTCCCAAAAGACCTAGAGACTCTCTAATAACTTTTTCAGGCTTTATTAATTCCATGCAATTATGATGTTTAAGTGGACATTCTCTCTTCATGCATGGTTGACAATCTAAATTGTTTTTAATAATTGTCGATTTTGAATTTCTCCACTGAGATGTTTCTAAGTGTTCAGTAGGTCCAAAAATTGAAACTGTAGGAACTTTAAAAGCTGCAGCGATATGCATTGGTCCACTGTCACCAGTAATAAATAAATCTAGATCTGCTATTTCATTGATTAACTCCTGAATGTTTGTTTTCCCTGCAAGATTTTCAATGTTTTTTGAATTTTTAAATTTAACGGAATCAGAAAAAAGAGATTGTTCATTCTCAGAACCAAAAATTATTACTTTATTTCTCTCAGCTAATACACTTATAACCTCAATAAATCCATCTTTTGTCCATCTTTTTGCACTTCCATAAGCCGCTCCAGGATTGATGCCAATTTTTTTTAATTTAGTTTTAACTCTTGACTTTCCAGTATTAAAAAGCAAAAGATCTTTTGGGGGTTTATTTACATTAAAAAAATTATTGATAAAGACACTATATTTCTCGACCTGGTGGCCAGTTTTATATTTTCCTTTACTGAAATTTGCCTTCTTCTTAGCCTTAACAAAAAAACTTAAAAATCTTGATCTAATTGAACTCCTGTAAGAAATAAAATAGTCAAAATACCCTAAAGATTGAATATTTTTGATATCTAAAAGAACATCTCTAGTAAGGTAGAGACTTCTATCAACTTTAGAAAAGTTTTTTAAACAATCCACAGAAACTTTAGAACCAATTAAACTTATGTTAATATCTTGTTCTGAGTTAACTATATTTGATAAACTTGGAGTTGTCATAACACAATCTCCCAACCATGTCGGAAGTTCAATTAAAACTTTCACATTAACCTTCTTTCTTATAATGCATTGTTATATTTTAACTTTCATTTGATATAATTTCCCCAATGTCTATTAAACACTCTAAGAGAATACCAATTCTCATGTATCACAGTGTTGATTCTATAAATCGCGGCGAAGGATTAAGAAGTCTTCATGTTCCTAAGTGGTTATTCAAATTACAACTTTTTATACTAAACTTATTAGGTTATAGAGGTTTAGATATGGATAGATTGCTTCCCTATCTCAAGGGTGAGAAAACTGGAAAAGTGTTTGGAATTACTTTTGACGATGGATATGAAAATAATTACTTGAACGCACTGCCTATTCTCATGAAATATAAATTTTCAGCAACCTGTTATGTAATTGCTGACAATATTGGAGGTGACAACTATTGGGATATTAAGAAAGGTTTTTTACCTCACAAAATGATGACTCATGCTCAAATAAGAAATTGGATTAACTCTGGCATGACTATTGGGTCTCACTCTTTAAGCCATATTAAACTTGCTGAAACAGATGCATCAGTCATGAAAAAAGAGATTCTTGAATCCAAATTAACCCTTGAAAAAGAGTTTGGTATAAGAATTAATCACTTTTGTTATCCTTTTGGCTCCTTCAATAGTGATACAGAGAAATTTGTTAAATTTGCTGGCTATAAATCAGCGGTAACTGTTTCAAGAGGTGTTGAGAGTAATTCTGCAAACTTATTTCGTCTGTCAAGAGTCTCTATAAGTCATAGAACATATCCGCATTTATTACTTCTTAAATTATTTTCATCTTATGAAAAACCTAAAAAGAAATAAAAAAAAATTAGCGATAATAATTAGAAACTTCTCCGCACATGGGGGAGGTGCTGAAAGATATTGTTTTGAGTTGGCACTGGAACTTAGAAAATTATATGAAGTACATATATTCTGTCAAGACTACTCTGAGAACCTCGATGAAGTCAAATTTTATAAAGTTCCTAAGATTAAAAAGCCAAGATTTTTGAATCAAATTCTTTTTTCATTTGTAACTTATTTATATTCTAGAAAGCAAAACTTTGAAATAATTCATTCTCATGATATGGTCACGTTTGCAAATGTATACTCAATCCATGTAGAAACTGTCAAATCTGGTGTTTTTAGAAATAAAGGTTTTTTTAAGAGATTAGGCGTTTATATCAATCCCAGATTACTTACCTATATTTTTCTCGAAAGAAAGCAAATGAGTATTCATAAGAATCAAAAAAAGGCAATTGTGGCTGTTTCTTCTTTAAATAAAAGAGATATAGAAATTAATTACCCTAAAACTAAGAATAGTCTTCATATTGCAAGCCCGGCGATCTCAATAGACCGAACAATTAATTCTACTCAAATAAATATTTCAGAGAAATATGGAATTCCAAAAAATGCATTTATTATTATTTTTGTTGGTCACAACTTTAGAAGAAAGGGATTGCAAGTCCTGATTAATGCATGCGAAAAAATTCAACAAATCAATCCATGGATTATTGTTGCTGGCAGAGATAATCCTGACTCTGTTCGTTTTTCATCTGAAGCATCAAAATCCAAGGCTATTTTCTTAGGTGAGATTTCTGATATTTCTCCTTTCTATTCTTTGGCAAATGTTATCGTGCACCCTACCTTAGGGGACACATATGGTATGGCAATTCTTGAGGCAATGTTCTTTAAAACAGTTCCAATAATTAGTAATGAGAAGTTCTGTGGCATAGCTTCGGAACTAGATGAGTCAAACTCAATCAAGTTAAAAGACCCACAAAACTCTTCTGAGTTAAGTCAAAAATTACTCAAACTTTATAATCAAAAAGATTTATATTTAAAGTTGTCAAATAATGCCAAAATTTTTGCTGAAGGTAAAACATGGAAGAAGGTTGCCTCGAAATTTAGCCCTATATATAACGAGATCATATAAATGAAATTTAAAGATAAAATTAAGCTTAAGAGCTACGAAAATAGATCATTTCTAAAAAAAATTCTAGCTAAAAGTAGGCTGCTTACTCATGAAAATAGAGCCCTCCCTGATTTTCTAATTATTGGAACCCAGAAAGGTGGAACAACTTCTTTATACAGATACTTATCAAAACACCCTAATATTAAACCAAATTACGTTGTAAAAGAATTAAGTTTCTTTGATCAATATTACCAAAGGGGCATGCCTTGGTATAAATCTCATTTTCCAAAAAGAAAGAGAAATAGACTGTATTTTGAGGCTACAACACACTATATTTTTCATCCTCATACCCCAAAAAGAATTAAAGAACATTTGCCCAATATCAAAATTATTGTTCTATTGAGAGATCCAATTTTTAGGGCTTTTTCCTCATACCAACACCAAGTAAGGGCCGGAAGAGAAAATCTTTCTTTTGATGAGGCTATCAAGTTAGAAAAAAATAGGTTAAGAGATGAAGAAATAAAGATTAGAAATAATGAGGATTATCACAGTTACAATCTTCAGCATTTCTCATATCTAGAAAGAGGAATGTATGCCAAACAAATTAAGAATTGGCTCCAATACTTCCCTATGGATCAGTTTAAATTTATAAAGAGTGAAAACTTTTACTCAAACACTCAAAAATCTCTTGAAGAGATCTGTAATTTTCTAGATATAAATTCAATTCAATTTGATGTAAAAAGAAAATTTAACTCAGTAAGTTATGATGAAAAGATGTCTCCTAAAAGCATAAAATATTTAAAAAATCATTTCTATAAATCGAATCTTGAATTAATTGAAATATTAGGCGAAGACTTTAGTTGGGATTGATACTATTTCTTAAGTATTTCTCTTTAAGTTTTAAAT
>Ga0255770_10005113_pt1 | contig 10875 bp, 7 predicted proteins | sample 071ome_22_FD_179968 | JGI IMG/M metagenome (GOLD analysis project Ga0255770, IMG submission 179968) | Coastal salt marsh microbial communities from the Groves Creek Marsh, Skidaway Island, Georgia - 071404AT metaG (version 2) | ecosystem: Environmental > Aquatic > Marine > Intertidal zone > Salt... | reverse complement strand
TGAAAACACCGTCGTCATCCTCGGCCCAGAGTTTGGTGCCGAAATTTTCGACGTCAAAGTCCCACCACGAACTCTCCGCCTCGTCCACGATGACACCGCCCTCGACCGCGAGTTTCCCCGCCTCCATCTCGCGCGACGTCGACGTCGACGTCGCATCGTCCCTCGCGAGCTCACCCGCCGCCACGCACATGCCGATGTTTCCCATCATCGTAAACGCGCCCTGCGCCGCGACGAGCCAATCCAACGTCGCCGCATTGCCGAAAAAGTGCTGCGTGCACGCGCATATACCGCTCGCGTGCAACGGAAGCATCCCCCACGTCAGCGTTCGCCACCCTTTGTGATTCCCACGCTCGGCGTCGGCGTAATTCCACACCAAACCCATGGCGAGTAACCACTCGACGAGACTAAAAATGTGCACGCCCCACGTCGGCACGCTCAGCGCGCGCTCCGGCGGATTTGGTAACCCTATAAAGGCGCTCGTCGCGCTCTCGAAATCGTCCGCCCACGACCTAAACACTTCCACTGACGTCGACAACGCCGCGGGACTCCCATCCGGCACCACCAATAATCGCTCATCGAGCGAGAGTAAAAGCGCCGTGGCTAATAAACCCACTCCGGCGAACGCCTCGACGACTTTTCCGGGACGTCCCGCGACGACTCGATTCGACGTCGACGTCTCCTCCACCTCTCGCTCCGTGTTCGCGTCGCGAAACGCGAGTAAAATCCTTAAATTCGTCAGACTGATGGCGCTCTGAATCAAAAAGTGCAGCGCGTCGATGTTGCTCAACACTTCCCCGTACGCGCTCTTCGTGTACGCCTCGGCCGGAATCGACACGAGCACGAATAACAACAGCGTGGCGAACGCCCGTCGCATCTCTCCCGTCGCGCTCTCGGCGTCGTTCAGACGCTTTAGGAATAACAGATACGGCCCCACGCTCAGAGCGAAGAGCGGCGAGGCGACCGCCCACCACGCGGAGTGACCGTCGAGCACCGCCGCGCGCACGTCGGCGCTCAACGTCGCCGCGTCGAGCGCGCACGCGACGGCACCATCGCGTCGTCGTCGTCGTCGTCGTCGTCCGTGGAGATGATGAACACACGACGACGATGCCGTCGTCGTCTCGACGCGCGTCGCGGCGCCGCGCGCGCGCGCGCGCGCACATCCAGACGCGGATACGCGTGACCCATCGTATCTCACACTCGTCGCGCGCGTCGTCGCGCGAGACGTCGTCCTCGACCGTCGCGACGCGGACGATGACTCGCGTGACGTCGTCGCGCGCGAGACGTCGCGCGTCGCGGCGACGCGCGCGGTCGACGCGGTCGCCATGCGACGCCGATGACTGGCGTCTTTTTTTATTGTATCGCGCAGACCGCGGCGCGCGCACCATGGGCGCTCGCGTCGGTGTCGCGCGCGCACCATCGCTCGCGCGCCCGCGCGATGATTGTAAGCGCTCGGTTCGATCGCGCGCGCGCGTCTACGCGCGTCGTCGACCGCACGCGTCGTCGCACGGAGGGAATGATTACGCCGCTGGCGTGAATGTCCCTGGACGTCGTCTCGTCCTCCTCGCGTCGCGTCGCGCGCGAACCATCGTCGCGCGATCGACGGCGAGCGCGCTGCTCACGTCGCAAACCGCGAGCGAGCGCGCGCGATCGAGCGAATCCGTGGACGCGACGGACGGGAGACTCGAACCATTGTTTTATCGAGAGGGGGAGGTGTGGCGAAGCGTCGTGGGACGGGCGAGTCGGTTTTCGGCGCTGTGGTTTGGAGTTTTGGGCGCGGCGCAGGCGTTGTTTCGGGTGGCGTTGACACCGACTTTGCCGAATCTGTTTGAATCGATCGCGGATGGGGTGGTGTTGACGCTCATCGTGGCGCCGGCGTGCGCGGCGTTGGCGTCCTTCGCGTACGAGTGTTTGTGCTCGTTTCGGTTGGGGATGATGGCGGCGTTTTTACCGTACACGCTGAGTCCGTACGCGACGAAAACGCCGGATGAGAGAACTCGTAAGGCGCTGTTTGCGAGAGCGATGCGGAATCGCGGCGCGCACAGAGCATTCGCGCGCATCAAGGCGGCGAGGACGTACGCGTCCGAGGTGTGTGCGGAATTCGCCACGGCGGCGGTGGAGGCGCCTCGGAGAGTGGTGGCGGTGGCGCTCGCGTTGAAGGCGTTTTCCATCACCAACGTGTCGAGCGTGAACGCCACTTTAGACGTCATGCTGCTCGTCACCCTGGTTGTCGCCGCGGTGAGCGCAAACGCGCTCGAACGTCGTCGCGGTCAGGCGAAAATGATCAAGGAGATGCTCTTCGTGGAGAGCGAGTATTTAAAGGCGCAGACGAAGGGGACGTTTCTGTGCAGATGGGCGCCCGATCCGTACGAAGACCCGGCGGTGGTGAACGCGACGAGCGAGGATAAGGCACTCACGAACGCGGCGGTCGCTGATGCCGTGGCGACGTCGTGTGAGTTGATTGGCGTCGAACCGGAGACGGCGATGGCGTTGGTTTTAGACGCCGCCGACGGGAGAACGAGTAAGGTTTTGATGGAAAAGGGCGTTCCGAAGACGTCCATTTGGGTGCCTAATCTGTACACTCACGTCGTACACTCTCTGCGCAAAGATGTCGGCGTGAACGGCGTGGCGACGAAAGTGGAAGCCTTCTTAGCGGCGAGAGATCCTCGAGAGACGCAGTTGCACGCCATTTATCTCGACCACTGCGGCTCGATCGACGGTCGCACGCAGCAGTTGTTCGACATTTTCTCCAGACATACCATCGTGGACGGTGGAATCATAGCCGTGACGTTCAGCACGAGAGGTAAACGCGAGGGACGAGGAAAAGCAGCCTCCGTGCAGCTCGCGGCCAAGGCGTTGACGGAGGCGGCGGAGACGCACGGGTACGTCCTCGAGGGCGACGCCGCCCCCAACGTCGAGGGATTGGCCGACTACACCGTCGCCGTACGTTCTGGCCTCGGTCAAACGCACGCGGCGTCCTCCTCGCAGGCGAACGCCGCGGAAAGACTTCGAGAGACGGCTGATTTCGTCGCCGAAGCCATGGAGAAGGACAATGACGGCATGATCGCCGCGTCCCTCGCGCTCTGGGCGCGAGACTCCCGACCGACGACCGAATCCGAGGAAGCGCTCCAAACCTCCAAAGAAAAGCGTCAACGGCGTCTCGCCGAAGATTTATCCAAGCGCGCGCTCGATCGTTTGGACGCCGACAAGCCGCTCTTCGCCAGCGACGCTCGCGCGCTCCGCTCTCTCGCTCGCGAAGTCGCCGCCTCCGCGCGACTCGCCGCCGATCTCAGAGACCCCGACGCCTCCCTCTCCACCGCCTCCACCGACGGCGAACGCGATACCACCACGCGTTCGTACCGCAAGTGCCTCTACATGTACAAAACCTTGATGTTTTTCATCCTTCGAGTGCGCGTCGCGCGCGCGTGAGCTCGCCCTTGTACAACAGACGAAACGATGAAGCCACACACACGACACAAAACACACCTCGTGCGCCACACCTCGTGCGTGTCGCCGACCGCCTCGACATGCGCGCGACGACCGCCTCGACGCGCGCGACGATCTCGCGCGCATCCGCGCCGCGTCGCGCGCGATCGTCGTCCGTTCGCGCGGCGCGCGGTGGACACGATGTCGACGACGTCCCGCGTCGGGACGTGCTGCTCGCTTCGCTCGTCGCCGCGATCGGTGGCGGCGCGTCGGCGCGAGAGGCGCGCGCGGGGGAGGTGCTCGATGGACTCGTCAGGTTTCGAGACGACGCGCGCGCGGCGTACGAGAAGGATCCCGAGGATGAGGTGTTGAAGGGGCAGTTGAACTTTTTCGAGAGGCAGGTGGAGAGAACGCGAGAGAATGCCGAATTCGTCGATGCGTTGCGACGAGACGTCACGTCTGGTGGGACGAATTACGTCGGTGGAATGGTGTTTGAAGTGAAGGACGTGCAGGCGGAGGTGGATTTCTGGACCAAGGCGTTGGGGATGAGAGTGACGAGCGACGTCGGACTCGGGTCGGAACGCGTGGCGACGTTGGCGTACGGACAAACGAGTCTGAACGCGGACGACGGTGGGAAAGCCGCAGTTGAGATTCGTCAAGCGCCCGAAGGTGCGGCAGGTTTGGTCGGGAACGTGTTGAGTTACGTCGCGGTGACGGTGCCGTTCGGCTTGCGCGTGTCTCAGATTTACGAGAGCGGCGGCGAGTTGTTGTACGGATTCGGCTTCTTCGACATGCGATCGCCCGGTGGCATTCCGGTGCGCGGACAGGTGGCGACGCGACGAGATCCGTTGGAAACGATCGCTCTGAACGTGCGAAACGTGCGCGACGCCGAAAAAGCGCTCGTGAAGGAGTTTGGTTTCGAGGCGTCAAAGCCGCTCGACGCCAACGCGTACGCCCCGAAATCGCCGCCGGGGTCGCGCGTGCTCTACCTCACCAGCGCCACGAAAACGCTGACCGTGATATTACAGCCGTGGCGCGAGCGCGAAGCGCTCAAAGTCGGCGACGTCCTGCGCGGCGTCGTCGTCGCGCGCGGCGGAGACGCCTCCGCCCCGTCCGCCTTTGTCGACGCGCGCGCGTCCGAGGTCCCGTTCCTATCTCGTCCGTGCGCCGATTATGTAGCTTAGCAAACATTGACATAAAAAAAAAGAACGCGTCGTCGTCAGGACGCTTTCCGCACGCATCCGCGTTCGTCGCGCCTCTCGCGTCGTCCTCCTCTCCGCCGCGCGGCGACGCGCCCGAGAGGGTGCCCTTTTACGCACACGGTGACGTCATCGGCATCCATTGCGTAAAATACGAAGCGCCACGGGGGTATAAGTATAAAACTCGGACACCCACTGCATATACAAACACACAAAACCAGTGACACGCAAACCACCCGAACGACCATCGCCCCCTCCGCCCCTCGCCGCCGGATGCGATCGCAAAAGCGTCACTAGTGCACGTCGACGAACGCGATGTCCACGGAGACCGAACGCGGCACGTTCGCCGTCAAGGCGGGCTTGGCCCAGGTACGTTTTTGTTCCTTCACGTCCACCGCGTCGCGCGTCCATCGCGCGCGCGCGTCGTCGCGTGAGGCTGTCCGCGCGCGCATCGCTAGGGCGCCGGCACCGCGTGACGTCGTGCGATGGACGCGCGCGATGGGCGCGCGACGTCGCGCGACGGACGGTGACGCGGCGAAATATTTCTCGGCGACGCGATGAAATATTTCTCGCCCGTCTCGTCGTCGCTCGATGACCGACGCGCGTACCGAGACGAATCCACGGAAGGCGCGCGGCGCGGGCAGGGCGCCTCGACGCTCGTGTGGGCAAACTGTGAGCGGAAAGACTGACGGGTGACTCGTGCGCGTCGTCGGACACAGATGTTGAAGGGGGGTGTCATCATGGACGTCGTGAACGTCGAACAGGCGCGCATCGCCGAAGAGGCGGGCGCCGTCGCCGTCATGGCGCTCGAACGCGTGCCGGCGGATATTCGCAAGGACGGCGGCGTCGCGCGTATGTCCGACCCGACGATGATTAAGCAAATCAAGGAGGCTGTGACGATTCCGGTGATGGCGAAGGCGCGCATCGGTCACTTTGTCGAGGCGCAAGTGCTCGAAGCGATCGGTATCGATTACATTGATGAATCCGAAGTGTTGACGCCTGCGGATGAAATCAACCACTTGAACAAGCACAAGTTTAAGGTGCCGGTGCTCTGCGGGTGCCGCGATCTCGGTGAAGCGCTTCGACGCATCGCCGAGGGCTCTTCCATGATCCGCACCAAGGGTGAGGCCGGTACGGGTAACGTCGTCGAGGCGGTTCGCCACTGCCGCGCCGTCATGGGTGACATTCGTCGCTTGTGCGCCATGGACGAGGATGAAGTCTTCGTGTACGCCAAGGAAATCCGCGCCCCGCTCGAACTCGTCCAACAAACGAGAAAGCTCGGCCGTTTGCCGGTCGTCAACTTCGCGGCCGGTGGTGTCGCCACCCCGGCCGACGCCGCTTTGATGATGCAGCTCGGTATGGATGGCGTCTTCGTGGGTTCTGGCATCTTCAAGTCTGGCGATCCGGCGAAGCGCGCGCGCGCCATCGTCCAAGCCGTCACGCACTACAACGACCCGAAGATTATCGCGGAAGTCTCGTGCGGTCTCGGCGAAGCCATGGTTGGTGTGGACTGCCGCGACCAACACTTCGTTTCTTACGCCGCGCGTAGCGAATAGATACACGCCGAATTCATTATCTTTTAGTGGTTTTAACCTTTCGAATTATGCCTTGTACTTACTCGCGACGTCCCGTTCCGTTCCGTCCTCCTCGCGCGCGACATCGAGACGAACCGTCGCGCGATGTGGAAGGAAGATGGAGTCACCGCTGTACTAGACATTACAAAAATCTATCTATTTCTCGTCCCCGAAATACGTTCTCTCGATGCCCACGCGGCGTTTTTTGCGATCGCTGTCGGCGTGTCTCGGTTTTTTCTTCTTCGGAGATTTCGTCGAAGTGATCACGCCTGCGGGACGCTTCTTGAGACCCTTCTTCACCAACGGCTGATTCTTACCTTCCTTTAAGAATTTCTGTTTCCTTTCGAGCTGTTTCTCGTTGAAGTGCTTCTGTTTCGACGTCTTCTTCGACTTGCCCTTGGCGGACGCGGCGTCGCCAGCCTTCTTCTTCGACAGCTTGTTCGTAGCCAGAAGCGCCTCCGCCGCTCGTCTCGCGCGTTCAATCTTCAAAAACCCAGGCATGTCATCCTCGCTTCCACTTTCGTCGTCGCTCTCGCTCTCGTCGTCGCTCGAGGACGCGTGTTCGCCGATAGAATCCATCTTGCCCCCTCGCAACGCCTTGGCGCGCGCCTTGCGCTCGGCTTTCTCCGCTTGGTTTCTCTCTCTCTTTACGTCGCCCGTCTCTGCGCCCACTTTCACGGCGAGATCTTTTAAAATACCCTTCGACATCTCGTCGTGCTCGTATTGACACTCCTCGCCGAATCGACACCGTCCCATGTTCAACCAGTCCAAACACGCGCCGGCGCTTCTCGCCTCGTGCACCTTGGTCGCGTACTCCAATCTCGTCGCCTTTCTCTCCTTATCCCTCGTCTCGCGCGTCTCGCGCTCCTTTCGCGCCGCCTTGATTCTCTCCTTGGCCTCCCGCTTGCGCAGACGCGCCTCGGCGACGCCATCCGCGCCGCCCTTTTGCTCAAACTTGGCTCGTTGCACTTTTTTCGTCCCTTCCCACGCCTCGCGCACTTTTCGCACGTTCTCGCTCTCGCGCGACGTCTCTCCGCTCACCGCGGTCTCGCACACGCGGTCGATGATGTTCAAGAGGTGTCCCTTGCTATCGAGCAACCGAAGCGCGTCGGCGTGCGCGTCGTCGGTGCGTCCGCGCTCGCGCATGAGTTTGGCCCAACTCTGGTAGTCCTTGGGACACGTCGCGACGGCGTCCGCGAAGGCATCGTCCTCGTCGACGGCTCGACGTAAGAAGGCGATGTACGCGTTCTTACGCGCTTTTCCCACGCCGGCCACCATGATCGACGACGACGATGCGCTCGCGTGTGCGGACGACGAGTGTCTCGGCTCGCGACGGCTGCGGAGCGCGCGCCGACGACGTGAACGATGGACCGAGAGTCGGTGCGCTACCGCTACTGTTACACAATATGCTAATAATGATAATTTGATACACGCGCGTCGCCGTTGATCGTTCCGTTCGCGCGACGAGACCCGAACGCTGGTCGCCCTCAGCGCGGTTGGTCACCGTCTCGCCGTCTGCTGCAACGCGGCGATGCGCGCGCTCGATTCCTCTCTGTATCGCATCAGCTCTTCGATGAGCGCCGCCATGTCGGACATGGTGGAATGCTGCGTGTCGATGATGGCGCATAACTGCGCGCGCTCCGCCGCCGCGTCCGCGCGTCGTTTCTCATCCTTGGTGTTCGACTTGTCCACCTCCCACCACACCAGTCCCCCCGCCACGGCGAACACGAACGCCTCGCCGACAAACTCCGACGCCGCCTGCAGCGCCGCCTCCTCGCTCATCGACGCCTTGGCCAGCGCTCGCTTGGTCTCCTGTCTCGCCTTTCGTCCCGCCGCACCGCTCGCCGCCTCCGCGCTCTCGTCGCGTAAGATGAATGCGCTCATGCGACTCGCCGCGCGCGCGGCGTCGATGGCCCACGTGCGAAGCGACGGCGAATCGGAGATGGCAATCTTCAACTGTTTCGCCAGCGGTTTCGACGCCGTCTTGACGACGAGCGAGAACGCCTTTATGTAGAGCGCCATGGGCGCGCGCGCTCGGCGAGGCGAGCTCTGGGGCGCCGGCGACAAAGAGACGGTCGGTTCGATGGTTTGGGCCGGACGGTCGCGCGTGCGACGCGCGTGCGAGGGGAAAATCAACTAAAAATGCTTACATAAGTAGTGCGTGACCGGCCGGCGGCCGGCGGTCTCGGAGGCGGAGGATTCGGGTGCGGGAAATGAAGACGCCGGGCGTCTCCGCGAACGTCTCCTACGCCGCCAGGACGATGACAACGAGGGCGCAGACAGAGTTAAAGAGAGCTCCACCGAAACGCGCCTGCCCGCCGGTGACCGGTTGCGTCGAATTCGGATTCGGATTCGGATTCGGATTCGATGGCGTCGTGGGAGATGTGACGTTGACGCTCGCGGCGCACGTCGGTATGGCGCTGTTCGCGTACGGCGTGTCGAGCGTGATGGTGTTGGTGACGAGCCGAGAAATTGTCGTATCGACGCCCGTTCGCGAGTTCAATCCTCCAGGAGGCGAACACGACGTCTTCGAAAACATCTGCAAGTCGAAGCACGAGAACAGGTCCATTTTAGGATAGTACATGAGGAACATGAAGCACATCTCCTGCAGCGTGCCTTCTCCCATGGGCGTGGTCGACGAACGGCCTCGCGTGTCGTAGACGCACTCGACGACGAGATCATCGCCCGGCTTGATGACTCGAGTGAAGTTGTTGACCCAATTGAACACTTGGAAATCAAAGTCATAAAAAGGCGTGCTCGAGATGGGCGCAAGTTCCACGCCGTTTCTGATGTGACGCACGTAACTCGCTCTTCCCGTCGTGTGTTGGTGCGGATAGTACGCGAACACGTTCATGTCTTGGCTCAACAAACGATTCGTACATCCGCCCGGACAATTACCGACTCGATTATAGACACCGTTCGCGCCGATCTGAATCGTCGACGTCACGGGAAGACCGACCAAAAACATGCCAATCTCGCCGTTGCTTGGAGGAGTACTCTGCGTAAACATGCGAAAACCCGAAGCATCCGTCATAGCCTTCGCGCCGGCGTTCCAGTGTCTTTCGAGCAGGACGTAGCGAATATCGTTCGCTCCGCTCCCACCGAATTTGCGCGCCGTACCGTCCGGGAGCACCACGCGGTTACCTCCGACGGCCCAAGACACGAGCACTTCGGCGCACTTCAGATTCATGTCTCCGCACGACGAAACGTCGGACGCCGCGATGGTGGCATCGCCGGTCGACGCGGCTCCGTTCACAGAGTACCCGTGATCCTTTGACGCGACCGAGTTCGCGTTACCAGTCAAGAAGACGTCGTTTTGGGCGTCCGTTCCATCCGTGCAGGCGTAAATCTGCGCGTGATGCAAGTGCGCGGCATTGTCGTTGATGAATTCCCACGCCGTCACGTATCTCGCAGTGGTGCCCAAGTCATGTTTGGTACACGCATAATACGTATCGCCCGCCGGCATCGTCGTCGCGACTTTTGGCTTGACGTCGACGTACGTCGTCTGCGAAAAAGTGTTCACCGTCGGCGTGTCCACCAGGTGCACGAAGGCAGCGCCACGAGCGTTCGACGCGTGATACGCGAGCGTTCCCGACGTCCCCCAGGCGTATAACAAGTAAATACCCTCTTTCGCGTTGATGCTGACGTCCTGCGAGTCGCTCATGTAATTCGCACCGTCCGTGATCTCCGTTTCGCCTCCGCGAATCGTCGCGAGCAACTTGCGCGCTCGTCGACGCCACGGCGTCGTGTTATCCAAGTCGCTCACCCCGCACGCCACGAGCGGTCGAGAAAATTCAAACTCAACGCTCGACGACGACTTAAACGCTCGCACCGGCGTAATAGTGTAGTGATCATCGTCCAAAGGTGTCTCGTACGGCTTCTTATGGTTATACATGTCGCGAAATGTACCCGTCGTCGCCCCCGGTTCGAAGATGACGAAATCCGCCCCGTACATGCCGGGATTCGAGTTAAACCCAACCCCAGTCCATCCCGCGCTCGCCGTGTTCCGCACCGCGAACGTCACCGATCCTTGCTCACCGTTCGCCTCGTCGGGACGTCGATCAATCTTATATTTAATCTCCAGCGTGCTCGGCAGTCCCGCGCTCGCCGCCGACGCGTACGCCCCTCCCAAACCGTCGAAAAAGGAAACAGTCTCGTACGTCACCTCGTCCACCGCCGCGCGCGCCGCGAGCGCGCACATCGAACGCACGACGCACGTCCACGCGATGCGCGACGCGCTCGAGGACCATCGTCGTCGTCGCGGTCGACGCGCGCGCGTCCTCGCGACGTGTCCCGGAGACTGCATTTCCAACATTGTTCCGAAAACGCGCGACGACCGACCGACCGACGAGACGACCGACGAGACGACCGAGGAGACGACCGACGAGACGACGACCGCGGGCGTCTCGCGCGTCGCGCGTCGACGACCGCGGGCGTCTCGCGGCGGAGTGCGGTTAGAATGTTACATTCGGACGCGTGGCGTCATTCGTCGTCGCGCGACCGACCGACCGACCGAATCTCTCTCGCGCGCGGTGACGCCCGCCGACGCTTGTCGACGCGAGGGGACGAGTGAAGAGGAACGAGCGCGCGCGCGTCGTCGTCTTCGTCTTCGTCATGGGCGCGCGAGGGGGTGATCGCGAGGGTGACGACGCCGAAGCGGCGGAAATCGCGCGCCTGCA
>Ga0255770_10005092_pt1 | contig 10901 bp, 9 predicted proteins | sample 071ome_22_FD_179968 | JGI IMG/M metagenome (GOLD analysis project Ga0255770, IMG submission 179968) | Coastal salt marsh microbial communities from the Groves Creek Marsh, Skidaway Island, Georgia - 071404AT metaG (version 2) | ecosystem: Environmental > Aquatic > Marine > Intertidal zone > Salt... | reverse complement strand
AAAAATAATCTCAACAAAATATTATAAGACCGAATTTTCTACAGATGTCAGAGGGGTAGAAATTTGCTCTGCAATTAAAAATATATATTCTATGTTAATTGGTGCTGGTGAGGGAGCAAATACCTCTGCTACTATTTTTAATAAATCAATTTCAGAAATGGTTTATTTGACTAAATTTTTTAAAGGCAGAGAAGAGACTGTCTATGGTCTTGCTGGCATTGGAGATCTTTACGTAAGTGCTGTTGGAGGGAGAAATAGTAAGATGGGTTATTTTTTAGGAAAAGGTTTTAAATTCAAGAATGCTAAAAAAAAATTTATGTCAAATGATACAATTGAGGGTGCAGAATTGGCTTTTGAAATTGGTCACTATATTTTAAAAAAAATTGATAACAAAAAAATTCCTTTAATGGTAGATTTGTTGAAGGCGATTTTAAATAATTCGAAACTGGATATTAGATGGTAAATAAAATTTGTAATATAGTAGGTTGGATATTGTTTATTATTTCGGCAATAGGTTTTATAATTTCTAGTATTGGAAGTTTTTGGGCAATGTTTGGTAGTATCTTTTTTTTAATAGCCTGCTTTGTTTTTTTAATTCCTTATTTTGTCAAAGAAACTAATCAGTAATTTCGGCTACTTTCATTAATTGAAAGCAGCCAAAAAATTTTACTTATTTAAAAAAGTTTTCAAAGAGTCATCCATTGCTTCAGACCACGGTGTGTGATGAATGGGTCCAACAGATCCTGTAACTGGAGAAGAAAATGACTTATTTCTATATGTCAGAATATCCTCAACCTTGTGATGCTCCCACTCTTTGAAATGTTTTCTTATTAATTCAAAATCAATTTTTGGATAATCAGACATTTCATGTAGCTCTTTTGTGTATTCAGTTTGAAAATCAATCATTTGATCAGGATTTTCAAGCTTTTCTTCCATTGCTACCCATTTATTAATGTCATTATTTATCTCGTCATCACTAGGAAGTTTAATTTTGCCCATCATAACATCTCGCGCATACCAAGCCTGACAATCAAACATGTTAAAAGTATGAAATTGGTCTTGCATACCAAGATAAATAAGTTTGTGATTATCTTGCCAGACAACACCTTTGTATAATTTTGGTGGGTATAACCTGTTCCTAGTTTTTAATCTTAAACTTTCATCTATAAATGGAAAGTGATGCAAATAACCTGTGCATAAAATTATTGCATCAGCATCTTGTTCAGTGCCATCTTTGAAAATTGCTTTTTTACCATCTAATCTATCAAGATAATGAACCTCTTTCATTCCTTTAGGCCATTTAAAACCCATTGGATTATGTCGATAACCAATAGTTATACTGTTAGCCCCGTATTTATGACACTGAAGTGCAATATCTTCTGCAGAGTAACTACTTCCTAAAACAATTACATTTTTTCCTCTAAATTCTTCAGCATCTCTAAAGTCATGAGAGTGTAAAATTCTACCTGGGAAGGAACTCATTCCTTCATATTCTGGTATAAATGGTACTGAAAAATGACCTGAAGCAACCACCACATAATCAAAATTATCTTTTGAAGTAGTATCATTAGTTTTATCTAAGTAACTAATTTCAAACTTATCGTTTTTATAAATAGTACTGGTTACTTTTGTGTTAAATTTAATTTTATTTTTAATATTGCCTTTGCTAACTCTTCCAAGAATATAATCATACAATACTGCACGAGGTGGAAATGAAGGAATAGGTTTTCTAAAATGCTCATCAAACGAATAATCTGCAAACTCAAGACATTCTTTTGGTCCATTTGACCAAAGATATCTATACATGCTATTTGGAACTGGGTCTCCATACTGATCAGATCCAGTTCTCCAACTATAGTTCCATAGTCCACCCCAATCAGCTTGTTTTTCAAAACACACTACTTCAGGAATTTTTTCACCTTTTTTTTCAGCTTGTTCAAAAGCTCGAAGCATTGAAAGGCCGCATGGACCAGCACCTATAATCGCAATTTTTGTCATTAGATAATCTCCATTTAAATTATTTATAAATAGATAATACTAATAAAAAAATCTTAATTAAAAGAAAAAAATTTATAACTTAAAGGTTGTATTGTTGTAATAGTTTAGAACAATCCCTCTATTTCACCTTTGTCATTTAATTTAATAGAGTCTGCAGCAGGTACACGAGGTAAGCCTGGCATAGTCATTATCTCTCCACAAATTACTACAATAAATTCAGCGCCTGATGACAGCCTAACTTCTCTTATTGGTAAGACATGACCTGATGGTGCTCCCTTTAGACTTGGATCAGTTGAAAAGCTATACTGTGTTTTAGCAATACATATAGGTAGATTTCCATATCCTTGATCTTCAAAAACTTTGAGTTGAGCTCTTATCTTTGAGTCAGCAATTACTTCGCTAGCTCTATAAATCTCTTTAGCTACAGTCTCAACTTTCTCAAATAATTTAGTTTTATCTTCGTATAAGAATTTAAAATTAGCTTTTTCTTTATCAATTAATTCTACAACATGAGAAGCAAGATCTTTTGTTCCTTCGCCACCATTAGCCCAATGAGTACATAAGGTAGCTTTTACCCCTAATTTATTACATGAATTTATTAATTCATTAACTTCATTTTCAGTATCAGCGATAAAGTGATTAACAGCAACAGCAACTGGAAGGCCAAATTTTTTTACATTTTCTATATGTCTTTCTAAATTTACCAAACCTTTTTTAAGAGCTTCTAAATTTTCATTTTTTAATTCATCTTTAGCAAGGCCTCCATGCATTTTTAAAGCACGAATGGTTGCAACTATTACAACACAACTAGGTTTAAGATTTGATTTTCTACACTTAATATCCAAAAATTTTTCAGCACCAAGATCGGCACCAAATCCAGCTTCAGTTACAACATAGTCTGCCAGTTTTAATCCTGCTTTAGTAGCAATAACTGAATTACATCCATGAGCAATATTTGCAAATGGACCTCCATGTATGATGGCAGGATTATTTTCTAACGTTTGTGTTACATTTGGTCTTAAAGCGTCTTTTAACAACACAGTCATTGGTCCATGAGCATTAAGATCTTTTGCATAAATTGGTTGCTTATCTCTCGTATAAGCTACAGTTATATTTCCAATTCTTTTTTCTAAGTCCTCTATACTGTTTGCTAAGCAGAAAATAGCCATGATTTCAGATGCAACAGTAATGTCAAAACCATCTTCTCTAGGAAAACCGTTAGCAACACCTCCAAGATTTACGTTGATTGATCTAAGAGCTCTATCATTCATATCCATAACTCTTCTCCAAACAATTCTTCTAACATCGATGTTTAATTTGTTACCCCAATAAATATGATTATCAATTAAAGCTGATAACAAGTTATGAGCAGAAGTTATTGCGTGAAAGTCTCCAGTAAAATGTAAATTAATTTGTTCCATTGGAACAACTTGAGCATAACCACCACCAGCAGCACCACCTTTCATACCAAAAGAAGGACCCAAGCTTGGTTCTCTCAAACAGACAATAGATTTTTTTCCAATTTTATTTAAACCATCATTTAAACCAACTGAAGTAGTAGTCTTACCTTCACCAGCTGGAGTTGGAGTTATAGCTGTAACTAGAATTAGTTTTCCGTCTGGTTTGTCTTTTAAAGTATCAATATATTCTAAATTAATTTTAGCTATATGTCGCCCCATAGGACTAAAAGCAAAGCTCTCATCAGGCACGTTAACTTTAGCCAATATATCTTTTATTGGTTGCATTTTTGCTTCTCTTGCTATCTGAATGTCTGATTTAACTTCACTCATAGTATCCTTTGTTAGTTTATTAAGTTTGTGAGATTAATAACCCTTTTTTGAAAATTTTGAAACTTCTAAAAATTATATATAAAAAAAATAAGAACTATTTAATTAGTTTATTATAAAATTATATCATGCAAAAGTATTCAATATTCAATCTTATAAAAAATGCTTTTTCCAATCATCAAAATTGGGATTTAGCTTGGAAGGATCCAACTCCCAAAAAAGAATATGATGTTGTAATTATTGGTGGTGGAGGTCATGGCCTTGCTACCGCATACTATTTAGCGAAAGAACATAAAATTACTAATGTAGCAATTATAGAAAAAGGCTGGATTGGCGGCGGAAATATTGGAAGGAACACTACGATTATTAGATCTAACTTTATGTATGACGAGAATGCAAAATTTAATGAGTTCGGAATGAATTTATGGAGAAACATGAGTCAGGAATTAAATTTTAATGTCATGTTTTCACCTAGAGGAATAATAAATTTAGCACACTCAGATGCTCAAATGAATGCGTATGCACGTAGAGGAAACTCTATGAGGTTAAATGGAATTGATGCTGTGCTTTTAAATAGAGAAGAGATTAAAAAAATTATTCCTATGGCAGATTTTTCAGATGATGTGCGTTATCCAATTTTTGGCGGTCTAGCTCAACCCAGTGCAGGAACAGCTAGACATGATGCAGTTGCTTGGGGTTATGCTCGTCAAGCTGACTCAATGGGAGTTGATATAATTCAAAATTGTGAAGTTACAGGATTTGATGTAGTGGCTGGAAAAATTACTGGCGTTAGAACTTCTAGAGGAGATATTAAAACAAAAAAAATAGGTTTATGTGTTGCAGGTAGTTCTAATGTGTTAGCTGAAATGTTGAACATGACACTTCCTATTGAAGCTCATCTGTTACAAGCTTGTGTATCTGAACCTGTTAAACCATTATTAGATGGAGTAGTAACATTTGGAGCTGGACACTTTTATATAAGTCAATCAGACAAAGGTGAGATGGTTATGGGTGGCGATCTTGATGGTTATAATAGTTATGCTCAAAAAGGAAATTTGCCAACTATTCAACACGTGCTAACAGGTGGTGTTGCTTTATTTCCATTTCTTAGCCGTTTAAAAATGCTTAGAACTTGGGGTGGAATAATGGACATGTCTATGGATGGATCACCGATAATAGACAAAACTCATATTGAAGGTTTATATTTAAATTGTGGATGGTGTTATGGTGGATTTAAATCTGTTCCATCCTCAGGTTGGACATTTGCTCATACTATTGCTCAAGACAGAGTTCATGAATTGAACGCTGGATTTAGTTTAAATAGATTTTCAACAGGATACTTAATTGACGAAAAAGGTCTTGGTACTAAAACTTGGATTTCATAAATGCTGAATATTAAATGTCCATACTGTGGAGATAGAGCTCAAAAAGAATTTGCTTATGGTGGAGATGGCACTGTTAAAAGACCTGAATTAAATAAAGAAGTTTCTGATCAAGACTGGGATAGTTTTGTTTATTTAAGGAAAAGTCCAAGAGGAAAACATATAGAATTATGGCATCATATATCTGGGTGCAGACAATGGTTTAGAGCACAAAGAGACACTGTAACACATGAAATTTTTAAAACTGCAAAATTAAACGAAAAAATTTAATGACACAAACATTTAGATTACAAAACGAAGGTTTAGTAAACAGAACTAAGCCAATTGATTTTATTTTTAATGGTAAAAAATATATTGGTTATGAAGGTGATACTTTAGCTTCAGCTTTATTAGCTAATGGAGTTCATTTAATAGGTCGTAGTTTTAAATATCATAGACCAAGAGGTTTTTTTGGAGCTGGAGTTGATGAACCAAATGCAAAATTACAAGTTACTATTAATGGTTATTCTGAACCCAATATTAATGCAACTGAGATAGAACTAGTAGAAGGTTTGTCTGCTACTAGTCAAAATTGTTGGCCTTCAGTTGAATTTGATGTTGGTGCGATAAATAATTTTTTAAATAAATTTTTTCCGGCAGGTTTTTATTACAAAACTTTTATGTGGCCAAAAAGCTTTTGGTACAAAGTTTATGAACCTTTTATTAGAAAAGCAGCTGGTTTAGGAGTTGCTTCGGTTGAAAAAGATAATGAAAGATACGAACATAAGTACGAATATTGCGATTTATTAGTGACAGGATCTGGACCAGCAGGTTTAGCTAGCGCATATGCTGCTGCAAAAAATGGGGCAAAAGTAATTTTAGCTGAAGACAAACCAAGATTTGGTGGATCGCTATTAACTGACAATGTCACTATAGATAATTTATCAGGTAAAGCATGGGCAGAAAAAATTATTTCTGAATTAAAAGAAATGCCAAATGTGATTGTTAAAAATAGATCACAAGTTTTTGGATACTATGATCACAACATGATGGTAATGTTTGAAAGAATAGGTGATCATTTAAAAACTAAATCGAAATTTACTCCAAGACAAAGACTATGGTACATAAGAGCGAAAGAAGTTTTATTATCAACTGGATCTATTGAAAGACCAATAGTTTTTGGCAACAATGATACTCCAGGAGTATTTTTGTCAGCAGCTGCGAAAGAATATATTAAAGTATATGGAGTTTTAATTGGAAAAAAACCTTTAATTTTTACAAATAATGATAGTGCTTATGAAACTGCAATTGAATTTAAAAAAAATGGAGTTGATCCAATTATTTTAGATACTAGAGAAGATCAAAATTCAGATTTAATTAATGAGGCTAAAAATTTAGATATAAAGATAAAATTCTCTCATGCTGTTATAGCTGCAAATGGTTATAAAAAAGTTAAATCAGCATTAGTAGGAAAATTAAATAGTGATAAATCTAATTTTGAAAATACTGAAACTCTAGAATGCGATTGCATTTGTGTATCTGGATTTTGGACGCCTACAGTTCATTTAGCTTCTCAATCAGGAAATAAACTTAAGTTTAATGAAAAAATAGATGCTTTTATTCCAGATCAATCAAAACAAAAAGAACACTCTATTGGAGCAGCAAATGGAACTTTTAATTTGAAAGAAACTATAGAAAATGGTTTTAAAACTGGTTCAGAAACTTCAAAAAAAATTACCAATCAAGAAACACCTGTTCAAATACCTAATACGAATGAACCAAAACAAAGTTCACACGATAAGTTTTGGTGTTCTCCTTTGCCAAAAGGAAAAAATTATAAAAGATTTGTTGATTTTCAAAATGATGTTGCTGTATCTGATATCGAAATAGCTTTAAGAGAAGGTTATAGATCTATTGAGCATGTTAAGAGATATACTACTCTTGGAATGGCAACAGATCAGGGCAGAACTAGTAATTTAAATGGTTTGCAATTAGTTGCCAATGTTGAAAAAAAAATTGTACCACAAGTTGGTCATACCACATTTAGACCACCATTTACTCCAATTACAATCGGAACGATTGTTGGAAGAGAAATAGGAATGGAGTTTATGCCTACCAGAAAAACTCCTATGCATAATTGGCATGAAAAAAATAATGCAGTATTTACTGATGCGGGTGCCTGGAAAAGACCTCGGTACTACAAACAAGGTAACGAGACTCTCTTTGAAGCATCTCAAAGAGAAGCTAAAAATGTAAGAGATCATGTTGGAATTTGTGATGTAACTACACTTGGTAAAATTGACGTAAAAGGACCAGATGCGGCTGAGTTTTTAAACAGAGTTTACACTAATGCTTGGTTAAAACTTCCAATTGGTAAGGCAAGATATGGAGTGATGTTGAGAGAAGATGGAATAGTAATGGATGATGGTACTACAACAAGGATTTCAGAAAATCATTATCATATGACCACAACAACTGCTCAAGCTGCGAATGTTTTATCTCACTTAGAATATTATCTTCAAGTAGTGTGGCCTGAATTAAATGTAAATGTAGTATCTACCACAGAACAATGGGCTGGAGCAGCTTTAGCTGGTCCAAAGTCTAGAGATGTTTTGGCAAAACTTTTCCCAAATTTAGATGTAAGCAATGAAGCACTTCCTTTTATGGGGTATGTTGAAGGAAATTTATTTGGTGTAGAGGCAAAAATATTTAGAATTTCATTCTCAGGTGAACTTGCTTATGAAATTAATGTTCAGTCAGATCATGGCATGTTTATGTGGGAAAAAATGATGGAAGTTGGAAAAGAGTTTAATATTCAACCTTATGGCACCGAGGCTTTATCTACTTTAAGAATTGAAATGGGTCACGTCGCAGGTCCTGAATTAGATGGTAGAACAATACCTTACGATGTCTCTTTAGAAGGACTTGTATCTAATAAAAAAGATTTTATTGGTAAAAGATCTCTTTCTAGAGCTGCTTTCAATGATAGTGAAAGACAAAAAATCGTTGGCCTTGTTCCAGTAGATAGAAAATCAAGTATCCCTGAAGGATCTCATCTAGTTAAAAATAAAGATGCACAATTGCCTAATCCTAAGTTAGGACATGTATCGTCTTCTTGTTGGAGTGTTGAAAATAATAATCCATTTTCATTAGCAATTCTTAAAGATGGAAGAAATATGATTGGAAAAAAACTCTATGCAGTTTCACCATTAAACAGAACTGCAGTTGAAGTTGAAATTATATCATCACATTATGTTGATAAAGAAGGAACTAGAGTTAGATCATGACACAGATTTCAGCATTAAATTCAATTCATAAAAAAGGAAAATTTGGCAATCATGAAAATAAAAATGAAAAAGATTTATTAAAAATTTCTGAAATAAATAATTTAGCTATTTTTCAATTAGTAAAATTTAAACATTCACCTATCGAAAATGATTATTTGACTATTGATAATCTAGGTTTGCCTAAATCGTTAAAGGTAACTTCAAATGATGCGACTAGGATATTATGGATGGGCCCCAACAATTGGCTAATAGTGTCAAAAGAATTAGAATTAATGGAAAATGAAAGCAAAAAAATTGATAATGTAAATTTTGCATTAACAGATCTTTCAAATTCTAAAACAATTATTGAAATTGAAGGTGATTTAGCTGATGAAGTATTAAAAAAAGGTTGCCCATTAAATATTAATGAGATGAAAGAGGGTGATTGCTCTAATTCAATTTACAATTCAATATCAGTTACATTGGATTTCATTTCAGATAATCCAAAAAGAATTAGAGTATTCAGTTTAAGAAGTTATGGAGAGTCTTTTTATCACTCAATTACTGACGCTTGCTTAGAATATGGCTATATAGCAATTTAGTTTTTATTTCTTGTGGCAATATAAACACCAATTGATGCAACAGCAAATCCAATTAAATCTAATGTATTTAATTTTTCATTTAAAAATGCCCATGCCATAAATGCTGAAGTTGGCGGTATTAGAAAAAAAATAGAAACAGTTTTACTTGCTGAATTTTTCTTAATCAAATACATCAAAATTGTAAAAGCACCAAAAGAAACTAAAAAAATTTGATGGCTCATTGCAAAAATAAAAGTTTTTGTAAAATTAATATATGGATCAACAAAAATTATAATTATTAGCAAATGAAAAGAAAACCCTCCTACAGCTTGATAAAAGTTACTAACTGGTAAAGGTAAATTATCACTCAATTTTTTTTGCCAGATGGTTGAAGTGGTAATAGCAATTAAAGAGATAACTGTAGCAATAAAACCAGTTAAAGGAATTCCATTACCCACATCGACTCCAAGAACCATTGCTGCACCAATAAAACCAAGCATCACCCCTAGCCATTGATTAAAGGAAACTTTTTCACCTAAGATTGGTCCACTTAAAGCATTTGTAAGGATTGGCTGAAGTGTGACTATTAAAGCAGCAATTGCGGTTGGCATACCTCTAGAGACAGCAAAAAAAACACCACCTAAATAAAGTCCATGAAATAAAACACCACTAAAAAATGACTCTAAAAAAAATTTTCTTTTAATTAAAATTTTATTTTTTGAAATTATTGAAAATATAAAAAAACCAATAGCAACAATTCCAAATCTAAATGCCAGTGCTGAAAATGGATCACTATTATCTATTAGTGGTTTAGTGGTAATAAAAGCTGAAGACCAAAGAATAATAAAGATAAAAGGAAATATTTTGATCACTGTGATTTATAACTTAATTAATAATTGAAATTTAAAAAATTAATCTATAATTTTTAAAGTTATCAGATCCTCTTGTTTAGTTTCTTTGCACCACAACTCATAACTTTCACACATTCTCCATAAAAAATTATAAGCTTTTTTTGATAATTCAATAAGTTGGTGATTTTTTGCATCATAAAGTTTAGGGATCTTAATCAATTCTTTCATCATGGCATCTCTTTGAATTTCTAATAATCTTAAAGTTTCATCTGGTATTTTTTGATTAGTTTCTGGATCAATATTTCTATTGTTTTTGATGGTATTTAACCATTCATCATGAAACTCACCTGTGCATAACTTGTCATAATGATCAGTGTTAATAAAATTTTCTATTGCTTTTTGATTATCTAGTAAATTTTCATCTTTAATTTTGCATACATTAAAATAAATTTTTTCAGCAGCTTTTAGGACGAATGGTTTAGAGATTTGTTCTGACATTCTTTGATTTATATTTACTCATTGATGAAACCGCTAAAATTAGATTTGGATCTAAAAATATCTTTGATTTTTTAACATTTTTAAAAGATTTAAATGCAAAAATTGCTATAGGTAATTCCGTACAGCCTAAAATTATTTTTTTACATTTTTGATTCAAAAGATACTGAATTGCAGGTCTAATTGTCTTTTCAGCTAATTTAACATTTCCCATTTTCACTAACTTTATAGCTTTATTAACACAATTTTTTTGCAAACTTTCTGTTGGAAATTTTAAATTATAATCTTTATCAAAGATTTTATTATAAACTCCTGTTTTTAATGTACCCTCTGTAGCAAGTAGACCTATTTTAGAATTTTTACGGCAAGTTTTTTTTGTTACTTTAAAAACTTCATAAGGCATATTGACAATAGGTATTTTAATTTTTTTTTTCAAATCATCATACCAATAGTGTGCAGTGTTGCATGGTATAACTATAAATTTACAATTATTTTTCTGAAGCAGTCTGCAGCCTCTTAATAAACTATTTAATACTGCTTGATATTTTTTTTTATTTTTTTT
>Ga0255770_10005084_pt1 | contig 10908 bp, 3 predicted proteins | sample 071ome_22_FD_179968 | JGI IMG/M metagenome (GOLD analysis project Ga0255770, IMG submission 179968) | Coastal salt marsh microbial communities from the Groves Creek Marsh, Skidaway Island, Georgia - 071404AT metaG (version 2) | ecosystem: Environmental > Aquatic > Marine > Intertidal zone > Salt... | reverse complement strand
AGAATTTTCTGTAAATGCTCTTGGTCATCCATTCTGGATTAAGACTTCTCCAACTCTAGGAACAGGGAACGCCGTTACTACAGGAACCACAACAAATAATGGTCAGCAGCAAGCGACTATTACTTGGGATACAAATGGAGTACAACCAGGAACTTACTATTACATTTGTCAGTACCACAGTGCTATGGTTGGACAGATCGTTATTTCATAAGGCATAAATAAACCTGAGCACTAGTATCAGTTGGCAAGCTAAATGGCTAATCGTTTTCCTTTAATCGTTAATGAAGTCTCACGAAAGATTGAAGAACTTGTAGCAGGTGATAATCTAACGTTGGATGGCAATAATATTGTCCTCAACGGAGACACTGGTGCAGGAAAATATATTACTAGTGATGGTTCAGTTGCATCTTGGGGAACACCTGGAGATGTTTATCTAACACAATCTCAAACTCTTACTAATAAGACATTTGAAAGTTGTGTTCTCTCTGGATCTGTAAATACACTCACCAACATTCCTAATGCTGCTCTAGTCAACCCTGGCATTAGTATTAATGGTGTTACTGTTCCTCTTGGTGGATCTGTAATCACACCAGATACCAATACTACTTACACGCTCACTGCTATTGATGGTTTGAGTGCATCTCAAAAACTAATCAGACTATCTGATAGCACCACACCAAACCCTGTTACGAATGATGTAACTCTTGGTGTTTCGGTATATTCTAATCCTCCTGCAGGAACCAATCCACTATCACTAGAATTAACTAGAGTAAATAATTCTCTAACGTTGTCTGGTTATGTAACTGACAACAACACTGAGACATTCCTAATTGCAGCAGGTGGATCTGCTCAGTCTGGTACGATTACATTTACTGGTTCGGGTGATGTCACCCTATCGATGGATGATGCCACTAAGACTATCGATATTCGTGTTGATGACCAGGATACTATTACACAAGTTCGTGCTGGATCTGGTGCTGCATACAAGACTAAGAAGATTACATTCCTTGGTGGTAACTTAGTTACCGTAGGTCAAGCAACATCTGGAACAGATCCAGATGAAACAGAAATTACTTTAAACTCTGTCGATACAGTAACAAGAATTAGAGGTGGTCTTACGGGAACGTTCCTTCCCGCAACAACTGCTGGTGCTGATATTACAATTACTGGTGGATCACAGTTGGGTGGTAATGTCAATGTAACTCAGTCTGGAACTACTATTAGTATTGACAGTACAGACACTAATGATATTACTCGCCTTGCTACTGCTGGTGGGGCACTAGCGTTTGGAGACTTTAGGTTTGAAGGTAGTGGTGCTACCACGGTACAAGCAACATCAGCAGGTGGTGTTACCACATTCACATTTGATTCTGATAACGATGATACGGGTGCTTTGCTAACAGCATCTACGGGTCTTGTCAAGCAGACTTATGATTTTCAACTTGCTAACGCAGGTAACCTAACTGACGCAGCAGTTTTGAAGTGGGATGGTGTTAACACACAACTGTCCAGTACAATTATTTCTGACAACGGATCGACTGTTACTATTGATGGTGACCTAGTTGTCAATGGTACAAACACTATTGTCAACACCACTCAACTACAGATTACTGATCCAACGATTGAACTGAGAAGAGGTGTCAGTCTGGTTGATGGTACTGGTGGACTGCAAGTTAATAGGACAACAGATGGAAGTGGTCAGGTTCTTACCTACAGCACCATGCAGTTCTACCACTCTGGTAACTACTGGCGTGTCTGGGATGGTTCTGTTGCTCAGAGAATTGTTACCGAAGGTGAAAGTCAAGTCCTATCTAATAAGACACTTGCATCTCCAACCTTTACTGGTACTCCAAGCATTGGTACTGCTACCGCAACTACCGTTAATGGTCTCATCATTACTCCTACTGTCAACGGAAAATTAGGAATTACATCTCAGAAGACATTCAATGTAGAAAACGGTATCACACTACAATCAGATGATACTAACGGAGCTGTTACAGTTAACTTTGATACTGGTGGTGCTGCAGGTTCGAGAGTTATTTACAGTAGTGATAACCTAGGTGCATTTGCTCCTACAACATCAGCGCAAATTCAGGCGATCATGACTGACGCCACTGGTGTTGGTGGTAATTTGATGTTTAGTCAGGCACCTGTTGTTTCGACGAGTATTTCTACTCCAAGTCAGGCGTTCTCACTAATCAATAGTACAGCAACTCTTGTTAGTTTTGCTGGCGGTGCTACCACTCTCAACATTGGTAACACAAACGGCACAACAAACCTAGCAGGATCTTTGATTCTTGAGAAGAATGGTACTCTTGGAACTGATGCAACTAATACACTAGTAATCAATTCCTCTGTCAATATTGATACTGCTGACCTAATCATTCGTGGAACCGATACCCATCCAATCACTATTGGTAGAGGTGGTCAGGCAATTGAAACCAATACAATTGTTGGACATGGTGTTCTCTCTGTAAACTCTACTGGTTCGTTGAACACAGCGATGGGTTATGATGCCATGGAGAGCAATCTCAGTGGTGTTGGTAACGTAGCTTTCGGTCGTAATGCTGGTAAAGAAAACACTGGTGGTGACTATAACATCTACCTAGGTTATAATGCAGGTGAACTTAACACCATTGGTGGAAACAACATTAACATTGGCGCACAAAGTGGTCACAATAACCTTGTAGGTGGTGAAAACGTATTCCTCGGACACTATGCTGGTTTTGGATGTACTGGTAGTGGCAACGTTCTCATTGGTCCTGCTAGCACAGAAGATGATTCGAGTGCAACTTATCAACCTAATAGTCCTGGTGGTAGTAAGCAACTAGTTATTGGTTCTGGTGACACGACTTGGATTACTGGTATCTCAACTGGTGAGATTACTATTCCAAATGATTTCCGTGTTGGTGGAACGACTACGCTATCTGGAGATTTGATTGTTGAGGGTTCTACTGTTAGAGTTGATAGTAGAGTAATTACTATCGACGATAAGACATTAGAACTTGCTGCTGTTGCTCTAATTGAATTCTCGGGTACGCTAAACAATACCGATACTATTACTAACGTTCCTAGCACCACAGGTTTGATTGTGGGTATGGAAGTTACCACTCAAGCAGGTGGAGTTGTTATTCCTGCAGGCACGACAATCAGTGCGATCAGTGGTTCTACAATTACTTTGAGTAATGCTATTGCAGGTTCTGGTGTTTCCACTTTGATTGCTGATGGTCCTACTGATCTTGGTGCTCAGGATGGTGGACTAGTTGTTAAAGGTGATATTGATAAGACCATTCTTTATGATGGTCTAGGTGTTGATCCTTTCTGGGTATTCAGTGAGAACTTGAAACTACCTAACACAGGATTTATTAACTGTGGAACTGCTCTACTTATCAGTACAACATCTCTCGGAACTAGTATTGTCAATTCTTCTTTGACTTCTGTTGGTACACTTACATCTCTAGATGTTGGAGGCAATGTCAGCATTGCTGGTAGAACTAAGGAATCTTGCATCAACCAATTCACCACACCACTAACACCTGTATCTAACGTACTTACAATTAGTGTTGCTGGAACCAACACTATTCTAGGAACAACAGCAAACGCTCCTATTACTACATGGAACTTCACCAACGTAAACCTACAGAACAATCAGGCACTAACTGTCACGTTGATTATTGCAGGTAACACTGGTGCTACATATGGTGATGCATGTAATGTCGATGGTGTCTCGATTGGTAACGGTGTTCAGTGGTCTGGAGGATCGCCACCACTACCAACTCCTAACACAGACATTCTTACTTTCATCTTTGTCAGAGACAGCGGTGGTACAACCAAAGTATTCGGACAAGGCAACACCAACTTCAGCTGAGGATAGTTAAATGCCAATTGGAATTACTAGTCCCGCCAAGAACCTATTCCTTATAGGTTCTACTGGCGCTTCCTCAACTCAAGATTTTCTAAACAGGATTACACCTGATGGTGCTGACAGCAATCAGATAACACCTACTTCAATTCTTTATGATGATACGAACCAGGAGCTATACATTGCTGGAACACAACGTGATGCTACTAGTTCAAGCAGCGAAGGGTTTATCTACAACACACCCGACGAAGCACCAATCACTATTGATTTTACCGTAAAGTTAAAAGCAGGTGATAGTTTTAGCAACGTTGTATTTAATGCACTGTGTTATGATAGCAATCTAAATCTATATGCTGCTGGTAGTTGGGATGATGGCACAACACCAACTACTAATAGAAACTATGCCCCAACTCTTAGTAAGTTTAATAGTGCTGGAGAACATCAATGGACTATAACTCCTGTTAATGCAACAGGAGATTTGGATCAAATCGTTTTTAACGATGTATGTGCTGATACCTATGGCAACGTTTATGTAACAGGGGTTGGAAATGATAGTGATAAACTATACATTGCAAAGTACGATACCTATGGTACAGTTCTTTGGTACAAGAGTTATACTGACCTAGATCTTGATTCTTTCTACAATTTTGAGGGAAGATCTATCGATATTAATTCACAAAATGAATTGGTAATTGTTGGCACCGCACTGGGTCCCGCAAAGTATATGTCTGTGATGCTAAAAGTAAGTACAGATGGTGCATTGCTATGGGATAAAACAATTGAAATTGGTGAAGACCCAACAACTAATTTCTTCCAGTTGACTGATGTGCATATCGATGGTAATGATCAGATCTATCTTTGTGGACATGACGATGCTTTCCTTGATGGCACGTATGAAAGTTATGTCATCAAGATGACTAAAGAAGGAAACATGTTGTGGCAGACTAAAACAAAAGAACCCAACAAAGATATTTTCTTTCAAGAGATTAGTGTTGATACATTGACTGGTCAGTCTATTGTTGCTGGTTATGTTGAAGAGGCAACCAATGCTTATCAAATCATTCAGAGATATGACAACGCTGGTGAATTAATCTGGACAAGAAAAATTCAAAGTCCAAACAACCAAGCGTCATCAACTACTATGAGTTCTGACCCATCATACTATTACATTGCTTTTGCTGATCAAACATCAAACGCTGCAGATCCTACCAGCTTTCTCTTTGGTAAATTGAGTGTAACTGGTAGTGGTCTTGGTGATTTTAACTACTCTGATGGTGCTGCTGTTCAGACATATGAAATCATTACAATCAATACAGAGACTGCAACTCTTAGGGACGGATCACTGAGAAATGATAGCAGTGATTTTATTACCTACCCATTCAGTCCTATCAAGGTTGTGTTTGGTGAGAATGCTGGTGGTAACTTGATCTACAGTGACAAGAAACCACAACACGAAACTAATACCCACGACATTACATTTGCATCTGAAACTATTATTCAATCTAGTGTGCCACCTGTCAGTGCATCTGATATTTCTAGAGGCAATGCTCTTCTATTAAACTATGAGTTTGATAACGAGTTTACTTATGATCCAGCACATAACTTAATTCCTAATGGTAATCAGATTGGTGGAGCAGGGTGGAGTAATCCTGGTGGCAATTCAATTAATCTAACAACCAACAATCCATCTCCTAGTGGTGAAAATGTTGCCTCTACTTGGACTGGACCTGGATACTATGAGGTAGTTTCTGGCACAACAGATGGAACTACTTACACGATGAGTGTGTATGCCAAACAAAATGCTGGTGGATCTGGTGGAGCTGCTGTACTTCAATTTGGTAGCGATACAACCTTATGGGGTGGAGGATCTGATAAAGCACATGCTTCATTCAATCTAGCAACTGGAACTGTAACTGGCACTGAACCTGGAGTTGTTAGTGCTGGAGTAGAAGATGTTGGAAATGGGTGGTATAGATGTTATGTCAGTGGGATAAAATCTGGAACTGGTGATATTGCTGTGATTTGTTATTGTGGTAATCAAGGAACTGGAGCAACTCTCTATGCTTGGGGTGCTCAATTGGAAGCAAGTTCCACACTCAACAGACATGTTAAAACATCTGGAACTGCCATCCCAGCATCAACCACAGTAAAGAACCTCTCAAGCACTTCTTATACTGGCACGATTAATGAACCTACATTCAGTCCTAATGGATACTTTGAACACGAAGGAACAGCTCAGACTGCTGGTAGCATTTATGCATCAAATTCTGGTCTTCCAACTGGTTCATCTCCTAGAACTATGGAAGCGTGGGTTTATATGGACACTCTTGGAGCTGGTGGTAACCCAGGGTTCCTCACGTATGGAAACGATGCTGCTGGTCAACAATCTGGATTGAGATATGTTAACACAGGTCTTCAAGTTTCATTCTGGACTGGTACATATGATTTCAATACTGGATATGATCCTGGATTTGCTCATTTTTTCCATTATGTTGCGACATATGATAACAATGATCTGGTCAAAGCATACGTTAATGGTTCTATTATTGGACAAAAAGATTTGTCAGCTACACCCCTCAACACAGTATTGGGTGGAAACCTAATGCTCTTTAGGGTGAATGAACCTCCTAGTGGTCCAAATTATTATCCACATGATGGGAGAATTGGGGAGGTGAGAATTTATAATGTAGCATTAGATGAAGCAACAATTTATAAAAATTATCTTGCTACTAGACATAAGTATCCTGCTCCAGATCTTTTTGTTTCTGGACTAACAACTACTCTCGTCTCTCAACATCTTGGTGGATACAGTGATTTTAATACTGAAACCTCACTGGTTGATAGTTCTCTATCGGGAACTGATATTTCAATTGATACTAATGCTGGTTACAGTCTCACTACTTTCAACGGACTTGAGGTTGTACGAGTTGATGAAACAACAGCACAATTAGGATCATTCACTAATCTTTCTTCACTTCCTACAGGAACATCCTGGTCTTGTGCTATGTGGGTATACTATGATGCTGCTAATTTTGACAATGAGGGTCATAGAACTTTCTTCTCTTCTGATAGAATGAGATTGCAATGGGACAATGCTGGTACTGGCAATATAGAAGGATTGTGGAAAGGTGAGCTTAATATAGGTGGTTCTCCTGTTCCTTCCTTCGAAACAGCTAACACGGACGGATATAATGAGACACTAACTATCGCAAACTTCCTTAATAGATGGAACCATGTCATGTATACTTCTGATGGAACAAATGTTAAACTCTATTGGGACGGAACTTTACAATCAACAGTAGCAGTATCATGTGCATTTAGATCATCATCTACTGCTGAGTTTGGTATTGGATATAATATTTCTAGTCTTGGTGGAGGAGATTCCATCGAGAGAGAAACTGGTGTTGGTTACATTGGTGGATTTAATATTTGGAGTTCTGCTCTCAGTTCTGGTGAAGCTGGTATTGTATTTGAATCTGAGCGTCGCAGGTACGGTGTCTGATAAATAGATAGAGCATAATATTAATCCGAGGATCATAAGTAATGGCAAGGAAAACCATTCTAAACAGTTACTATACGTTTGACCCTGCCACTAGGGAAGTAGTAATTCCTGGGGGAATTACCAGAGAGAAACTCGTACTGATTACTAACGTTACTAGAAACAAAGTAATCTATAACTTCTCTGATCCTGAACTAACTGCTACTACCTACAGTATTCAGACTGACATCCGTAACGTAACCACAACTAGGGTGGTACTAAACTATGACACTGCTAGTGCTAGCATGTTGTCTACTGATCAACTGCAGATTGTATTTGACGACTTTGAAGAGACAGTACAACCAGCGGAGACATATCATGACGCTGTAAACAAGTCCAGAGTATCGCAACCACAGGCACAGATTGATACTGACTTTGAATATGGTACTCAGAATACCAAGTGGGAATCGTTGTCGATGATTAACAACAACCCATTTGCATATAAGAGTGAGAATGCTCTTGCAGTTACTGATGTTCAAGTAACAAGCAACAGTCCTATTATTACAGTTACTATCAATACTGCTGAGACACCAATGCCTGGTGTTGGTACAGCAGTATTCATTCAAGACACCACATTCCCAGGTGCAAATGGTGTATTCATTATTGATAGTGTAAGCGGTAGTGATTTTACTTACACTGCTACGTTTGCTTACACTGCTGCTGGTGCAGGTACAATCTTTGAAAGTGCAAGAACTGCTGTTTATAGTGGTATTCATTACACTGGTTCTGATATTGGTGGCACCATTACTCTCTCCACTCCTGGAGATGGATCTGTCAAGATCTCTTCTTCCACTGCACATGGTCTAGAAGTTGGTAACGAAATTGCAGTTGTAGGATCTCAGGGTACTAACGTCAATGGATCTTGGGTTGTTGCTAGAGTAGAAAGTCCAACCGAAGCACGTTATTATCCTGCTAGTGGTGCTCCATCTGGATCTGTTAATTCTGGAACTATTAAAGTATATCCAAGACCTCAGGGAACATCTGTTCATAGAGCGTTTGATGGTGGTGTTAAGTTCTCTACTAATTCATTCTCCAAGAACCAGCAGGCAATCAGACAGACAAAACGTTACTTCCGTTATCAGTCTGGTAAAGGCGTAGCATTCTCGACTGGTTCTATTCTTGCTCCTGCTATCGAGAACATCGATGAGATTGCTGCAAGTGGTACAACTGTTACAGTTAAGGCAGCAGTAGCACACAACCTCACAAGAGACACCCAAGTTGATGTTAGAGGATGTGGAGACAACAACTATAATGGTGTGTATCAGGTAACCAATGTTATCGATGCATTCACTTTCCAGTATGTTGCCACCAATGCACCATCAGAACCTATTGCAACTGGAGAGTACACTGTTACCCCAACCAATTCTTACGGTGTTAACCTTGAGATTGGTATGATGGACCAGCAGAATGGTATCTTCTTCCGTTATGCTAATGGTCACCTAGGTGTTGTTCGTAGGTCTTCAACATATCAATTGTCTGGTAGAGTAACAGTCACCCAGGGAAGCACACTTGTTTCTAGTTACACTGCTCCTAGTGGTGCTGGTACTAAGTTTGCTAAGCAACTACAACCTGGAGATTATATTGTTATCCGTGGTGTTTCTTATCGCGTTGATGGTATCATTTCTGATACTGAGATGGTTATCTTCCCTGACTATCGTGGTCCCTCTGCTATCAATGTTCCTGTTTCCAAGACGACTGAGATTGAATGGAAGCAAGACGAGTGGAACATTGACCGTTGCGATGGCACTGGTAGATCTGGTTACAACCTTGACGTAACCAAGATGCAGATGTTCTACATGGACTACTCTTGGTATGGTGCTGGTTTCATCCGTTGGGGTTTCCGTGCTACAGATGGTAACGTTATCTATGCACACAAGATTGCAAACAACAACTTCAACACTGAAGCATACATGAGATCGGGTAACCTACCCGCTCGCTATGAAGTTAATACCATTCCACCAAAAACAGTTTCTACTACTAGTATTAGTAACTCTGCATCACGAATTTATACAGCAAGTTCTTTGTCTGACTTCCCATCGACGGGAACTATCAGAGTTAAACAGTCAACATCATCCACTGCTGGCATCTATGAGTACATGAACTATACATCTAAGTTCTCATACCAACAAGACATCACTAACGTAAGTGCTGGTAACAATGCAATGACAGTTGCTACCAGTTCTGGTCTAGTTTCTGGTGGTATTCAATCAATTATTTTTGATAGACCATTCTCTAATATTGTCGCAGGCAAAACATATTATATTGCAACAGTTCCCAACGCAACATCATTTACCATTACAGAAACTCCTGGTAGTTCTACACCAATCGCATTGACTGGTGCTACAGGTTCCTCTTTGTCTCCACTTGCAGTAGTATCTGGTGGATACTTTGATGGTTTGACAAGAGAACAAGCAGGTGCTACTGGCGTATCTATTACTACTGGTTCGTCTGGTGTTTCTACTGGTACTGTAAGTTCTGCAACTGGTATTCAGAAAGGACAGAGAGTAGTTGGTGCTGGTATTCCTGCTGATACTTTTGTACACTCTATCTCTGGAACAAGCCTCGTTCTAAGTAAGGCAGTTACTACTGCTAACCCAACTAATGTGACATTCCCTGCACTTGGATCTACTGGTGCTGGAAATACATTTACTTTCAGTGCTACGAGACCTATCGGTATTGAACTAATTCAGGCAACATCTGTTCCACAGATCTCACACTGGGGTTCTTCTGTCATCATGGATGGCAGATTGGATGATGACCGAGCATATGTTTACACGGTTGGAACCAGAACTGGTAGAGAAATTAACTCTGGTGATACAAAAGCATTGCTTGCTTTGCGTGTAGCACCTTCTGTTGATAATGGTATTGCTGGAAGATTTGGTACTAGAGAACTAATTAACAGAATGCAGTTGGTTCTTCAGGCTGCTGAGGTGTCAACTAATGGTTCTCTCTTTGTTGAAATTATTCTGAACCCCACAATTACCGCTGCTAACGATGCTGGATTTACTAACGTTCAGTGGAGGGATGTTGGTGGTACATCGCTAGCACAGTATGCTAGACTGACTGATATTCTATTCACATCTGGAAGCACTACTTCTCTCGACGCTGAACTAGTTGGTGGTGAAGTTATCTTTGGTTTCTATGCTGGTGATGGTGTTGCATCATATGACCTATCGAATGTTAAAGAAATCTCTAACTGTATTCTAGGTGGTGGAACTGATAACTATGAGAAGAGCACCCCTCCAAACCCAAGTGGCATCTTCCCTGATGGTCCTGAGGTTCTAGCAATTCAGGTGACCAACATTGCAGGTGGTCGTGGTTCTAACAGACGTGCTGCTGACGTTAGAATTTCTTGGACAGAGGCTCAGGCATAAATAGAGTTGCCTTACTCCTATACCTATGCTTGGCAACAAATCCAAAGCAAAGGTAGAAGAGAAAGACGACCAGCATGAAGATAAAAGTGAAGTCCTTGGTAATTTAGTGAAAGTTGTTGTACTTATTTGGTCTG
>Ga0255770_10005072_pt1 | contig 10930 bp, 9 predicted proteins | sample 071ome_22_FD_179968 | JGI IMG/M metagenome (GOLD analysis project Ga0255770, IMG submission 179968) | Coastal salt marsh microbial communities from the Groves Creek Marsh, Skidaway Island, Georgia - 071404AT metaG (version 2) | ecosystem: Environmental > Aquatic > Marine > Intertidal zone > Salt... | reverse complement strand
GATTAATTGGGAGGGTCGTGGAAGGCTTCCCACGTGGGTTATCCGAATGCGTTCTGTGCTACGAATCATAACTTGCCTCGTCGGTTCAGGTTAATATCTGTACTCTGATTAACAGGAATCAATCTTATCGAAAACCGGGTATGACATCGACGCAATTCTGCGGCATAAATGCTATTAAAATAGGGAGTTAAAAATGACTGCTAGAACTAAGCCACCTTTTAGAGCAGACATCGTGGGTAGTTTTCTGCGCCCGGAAAAATTAAAGGAAGCCCGAAGACGGGCAGGAATGGAATTAGACTCTACAGCTGATAGAGAGGGTGATGGACCGCTTTCTCAGCAAGAGCTGAGGACTGTAGAGAACGAATGCATAAGCGAGATTATTAAATTTCAAGAAAGCATAGGTCTCAAAGCAGTTAGCGATGGAGAATTTAGGCGGGGTAGCTGGGCTTATGATTTTGTTGGTAAGGTCGATGGTATTGAATTAAAGCGCCCCGAGGCTTCAGCAGATGCTACGTTTTCGTCGGGTTTTCAGCCACCGGTTGCACATGCTGTAAGTAAAGTCAGACAGCCTAAAGGTGGTATCTTTATTGAAGATTGGAAGTTTGCTGACAGTCTCACCAGCTTACCGGTCAAAGCGACGATGCCTTCGCCCACTATTATGTTTGTGCGCGGAGGGCGAGGGGCTGTTGATGAAACAGTATATCCCGATCTTGAGGAGTTTTTTGAGGACTTAACTGGTGTCTACAGAGACGAAATATCCGATTTGGTCAACTTAGGCGCGACCTACATTCAGATCGATAATACTGATGCCGCGCTGCTTTGTGATCCTAAATTCCAAGAGGCCTCTCGCAGAAAAGGTTTGGAGCCTTCTGAACAGATTAAGCTTCAGGGGAAATTAGTATCGATGGCAACCCGGGATCGTCCGGATCACGTGGCTGTAACAATGCATTTATGTCGAGGAAATTCCGCGGGCGCTTGGTTAGCGGAAGGATCTTATGATTTTGTAGCTGAGTCACTTTTCAACGACTTTGATGTCGATGGATATTTCCTCGAATACGATAGCGAGCGTGCGGGTGATTTCACGCCACTGAGATTTGCTAAAGACGATAGCATCATCGTGCTAGGACTCATAACCACTAAGACGCCAGAAAATGATGATAGGGATACCCTTATGAGGCGGATTGATGAGGCAAGTAAATACGTAAACATTGAGAATTTATGTTTGAGTCCACAATGTGGTTTTGCAAGTGCAGCGAAGGGAAACCCGGTTTCTTTTGATGATCAAAAAAGAAAACTTGAATTGACTCTTAGTGTCGCAGATGAGGTCTGGGGTTCCGAGTAATGCCAGATATCCCTGAAAATATCCCTAACACAATAGTCGGGTCTTATGTCCAACCAGATTGGCTAATAGATAGGGAGAAGTTTCATTCTCTTGCTCCCCCAAGAGTGAGAGCTAGGAGTATTTGGAAAATCGAAGACGATTACATAGAGCAAGCACAGGATGCTGCGACCTTGGCTGCGGTGCATGATTTTGAGCAAGCTGGATTGGACATTTTAGGTGATGGAGAAATTCGTCGGGAGAGCTATTCTAATCGATTTGCGACAGAGCTTGGTGGCGTGGACGTGGAAAATCCTGGCGTGGTGCGTGGTCGCTCGGGTAATCCGTTAAGTGTTCCTCGGGTGGTAGGCCCGATATGCCGAGATAAATCTGTCCAGGCGAGAGATGTTGCGTTCTTGAGATCAATAACTGAAAAGCCAATAAAAGCGACTGTGCCAGGTCCCTTTACATTGGCTGCACAGGTTGTCGATGAATATTACCGAGATCAGGAAGCTTGCGCGATGGCCTTCGCCAGTGCTGTAAATGCCGAAATTCGCGATTTATTTTCTGCAGGTGCTGATATCGTCCAGCTTGATGAACCTTGGATGGAAGCATGGCCCGATAAGGCCGATGATTTTGCCGTCAAGGTGGTTAATAGAGCACTGGATGAAATTGCAGGAGTCACCGCGATACACCTCTGTTTTGGATATGCCTTCTCAGTTAAAAATAAACCCAGTGGGTACTCTTTTCTGGAAGCTCTAGACGACGCTTCAGTGGATATAATTTCTATTGAGGCAGCACAACCAAAACTTGATCTGTCCATCCTGCAGCGTCTCCCCTCCAAAAGGATTATGCTTGGTGTGTTAGATCTTGGGGACACGGAGATAGAAAGTCCTGAATTAATTGCAGAGCGTATACGAAGGGCGCTTAAGGTGGTTCCATCGAACAAGTTATTGGTAGCCCCTGATTGTGGCATGAAGTACATGCCCCAAGAAATTGCGTTTGCAAAATTAAAATCGATGGTGGAGGGGACGCGAATTGTAAGAAATGAGCTTGGAATATAAAAAATGAATGAGGACATCTATCTTAAGGCGCCAGATGGGCATGAATTTAGCGCCTACATATCCCGACCCACAGGTCTAATTTTGGGTGGCATTGTGGTTGCAATGGAGATGTATGGGGTCAATAACTATTTGAGGGGAGTATGTGATCGCTTTTCTTCAGAGGGTTACATTTGTATTGCTCCGGCTTTTTTTGACAGACATGAAAAGTTTTTGAATCTTCCCTATGACGAAAATGGAAGCAAGCGCGGGAAGGAGCTCTCTCGGGCTAACAATTTTGATCTGACACTTGAAGACGCGCATACAGCACGTGATTTTATCAAGACAGATGCCGGTAAGGTTGCAATTTTGGGGTATTGTTTTGGTGGTACGGTGAGCTGGCTAGGTTCTTGCCGAGGGGATTTTGATGCCTCTGTACCCTATTATGGGTCGAATATGTGCGATTATCCTGATGAGCCGGCAAGATGTCCGACGCTCTGTCACGTGGGGGATTTGGATACCGCTGTTCCTCCGGACCAAGTGTCGATGTTTCAGAAAAAGAGACCAGAGGTTAATTGGTGCGTATACAACGGAGCCCGGCATGGATTTGATAATTGGACTAGGCATGAGCGTTACCATCAAGAGGCAGCGGATTTGGCTAGAACGAGAACGTTAGAATTTCTTGCTAGGGAGTTAGCATAGGATCTCTTAAAGCCCATGCAGATTTAAGAGAATGACTTTTTTGTGCCCGTGAATTTTTTTGCGGTTAATTGAGGGCTCGTTTTTCTTTCGGAGGTCATAAGAATTTCTGGCAAAAAATTGAAAATTGGTGGTGGGCTTTCCCGCGCGCTGTCCAATCGAAATTTCGGTATTTACACTGCTGGTAACGCGCCCTCTTTAATTGGAATTTGGGCGCAAAGGCTCGCTTCAGGTTGGCTTATGTGGGAAATGACTAAATCGCCTGCAATGCTGGGCTGGCTTGGCTTTGTAGATCTGATCCCGTTTGTCATAGTTTCTCCCTTTGCTGGTCTAATTACTGATCGCTTCGACAAAATTTTGCTTGCTCGAATTATTAAATTTCTTGCCATGTCCGTCGGGGTGGCTCTAATGACATTGACTTTTATGGGTAGTATTTCGCCTGGTCTAATTCTACTGCTTGGGTTCCTTACGGGTGTGACGGATGGTTTATTTCAGCCGGTCAGAACCTCTTTAGCATCGGTAATGGTCCCGAGGGATACCTTGGCCTCCGCTGTTGCTATAAACTCCTTGGTGTTTAACCTTGCAAGGTTCATTGGTCCTGCTGCGGCTGGCTTAATTCTGGCTCTTGTGGGAGCAGAAGACATGTCTACTGCGTCAGATGCCACCTCACCTGTTAAAACGGCCGATCAAGTTATAGAAGTTGGATGGGTTTTCCTCTTTGCGGTTCTGTCTTATCTATTTTTCCTAACAGCTCTTTTTTTTGTGAAAATCAGTGATGATGCACCAACCAAAATTACCCGGCCACGCATCGGGGAAGAGCTGCTAGAGGGAGTCCGTTATTCTCTAGCGCATCCGGCCATTGGACCACTTTTCATGATGGTTGGCGCTGTAGCGATTTTTATTCGTCCTGTAATGGAATTGCTTCCTGGTTTTGCTGATGATGTTTTTGGCCAAGGAAAACAGGGCTACGTGACCTTAGTCTCAATGATCGGGCTCGGGGCGATGTTTTCAGGATTTTGGATTGGTTGGCGAGGTCGGATAGAGGGTTTGTTGAAAATTGGCCTATCCTCGGTAGCAATAATGGGTGCTTCGGTTGTTTTGTTCTCCCTGACTAAAAGTTTTAACATTGCAATTGGCTGCATGATTGTTTTTGGGGGATCACAAATGCTGATCGGAACGGCATTTCAGACTATGGTTCAAAGCTCAGCGGATCCCGGATTGCGCGGCCGAGTGATGTCAATTTTTGGGCTTCTTTGGGTTGGGTCAATTGCTTTCGGTGCAGCTGCGATTGGCCTATTTGGAGAGATTTTTGGTTTGCCGATGCCAACCGCGGTATTTGCCCTAGTGGGGATTGCGATCTGTGCTTACGGATTACGTTATTTTCTGCAGATCAAGACGTCAGTGGAGCAATAAAGTTTAACAAAGTTGGTAAGGCGACAAAGGCAAAGCGGCGCCTTATTATTAGCTAATGTTCAAAATTCTTATGGGGTGTTTTATCCGTGGGCAGTGAAACCAGAAGGCCCGGTGGGTTAAAGCGTGCCTTTTCCCATCGTAATTTTTTAATCTATTTTCTTGGTAATTTTCCATCGCAAATTGGGGTATGGGCTCAGAGGACAGCGCTCGGTTGGCTAGCTTGGAAAATGACTGACTCCGCGTTTTATGTCGGTCTTCTGGGATTTGCGGATTTAATTCCCATCATTCTCTTGTCTCCCTTCTCTGGGTATCTCACTGATCGGTTCGACCGATTAGTGCTTGGCAAGATAATTACCATCGCAAATATTTTCGTTACCGGAGCTTTGGCAATTCTTGGTTTTGCCGATTTGTTAACCATCGAGCTTTTGGTTTTATTTGCTTTTCTAACTGGAGTTGACCATGCGATGTTCCAGCCGGTCAGAAGCACTCTAATGGGGGTTCTTACCTCGAAGGAGGACTTAAGTGCTGCAATAGCTATCAATGGATTTTCCTGGAATAGTGCCAGGTTCATAGGACCGGCTGTGGCTGGTGTCGCTCTGCAATTTACCCAAGAAACTACAATATTTGCTGCAAACGCAGTGCTCTATTTATGGTTCTTGATTTCATTCTGGTTATTGAACGTTCCCAAACATCGAGCGAGTAAACCTGTTGGAAATGATAGTGCTATTGGTCAAATTATTGCTGGATACCGATATATCTATAATCACGGTTTGATAGGGCCGCTCCTGGCGATCCTCGCCTGCGCGTCACTTCTGACGCGACCGCTTGTTGAGTTACTTCCTGTGGCCTCAGGTGCAATGTTTGATCGAGGCGTAGACGGCTTGGCAATGCTAACTTCCGCCATGGGGATAGGTGCCATGTGCGCGGGGTACTGGATAGCGCAGCGTGGTCGCTTGGAGGGAATGGCAAAAATTACTGCCAACACCCTACTCGCCACCCTAGTTGTCTTGCTAGTTTTTGCAACCACAAAGAATTTTTACGTGGCTGTCGGCTGCATGTGGTGTATCGGATTCCAGTACTCAACTTACGCAACTTGTATCCAGACGATGATACAAACAGTGGCTGAAGATCATATGCGAGGTCGTGTTCTTGCCCTTTACGGGATGATTTGGATCGGGTTTGCAGGAATCGGAGCGCTAATTGTTGGGGGGCTCGCCGATCTTTTGGGCCTTCGGGTCCCATTGGCCGCCGCAGGCATACTTTGCCTTGGGGTTTGGTATTGGGCTTCAAAAAGGTTAAAGAAAATAGATGAGGAATTGAAAAACCTTGGCCACATAGGATCTTAGCCTGAAGGTCTCTCGCAAATTTTCTTGTTGATTGCGCCCACCATTCGGCGTCTGCACTGGGGCTTGACTGCAGTATTTTTTATTAGTCGAGCTGCTTATTGGGGTGTGCAAATCGAATAGGTCTATTAATTTAAAGTCGGGAAAATAAAACTCGGAAAAGAGAAATCAATGACTGAACCCCTGTTGCCCTTAATTGTTGAGCCCCGCGATTTATATGCTTCACTCGACTCACACAATTTATTGCTACTTGATCTAAATGTTCCTGAAGTCTATTCGGCAGGTCATATATCTGGAGCGGTCAACTTTCCGTTTTCCACCCTTTTAGGACCCAAACCTCCGGCTATGGGCTTAATCGCGCCCGAGGCTCAATTATCTGATGTCTTTTCAGCTATGGGGATCACCCCAGATCGGCATGTTGTAGCCTATGATTCAGAAGGGACAGGTAAAGCGTGCCGTCTCTTATGGACTCTAGATGTTGTCGGGCATACAAAATTTTCTTTGCTAAATGGTGGTCTCCCGGCCTGGTGTGCAGAGGGGCTGCCTGTCGAACAAACTCCCTGTGACCCAATTTCTTCAGAGTATAAAGTATCCTTTTCTCCAAAGGGGATTGCTGACAGTCGATATATTTTGGCAAATTTAGATAATGAGGACGTTGTTGTCCTCGATTGTCGTAGTCAGGCTGAGTACGCAGGCATTGATTTACGTTCAGCGCGAGGAGGACATATTCCAGGCGCCGTAAACATGGATTGGGTTCTCGCTATGGATCCCAATAATTCGGGGCGTCTAAAGCCTTCTGAGGAATTGAAAAATACCCTTAAAAATCTTGGGATCACAGAAGATAAAGAAGTCATTGTTCACTGCCAAACTCACCATAGATCCTCTCATACTTATATTGTGTTGAAGCATTTAGGATTTGAAAAAATTCGTGGCTACGATGGGTCGTGGTCTGATTGGGGCAATGATCCGAATTTGCCCATTGAAAACTAAATCATGGATATGGAGGTTAAGTTGGGGTCCCAAACTAATTTGGCGCTAGTGAATTTAGTCTGATGAGAACCACAAAACGCCTCGATCCAAGAAAATTTATTGATCCGCTTTTTACGGTTGCGGGTGAAGAGAGAGCTTGCGTGCAACCCTCAAGACTCAAAACGCTTTGGGTGAATACCGGTACACTCTGTAATATTACTTGCGCTAACTGTTACATTGAAAGCAGTCCTCGCAATGATAGGTTGGTTTACCTCAAGGCATCAGAAGTTAGGGCAGTTCTCGAAGAGATTGAAAAAGGAGACTTTGGTACCACTGAGATCGGTTTTACTGGCGGGGAACCTTTTTTAAATCCAGAAATAACAGCGATGCTTGAGGACTGTCTCTCAAGAAAATTTCAGGTTCTGATCCTGACCAACGCGATGAAGCCAATGCAGAATAAAAGAGATCAATTGCTTGGCTTGAATCATTGGTTCGGTGATCGGTTGAAACTCCGTATTTCAATTGACCACTATGATCAGGCAACTCATGAGGCCGAGCGTGGAATAGGTTCGTGGGCATCGATGCTTGAGGGTATCAAGTTCTTATCTGACAATAATTTTCAATTTGATATTGCAGGTCGCACGCGATGGAACCAGGACGAAAATGAATTGCGCGAGGGATTTTCTCAGATGTTTGATGAACAGGGGATTAAAATCGACGCGCACGACCCTATTGCTTTAACTTTGTTTCCCGAAATGGACCAAGGGATTGATGTTCCAGAGATAACCTCGGCCTGTTGGGATATTTTGGGTGTAGATCCGGGAAGCCTAATGTGTGCGACATCGCGAATGTTGGTTAAACGCAAAGGAGCATCCAAACCCTCGCTGGTGGCTTGTACTTTACTTCCCTATGATAAGCAGTTTGAAATGGGAGAAACAGTTGAGGAGTCTTGGAGAGAAGTCTCATTAAACCACCCTCACTGTGCCAAATTTTGTGTTCTGGGTGGAGGTTCCTGCAGCGCCGGTTAAGCAAGCGAGTCTGTCAATGATAGGAGGCCGTGTTGACGAAATCGTCTATGAAGCAATTCACATTTAATTTTATTGATCAAAACGAAAAAGCCATTGCTTGCGTCTCCGACTCCATTTTTTATTTTGGAGAGCTAGGTATGCAGGAGCACGAGAGTGCCGGGCTTCTATGTGACCTCTTAGAAGAGGAGAATTTTAGGGTTGAGCGCGGGATATCAGGATTTCCCACGGGGTTTTGTGCAACCTATGGGACTGGCTCCCCCGTCATTGCCATACACACAGAATATGATGCCAATCCTAATAATTCGCAGGTCAGTGGTGTCTGTGAACCCACTCACATTACACCTTTCGCACCCGGACATTGTGAAGGTCACAATTGTAATGCTGCTGTCTTGGTGGCTGGAGCCATAGCGGCAGCGAGAGCGATGTCTGAATATAATTTGCCGGGTACCATCAAGGTCTTCGGAGCCCCAGGAGAAGAACAACTGATTTCACGACCCTACTATGTTCGTGACGGGTGGTTCGATGATGTCGATGTCGCACTTCATGATCATTTAGGGGGTGATTTAGGGACAGTGTATGGGCTCACTCATTCCGCTGCTATTAGCGCCTACTTTCGTTTTTTTGGTCAAACGTCCCACGCCTCGGTAACGCCTTGGAATGGACGCGATGCGCTGGATGCTGTCGTTTTGATGGATATGGGTATGGCTCAATTTCGTGAGCATATGAAGCCTGAGTGGCGCGCACATCGAGTGATTAAAGAAGGAGGAGATCAACCTAATACTATACCCGCCAAAACCATGGTCTGGTGGACTTTCCGAGCACCTGATGCTGAAGGCGCTAAAATTGTATTTGAGCAGGGTCAAAAAATAGCAGAGGGAGCGGCGATGATGACGAATACCGAAGTTCGTTGTGAGATCATGAGCGCCGTTTGGCCAGTTAGAACCAATCAGGGTCTCGCAGAGGTAATAAAGTCCAATATGGATATGATCGGTGCTCCAGACTGGACAAAGAAGGAACATGATTTTGCGAGGACCATCCAAAAAGAAATTGGGGCTGAACCTTTGGGACTACTAAATGAGGTTAGACCCCTCAATGGACCTTCCAAACAACGAGCACCCTCGAATGATTGTGGTGATATCTCATGGAAAGTACCCATGGGACGTATTGGTTTTCCGTCTAATATTCCCGGTGTTGCTTTCCATCATTGGACTGGGGGTGCCGCACTTACAACATCCATCGCTCACAAAGGTGCTTTTGTGGGTGCGAAAGTCCTTGCTGCAACCGTATTAGACCTGCTTACCGTTCCTGAATTGGTTGAAAGGGCAAAGGCAACATTTGCTGATGAAATAGCAGGAGTTGAATATCAGCCACTAATCCCTGAGGGCCAAACACCTCCTATTGATTTAAATCGCGAGACGATGGAGGCGTTTCGACCTTCGATGAGAGCGCATTACCTGACTGAGCGGCCTGTCTTTATTTGATAACGCGCGTCCCACTAAAGTTGCCGACGAATCTTGCTAATACTCTCAATGGCAATCCTAAATTTTGATATGAGAGACTTATTCGAATTTGGGAATTCGTCTGTGCTGAGTGGCCCTCTCATAGGCGTATGCGAATCTTAACATGTTATGATCATCGTAGGCTCGCCCGAGAAAAGTGATGCCAACGGGGAGCCCCGCGGATGTGTATCCAGCGGGCACAACAACTGAAGCTACGTAAATCAGGAAAGTATTAATATGAGGCGCACCAGCCTGATCTTTATACGGTGGACGAATTCCCTCTTCGATAAGGGTTGGTTCATGTTCGACGGCTTTGTGAACAATGGCGTCTAATCTATGTTCTGCCATGACGTTGAGTAAATTTGTCGTGAGGCGCTCTCGGGCAGTGTGATAACGGTCTCGATCTTCAGCGGTCGAGGAAAACTCCCAGCGGGCTCTGGTGTTGGGGCGAAGTTCACTCCATTTGGGGGAAGCCATAGCATTTTCTCGAGTTCCATAAGGGGCATTGGGGCGGCCTTCTAGCCATCGCTCAAACGACTCATCCTCTTCGCTGACGTTTCGGGTCCTTGTCGCCAAGCACTCTTGGAGTTCGGGAATTTCAATCGGATCAATTACCTCTGCCCCTGCACCCACTAGTTCTTCAACAGCCTTATCGAATACCTCTGTGACGCGGCCAAAATCTTCCGCGTCAGGGTTTGCCTTAAAACCCATAGAAGTTCGTATTACTCCGATGCGGGCCCCTGCTAGCGCGTTCTTATCGAGAACCTCGCTATAACTGCGTGGTACGTTTCCTATTCCTCGAGCAGTCACGGGATCTTTAGGGTCATAGCCTACAATTACGTCCATTATTTTCGCGGCATCTTCAACTGTTCGACACATTGGTCCCAGTGATCCATTTACCATTGGCCATCCAGCATACACGCCGTGTCTGGAGACTAATCCAGCTGTTGGCCTGAGGCCGCAAATCCCGTTCCAAATCGAAGGTCTGCGAATGCTAGCAAAACCCTCTTGTCCAATCCCTGCTGTGCAGAGGTTCGCAGATACTGCAGCCCCAGTACCTCCCGAAGATCCACCTGCAGTTCGAAGGGGGTCGTAAACGTTTTTGGTCGAGCCAAAAAGTGTTCCATGGGTATCACCGGCACCTAACTCCCCCAAAGTTGCTTTCCCAATAATAATTGCACCAGCTGCCTTTAACTTGGCGGCGACGGTGCAATCCCTTCCTGGTTCGTATCCCTCAAATAAAACAGAACCCAGGGTGGTCGGCATCCCGTCTACATCTCCCTGATCTTTGAAGATTATCGGAATTCCATGAAGTGGTCCTACTAGACCGGTTTCTAAGTAGACTTTATCAAGCTTATCTGCTTCTTCTAGAGCTTTGGGGTTGGTACAAATAAATGCATTCAAAGTTGGCCCTGACCGATCGATTTGATCGATGCGGGCTAGGTAACTTTCTACAAGCTTTCTACATGTGAGAGATCCGTTTTCGAAGGCAGCGTGGATATCTGCTATTGTGGTATCTATAATATCGAAAGGCATCATTATTCCTTTTTGTTGTTCTTTAATAAAATTCCCAAGAAAGTGTTTCCTGGTTTTAAGAGCTTTTGATCTTGATCCCATCTAA
>Ga0255770_10005067_pt1 | contig 10934 bp, 10 predicted proteins | sample 071ome_22_FD_179968 | JGI IMG/M metagenome (GOLD analysis project Ga0255770, IMG submission 179968) | Coastal salt marsh microbial communities from the Groves Creek Marsh, Skidaway Island, Georgia - 071404AT metaG (version 2) | ecosystem: Environmental > Aquatic > Marine > Intertidal zone >... | reverse complement strand
CTTGTTCCGCAAAAAATTGGATGGATCCGGCTGCACGTTTTGCAGCCAAAGGTTGGCAAGCTCTGGACTCGCGAGAATCTCCTCGGCGCTGTATTGCACAAGCGTCTGCTGGTCAACGCTGAGCTCATTCGCACCATCGGCGATTTGTGCGCCAGCTTCGGGATCGATGTCCTCGCCGCTGACACCTGCTTCATTGGATTGGGATTCGCTGAGTCGATTCGATTCTTCGATGATTTGGCGCATCAAGTTGCGGTTGGTCAGCGCGCTGCTGAGCTCGGGCTCCGCGGTTAGCAGCTCGTTATAGCGTGCCAGCGCGCCGACATAGTCGCGTTGATGGGCTCGAGCATTTGCCTCGTTGAAGAGGGCGGTGGCGGAGTCCTGACGGGTAAACAACAGCGCGGCGCGTTCAAAATCCTCGGCATAATAATAGGCTACTCCCTGCCAGCCGGGGTCATGAAACGTTTGTGCCGCTTTTTCATAGTGGCCTAATTTCAGCAGCAGCGCGCCATATTGATCGGGGGTTAGCCAAAGTCCTACAAACCCATCGACAGCAGTGTGAAACCAGTCGGTGGAGTCCTCGGGAATGTCTGGATCCATTGTGTCGACTGGCAGTGGCTGCCGGTCTTGGCGGATCTGTGCCCATCCCTCGGAGGGCATCGCCAGCGCCAGTGGCAACAGGAGTGCCATCCATAGCCGGGTCCAGCCCTGACGAAACCACAGTAGCCCCAACCCCATGGCGGGCAGGAGCAAGCCATAACCGGCATCCACCCAAGGTAGCGCATCGTCTTCCAGAATTCGGTAGCTGTCGCGCAAGCTCTTCGCAATACCCTCAACATCCTCGGGTCCGACCGTTATGTCGACATAATCCCCGACACAGGCATCGGCAAGCGCCAGTAATCCCGCTCGATCCAGAGGTACGCCGTTGGATATCGGCTGGGCCGTTCCAACGCCGAGCACGGTGAGCGCATGGGGTTGTCGGCGGCACCAGCTTGATACCAGTTCGAGACTGTCTGCCCCCAGGCCGTCGCCTACCAGCAGAATATTAGCGCGGTTAGGGTTGCCGGTAAGAATACGGTCAATGCCGGAGAGGGCATATTCGGGATATTTTCCACGCCGTGGCGCGATACCCACGCGAAGCACACTCAGGAAGTTTTTCAGGATCTCACGATCAGTCGTTAACGGGATCACCGTATGCGCGCTGCCCGCGAACACGATGATGGCAACCGGCCTGTCCGGCGTGAGATCGATCAGGTCGGTCATCTTCTGGACGGCGCGTTCGAGGCGGGTGGGCGCGATATCTGTGCTGTCCATGGACTCGGATACATCGATAACCATCACCAGCGGTGTCGTGTTTTCGGCCAGCGGTGAGGGCTGTTGGCGCCAGGTCGGGCCTGCCAAAATTAAGGTTACCAGCAAAAATAAGAGAGCCAATGCCGTTGTGGGGGTAAACCAGCGACCTTTGGTACCTTGCACCCGAAGCGCGGCGAGAAGAGCGGGATCAATAATTTTTTCGAAGTTGTCGCCACTGTGTTGTTGCCTGCGCAGCGTCCATTCCAGCAATAACAGACCCGGGAGCAGTCCTAACCACTCCGGACGCAGGAAATGAAAGTGACTGAAGAAATCGGTCATAGGTCCGCCCGTCGGGTCGGGGGTTGGTAACGCGTGAGACCGAAAAACAGTCGCATGACAAGATAGAGCAAAACGACGGCGGCGAGCGGTAACCAATGCAGGTCCACCTGTGGCCTGAAACTGACGCTTTCAAAAACGCTGGGCTCCAAGGCGTCGAGAAGCTTAAAAATCGCATCCAACTGATCGCGATCCAGCGCTTCAAAAGCTTGCCCACCGGTGACTTCTGCCATGCGCAACAACGTCTTTTTATCGATGGCCTCTTCGCCCACTGCGCTGGGGTCGCCTATGGCAATTGGGTAGATTTTGATGTGCTCGCTGGCGGCGACGCGAGCGGCATCAACGGGCGGAACCATGCTGCCGGTGTCATTGCCATCGGTAAGCACGAGTAAGACGCGGTTGTCGGTGTCGGCATCGCGAAATAATTTAATGGCAAGCCCAACGGCGTCACCGAGCGAAGTGCTCGATCCGGCCATGCGGATCCGTGTTTCTTCAAGCAGGGTGTACCAGGTCCGGTGGTCTTCGGTGAAAGGCGACTGCAAAAAAGCCTGGTTACCAAACACTATCAATCCAAGCCGATCTCCCGGCCGCTCGTTGGCAAGTCGTGCGAGGACCGACTTGACCGCGGTTAATCGATCGACTTGTTCGCCCGCTTGGTTGGTAAAGTCTTTCGTCTCCATGGATCCCGATAGATCAACCGCAACCATCAAATCACGGCCGGCCTTTTGCTGCTCGATGGGATCACCGACCCACTGCGGTTTCGCCGCCGCGAGCACCAGAGCCAGCCACATTAAAACAACAAGTAGTTGCTGAGACCGAAGCCGTCGAGGGGTCATTGCTCCTCGCTCTCGCCGCGCTTCACTGGCCTCAAGCAGTCGCTCAAAGAACGGCACGCGCACGGCGTTTTGTGCCTCGCGATAAGGAGGCAGCTGACGCATCAGTAGCGGCAAGGGCAACATCAACAGTGCCCAGGGCATGGCCCACTGAAGATTCAGGATCCACGCCTCAAGCGTATCAAGTGGGGGCATGATCATCCCGATGCTGCCTGATCCAACCTTCGACCTCGGCGAAAAGCGTGTTCAAACTTCCGCAGTCAGTGTCATCAGCCAGTCTTGTCGGGTTCGCAGCGCTCTTTTTCTGATCGACAGGCGCGTAGATCGATTCACCCAGCAGAGTCAGCGTGTCGTCGCTGAAAAGTGGCGTTGGGGTTCGCTCTTGCAGCCACACACACCACCCAGTTCCCGTGAGTGACGCGACTTCTTTTCGCGAGCTTGCGGCTATGGCAGTCAGCTTTAACAGCGCGTTAATGGCTTCTAGGTTTGGACGCGACTTGATTACGGTTAGCCGTGTCAGTGCCTCGCGGCGATAACGATTTCTGAACCAGCGTCGCCCGAGGTGCCACCCACGCCAGCCTAGCCAGCCGCTGACAGCGAGAGCGACAACTCCCCAACCCGCGGTTTGCGGTAACCAGTCGATCGAACCGAGCGTCTCAATCTCCGCTAGCTCACCACGAATCAGCGGATTACCAAATCGCGGTGGTAGTTCGGGTAATAGTGTGAGCATCTGGCCTAGCTTCATCGCCAGTGACCATTCCCCGCGGGGCGTTGACCACCTAGCTGGCGCTGTAACTGCACGGCGACATCCTCCGCGGTGGTAATGCCGACCAGCGGGACGCCGTGGCGCTTGAGATCTTCCGTCAGGCTGGCGATGCGCTGGCGCGAGGCCTGCAGGTAACGGTCTTTGGTGTCGCCTTTTTCAGTGTCGACCGCCAGTTGGTAGTAGCCATCGCTGACCACCAACTGATTCGCCGATTCGACGCTGTGCTCAAGCGGGTCGGTCACCAGTGCCGCGATGATATCGTTGTGATGACGGATATCCTTTAAACGATCGAGACAGCGATCGTTCCAGCCTTCGAAGTCAGAGACGATGATGATGAGGCCGTCGTGAGAGAGGTAACGTTGAAGCGTTTGAAGCGCGCTATCCAGTCCCAACTGTGCAGATGATGACCCTTGCCCGGCCCCCAATCCTTCATTCATCGCTACCAGTTGCTCGAGCCATCCCATCAGGGACTCGGGTGATCGGCTGGGGCGAACATAGCGCTGCTGGGTGTCATTAAATAGCAGCGCACCCACGCGATCGCCCACGCCAACAACCCGCCATGCAGTCAGCGCGGCTGCTTCGGCGGCGGCCACCGATTTCATCTGTCGTCGACTGCCAAAAAACATCGATAGCCGCTGGTCGATAACAACCCAGACCGGGCGATCTTTTTCTTCGGTGTATACCCTGACGAAAGGTGAGCCCATGCGGCGGGTCACGCGCCAGTCCATGGTACGTATGTCATCCCCGGGTTGGTAATGGCGCAGCTCATCGAAGTCCAGTCCACGCCCCCTCAGGCGCGAGCGTTTACGTCCAGCGAGCACCGATCGCACAGGCTGACTGGGTAAATAGCTAAAGCCATGGGCGCGATAGCGAAGGCCTGCCAATCGCTTCAAGTTGGTGTAGACACCGGTATTCATAGCGATCTAGCCAGCGGCAACCAGAGCGAGTAGCTCCTCAACGACACGGTCGCTATCGATGCCCTCGGCTAGCGCGTCGTAGGACAATAGAAGCCGATGTCTCAGCACTGGGGGTGCCACCGCGCGAACGTCGTCAGGTAATACATGGTCTCTGCCCTGCAACCAGGCTTCTGCGCGAGCGGCCCGGTGTAGCGCGATGCTCGCCCTCGGGCTAGAGCCAATGGCAATCCAGCTCGCCAGTGTGGAAGACAGGGGAGCGGGGTGGCGTGTCGCCATCACCAGATCGACCAGGTATTTTTCGACCGGGGGGGAAACGGTCACCGCCTGAATTTCCTCTCTGGCCGCAAGAATCAGTTGAGGGTCGATCGGTGTTAGCTCGGCCGGATCATGACCTTCTTCCTGTTGCAACAGTTGCACGATGGCTCGCTCTGCTTGCGCAGTGGGGTAGTCGACCCGCACTTTGAACAGGAAGCGATCCATTTGCGCTTCCGGCAGCGGATAGGTGCCCTCCTGCTCAATAGGATTCTGGGTCGCCATGACTAAAAACAAGGGGGGCAGGGGATAGGTTGTGCCATTCACCGTGACTTGCCGCTCTTCCATGGCTTCGAGCAGGGCGGACTGTACTTTGGCCGGCGCCCGATTGATTTCATCGGCCAGAACCAGTTCATTGAAAATGGGTCCGGGCTGAAAAACCAGTTGTCCTTGGTTTGATTCGGTCTCGTGATAAGTCTCTGATCCCGTCACGTCGGCGGGTAGCAGGTCGGGGGTGAATTGAATGCGGCCTAGGTTTACTCCCAGGATTCGGGCGAGGGTTTTGATTGATCGGGTTTTAGCAGTCCCCGGCAGGCCCTCCAGCAACACATTGCCATTGCTCAAGAGGGCGAGAATGAGGCTGTGAACGACAGTTTCCTGCCCGATCACCATGCGGTTCATCTGCTCTGCCACCAAATGAATCCGTTGTTGAGTGTCCCCAGACATCACATAGTCCCGCTATTGCTATCGGGCTATGGTGTCATTGTTACCCGGTGAATACCACTGAGCTGAGCGGGCTCCGGGTAGGCGTGGCGATAGGAAGCGATAAGTGCTTAGTGGGCCCACTTGCGATCGGCGCGGAACTGCTGGGAGAGATATTCCATTTGATCGGCTAGCACCCGCTCTTTGGCAAGGAAATGCCATTCAAATTGATTGGGCCTGAAGGGGACGGCTAACAGCGGCATGCTGGCTTCTTCGGGCGTGTGATTATCTTTTACCCAGTTACAGCGTTTGCATGCCGCGACCACATTCTCCCATTTGTCGCTGCCACCCCGCGAGACCGGCAGAACATGGTCTCTGGTTAATTCGCTGCGTCGGAATTGATTGCCACAGTAAAGGCAGCGATGGTCGTCGCGCCGGAACAGGGTGCGATTGCAAAGCGGCGGGGTAAAGCCGTCAATGACCCGGCCCTCGACGGCGATAATCGGTTGCAGCGTGATGGTGGAGCGGAGTCCAGAGCAGCGCTGCACTCCGCCAAACACGGGGGGGAGCGAATCCCCGATGCCGTAAACAACATCGCCGCGGGCGTAGGCAGAGATGGCCTCCTGCAGGGTTAACCAACCCCGAGGCTGCCCTGCCAGATCCAGTCTGAGGATCGCTTGCATGGGACTCGCTCTCTGGTTTCCATGAAACTACTGAATTTTTGGCCGACTTACAATGAAAGTTTTGTTTCAATGGAAAAAAGGGTAGAGAAATGATCGCGCCAACCTGGGGTATGCTCTCGGGCAAGATCCCAGGGAGATCAATATGAAACTCTCAATCGGCCCTGGTGCGATGGTGGCCGCTGCCTTTATCGGGCCGGGCACAGTCACCACCGCAACGGCAACGGGGGCAGCGACCGGGCTGACGCTCGCCTGGGCCATTGTATTGTCTGTTCTGGCGACCTTAGTGCTACAAGAACTAGCAGTGAGAACCGCCCTGGCAACCAACCGGGATTTAGCGCAACTCATCCGTCGCATGGGCGCCGGCCAATGGTGGGGCTTGCCGACGGTCGGGCTGGTAGTTATCGCCATTGGTGTCGGTAATGCGGCCTATCAGTCGGGCAATTTATCGGGAGCGGCGATCGGCCTGAGCAGCGTCCTGCCGATAGGGTTTGATGGCGTGGTCTTGCTTACCAGCACCCTCGCCGGTGTTCTCATCGTGCTCGATCGATACCGACTTCTTGAGGGGATGTTGGTCTTTTTGGTCGGCATGATGGCGGCGTTGTTTATAGGACTCGCGTTGTTCTGTTTGCCGGCGCTGCTCGCACTGGAGCCCGACCGCGTGTTGCCCTCGCTGGGTGTGCAGGAGGCGACCTTGGTTTTGGCATTAATCGGGACAACCGTTGTGCCCTATAACCTGTTTCTTCACGCGACCGCGGCGCGCCGGCGCTGGTCGGGTGTTCCGGTGGGTCAAGCCATCCTCGAGGCCAAGGCTGAGGCGACGCTCGCTATTCTTGTCGGGGGCGTAATCACCTTTGCCGTGATGGCGGTCGCAGCTGCTGTACTTAGCGGTGCGGAGCAGGAAGGGGTGCTAAATGCGTTGATGCAGGCAGTAAATCAACGCGCTGAAGGCTGGGGAACATGGGTGGTCGGTGGCGGCCTTTTCGCGGCCGGACTTACCTCGGCTATTGCCGCACCCGTCGCCGCCGGGTGGGCGGTCTGCGGAGCGTTGGGTCTCTCCACAGCACCCAACAGCCGCGCCTTCAAGGTTGTCGCGCTTACCGTGCTGGCGATTGGATGGGTGTTCGCGGTAGTAACCGAACGCCCGGTGGGACTGATTGTCACTGCCCAGGCTACCAACGCCGTGTTGCTGCCGCTTGTTGCACTGATTCTGCTGGGTCTTGCCAACAGCAACATCGTGCCGAGCAGCTACAGAAACTCTCGCGGCCGCAACGCGGCCAGCGGTGTGGTTGTAGTGGTGATACTCCTTCTCGCCGGCACGAAGTTATGGACGCTACTCGCCTGAGTGCGACGCTGGATCATTGGAGGCATCTCGTGCACTATGGCGGCTCGTTACTCATGCAAAATTCTTATACGGCGTAAAACAAAAAAGCCTATACGCGCTACTCTTGTCCGCGATGCCCCGACCCACGATGCCATTGTCTGCGCTGGCATTGCTGATCAAGCTGCCGGCAAGGACCCGCAGGCTCTTCAGGAGGTCTCCCATGAAAACGCTTATCGCTATCACGTTGTTGTTCCTCGCCCCGTCGCTGATGGCCGCGGATAAGCCCAACGTACTGGTGATCTGGGGCGACGATATCGGTTTTTGGAACCTGTCGACTAACAACATGGGCATGATGGGCTACCGCACGCCCAATATTGATCGTATTGCCAATGAGGGCGCCAAGTTCACCGATTACTACGGTCAGCAAAGTTGCACCGCGGGTCGTTCGGCGTTTATCACCGGCCAATCGCCGATCCGAACCGGCCTCACCAAAGTGGGTATTCCCGGCGCCGATCTCGGCATTCGTTCTGAAGATGTGACCTTGGCGTCGTTGCTAAAAGAGCAGGGTTATGTCACCGGCCAATACGGCAAGAACCACCTTGGCGACCGCGATGAATTTCTCCCCACCCAGCACGGTTTCGACGAGTTCTTTGGCAACTTGTATCACTTAAACGCCGAGGAAGAGCCCGAGCACCCCGACTACCCAACCGACCCAGCTTTTCGTGAGCGCTTTGGTCCTCGCGGTGTGATTCGCTCGTACGCCGACGGACGTATTGAAGACACCGGCGCCCTTACCAAAAAACGCATGGAGACCGTCGATCGCGAATTTCTAGCAGGTGCGCAGGATTTTATTGCCAAGGCGGTGGCAGAGGACAAGCCGTTCTTTGTCTGGTTTAACTCCACCCGGATGCATTACTACACCCACACCGCCGATGACGAACTGGGACTCTCCGGTCAGGGTTTCTATAACGACGCGATGGTTGGTCACGATATGTTGGTTGGCGAGCTGCTGGATCAGCTCGACGAGCTTGGCGTTGCGGATAACACGATTGTGTTCTACTCCACCGACAATGGGCCGCATTACAATATGTGGCCCGACGCGGGCATAACTCCGTTTCGCAGTGAGAAGAACACCAACTGGGAAGGGGGTTTTAGGGTGCCTGCGATGGTGCGGTGGCCAGGGCAGATCCCCGAAGGACAGGTACTCAACGGCATTTTGTCCCATGAAGACTGGGTGCCAACGATCATGGCAGCGGCGGGTCGCCCGGAGATAGCAGGTGAGCTTAAAGAAGGCGTTCGCATAAACGGGCGTGACTACAAAAATCATCTCGATGGTTTCAACGCACTCCCTTATTTGATGGGCGAGACGACAGAGTCGCCGCGGACCAGCTTTTTTTACTGGAGCGACGACGGGCTTCTGACCGGCATTCGGATTGGCGACTGGAAGGTGGTATTTGCCGAGCAGCGCGCACAGGGTTTTGATGTCTGGCGCGAACAGTTCGATACCCTGCGTATTCCCAAGGTCTTTCATCTGCGCCGTGATCCTTTCGAGCGAGCCGACGAAAATGCCAACGTCTATGACGATTGGTGGAACCGCGTCGCGCTGGCGCGTATTGGTCTGGCGCAGGTTGAGTTGGAAAAATTCCTGTACAGCCTGCGTCTGTACCCCCCGAGACAGCGACCCGCTACCTTCACCATCGATCAGATGATGGAGCCTTTTTTCCAAAACTGATGGCGACCCCGTCGACACCGCTGCTGCCTAAGGCCGGTGACATCGCGCTGGCAGCAGAGCGATTGGCCGGTCATGCGATCGCCACCCCTGTTCTGGCGAATCGCGTCCTCGATGAAAGGAGTCAGCGCCGGGTTTGGTGCAAGGCTGAAAACCTGCAGCACACCGGGAGCTTTAAATTCCGGGGCGCTTACCATCGGTTGTCATGTTTGACCCCCGAGGAGCGGTCCCGTGGTGTGGTTGCCTGGTCGTCGGGAAATCATGCGCAGGGTGTTGCCCTCGCCGCAAGCGTGCTTGGCATACGGGCAAGCATTGTCATGCCGTCAGATGCCCCGGCAATTAAAACCGCTAATACCTTGGCGTTGGGTGCCCACGTAATTCCCTACGATCGGTTTAGCGAAGATCGTGAGGCGATTGCCTACGATCTCGCGCGGCGTGAGGGATATATCGTCGTGGCCTCCTATGATGATCTTCATATCATTGCGGGGCAGGGCACTGCCGGGTTGGAACTGATGCAGGCGGTGCCAGACCTTGATGCGCTGCTGGTGTGTTGTAGCGGTGGTGGTCTGGTTGCGGGCTGCGCATTGGCCGCGGAATACCTTAAGCGTGATCTGGCAATTTATACCGTTGAGCCCGAGGAATTCGATGATCATCGTCGTTCTTTCCTGAGCGGATCCCGCGAGTGCAATACCGGTGACGCCCGATCTTTTTGTGACGCCCTGCTTGCACCGACCCCCGGGGAGCTGACCTTTGCGATCAATCAGCCCCGTTTGGCTGGGGGACTGGTGGTGACCGATGATGAAGTGGCCGAAGCTATCCGGTTTGGTTTTGAGCATCTCAAGGTCGTCCTCGAGCCGGGCGGCGCAGTCGCCTTGGCGGCGGTGCTGTCGGGCAAGGTGCCAGAAGATAAACGGCGAGTTGGTGTCATGCTATCCGGTGGGAATATCGACTCGGCGCTGTTTGCTGAACTTATCGCTACGGTATCTTCCTAGACTATGCTCTGAAGAGAACAGGAGCTTCAATGATGGAACCGGTATTGGACTGGGAGCAGCGTTACCAAGACGCAGCAACAGCCTGGGAGCGGGGGACATTAAACCCCGCCTTTGATGTCTGGCGCGATCACCTTGGTATCGATTCGGGAACAGTGATTGTGCCCGGTTGCGGCCGAGCACCGGAGGTTGTCGAGTTTGCGGCACGCGGATGGAATGTTATCGGCGTAGATCTCGCCGAAACCCCCGTGATTTTCCAGCGCGAGGCCCTGGCGGCTGCCGGTTTGACCGGGTCGGTTGAACAGGCAAATTTATTCGACTGGAACCCTCCGGTGCCGGTGGATCTTGTGTACGAGCAAACCTGCCTGTGCGCACTGCATCCGGACCAGTGGTCGGCATATGAAAGCGCGCTGCATCGATGGCTAAAGCCAGGCGGTCACCTCGCTGCGATGTTCATGCAGAAAGAGGGAGAGGGTGGCCCACCCTTTCACTGCGGTATCGATGCGATGCGTAATCTCTTCCCTGAGGAAACATGGCAGTGGGGTGAGCAACTCTATCGGTCAGAGCACCAGATCGGGGTGTGTGAACTCGCCTTTCTGCTAACGCGCCGATAAGGGCACAGATCAGGGCGCAGATCAGGGGCGGCAGCCGTCGCAACTATTGCGCGAGGGCAGTGGCCAGTGCGGTTAAACAACGCTGGATGTTCACCGGGTTGCTCGCATAGCCCATCAGGCCAATGCGCCACTGCTTGCCCGCCAATTCGCCAAGACCGGCACCGATTTCCAGATTAAAGTCTTTCAGGAGTTTGGCGCGCACCGCGGCATCGTCTACCCCCTCGGGAATGCAGACGGAATTGAGCTGTGGTAATCGCCATTCCCGGCCCACGGCCATTGTCAGTCCCAGCGACTCCAGCCCAGCGACCAGCGCCTCGTGATTCCGTTGGTGGCGAGCAAAGCTCGCGTCGAGACCCTCCTCTTCGAGCATCAGCAGGGCTTCATGTAATGCGTACATCGCGTTGACCGGAGCGGTGTGATGATATGCCCGCTTCGATTCGCCGCCCCAGTAGCCCATCACCAGCTGCATGTCCAAAAACCAGCTCTGCACTTTGGTGGGACG
>Ga0255770_10005065_pt1 | contig 10935 bp, 7 predicted proteins | sample 071ome_22_FD_179968 | JGI IMG/M metagenome (GOLD analysis project Ga0255770, IMG submission 179968) | Coastal salt marsh microbial communities from the Groves Creek Marsh, Skidaway Island, Georgia - 071404AT metaG (version 2) | ecosystem: Environmental > Aquatic > Marine > Intertidal zone > Salt... | reverse complement strand
AGAACCAATAACACCAAAAGCGTGTGAAATGAGTAGCGCGCCCAGACCACTTGAATAGCTGGAAGGCCTTCGCGCATCAAGATTTTGCCTAAATTATCCATACCGGCGAGCAAGAAGCAGGCAAACACGCTAAGGCCGATAGCAAAAATCCAGTCGCGAGAGGTTTGGGGCAAGGCGGCCTCCTGATTAAAGTCGCTGCACTATATATAAAGTATGTCCGATTTGGCGAGAACGGAATTTGGGGTGATTTTTTATTCGATTTCTATAGAATCATCGCTTCTAGAAAAAAGCTCACCGTGATTTCACAGAGTGCAGCTATAGATAAATCCTTGAGGAACACACAAATGAAGAAGTTAATTACAGCTGCATTGGTTGCATTGGCAATGGTGACTGCAGCTCACGCTGACCATCACGGTAAGAAAAAACAAGAAGTTAAAGCGCCAGCATTTGATAAAGCTGTTGCACAGCAAATGATTGAAAACAGCATTCAGCGTTTTAAGTTAGTTGAAGGCGTAACGCTTGATGATGCTATTGAAGGCATGAAATCACGCGCGACTGCATTGAACTTTAAGCTAGTTGCTGAGTTGCCATTGAGCAAAGACGTTGAAGCTAAAACCGGTAAAGCAGGCCGCACAATGCACATCTTGGCGTTCTGTGACTCCCTGATTGCTAAAGAGATGGTTGAGTACAACATGATCTTTGCGGGCTTCTTGCCTTGTCGTATCGCGGCGATTGAAGACGCTGAAGGTAATGGCTGGTTGGTCACCATGAATATGGACATGATGCTGCACGCAGTTGAGTTGACTCCTAAGCTAACTAAGTTGGCGAAGAAAGTTCGTGATGATATCTACAGCATCGTAGAAGCAGGCGTTAACGGCGATTTCTAATCGTTTAGCGACCTAAATCTCAAAAAAAGCCGGCATTTGCCGGCTTTTTTGTGTCTAAACGCTAGAATCAGTTGCAAAAATAGGGTTTTCCCTTGGATAATGCTTCAGTTAAACACCCTCTAATGGTGTGGATAAAAAGACGAGATCTAAATCTCGCTAATCATTAACTTTTTAAGGAGTCTGCCAATGGCACATATTGTTGTCTTAGGAGCGGGTACTGGCGGTATGCCAGCTGCATACGAATTGCGTGACGAATTGGGCCGTGAGCATCAAATTACTGTCGTCAGCGAAAATCCATATTTCCAATTTGTGCCATCTAACCCATGGGTTGGTGTGGGCTGGCGTGATCGTGGTGATATCACCTTTGATATCGCTCCTCGACTAGAGCGTCGTGGCATCAACTTCATTGCTAAGCGTTGTGAAAAGATCGATGCGCCAAATTCAAAGTTGATTTTGGATGGCGGCGATGTGGTTGATTACGACTACTTGGTTATCACTACCGGTCCTCGTTTGGCATTCGAAGAGGTTGAGGGTTCAGGTCCTGCGGGTCATACCCATTCGATCTGTACCATCGATCACGCTGAAGGCGTTTACGGTGATTACCAAAAGCTTCTTGAAAAAGGTAGCGGCACCATTGTGGTTGGCGCTATGCCATTTGCGTCATGTTTTGGTCCTGCGTATGAGTTTGCGTTCATTCTGGATGCTGACCTGCGTAAGCGTAAGATGCGCGACAAAGTAAAGATTAAGTATGTGTCTTCTGAGCCATACATTGGTCATCTAGGTTTAGGCGGCGTGGGCGACTCTAAAGGTATGCTCGAGTCTGCAATGCGTAACCACCATATGGAATGGGTAACTAACGCGAAGACCACTAAGGTTGAAGAAGGTAAGTTGCACGTTGAGCAATACAGCGAGCACGGTGAAAAGATCAAAGACCTTGAGATCGACTTTGACATGGCAATGATGTTGCCAGCGTTTAAGGGGGTTCAGTGTGTGGTTGATGTGCCTGAGTTATGTAATCCACGTGGATTCGTCTTTGTTGATGAACATCAACGTAACCCAACCTACAAAAACATCTATTCAGCAGGTGTGTGTATTGCAATCCCACCGGTTGAAGCTACGCCAGTACCAACAGGCGCACCGAAGACCGGTTACATGATCGAGTCGATGGTGACTGCTTTGGTTCATAACATCCACAATGAGTTGGAAGGTAAGGAGCCATCAGAAAAGGGTACTTGGAACGCAATTTGTTTGGCGGACATGGGTGACACCGGTGCGGCATTCGTTGCTTTGCCACAGATCCCACCACGTAACGTGGCATGGTTTAAGTCAGGCAAGTGGGTTCACTTAGCGAAGATCGCTTTCGAGAAATACTTCTTACGTAAGATGAAGAAGGGCACCTCTGAGCCTATCTATGAAAAGTACATTTTGAGCTTGATGGGTATTAACCGTCTGAAAAAGTAAGCTTAAAAGGCTGAATCAACCCGATATCGTGTTTACGGTATCGGGTTTTTTTTTGCTCCGGTACACTCCGCTCATTGGTTAAATTTCAAAGCAGTTTCATGAAAACAACGATTCAACGTCATAAAACGCATTGTGTGCAAGTTGGGCATGTCCGCGTCGGTGGAGATGCGCCTGTAGTGGTTCAGTCAATGACTAATACCGATACGGCTGATATTGCTGGCACGGTTGCGCAGATCATTGATTTAGCGCGAGCAGGTTCTGAGCTTGTGCGCATTACAGTGAACAACGAAGAATCGGCGGCGGCCGTTGCGCAGATTCGTCAGCAGCTCGATGAGCAAGGTTGTGATGTCCCTTTGGTGGGTGACTTTCATTTCAACGGCCACCGCTTGCTTGAAGACTACCCTGAGTGTGCTCAAGCACTCGCAAAATACCGTATCAACCCGGGCAATGTGGGTTCTGGTGAAAAGCGTGATGCGCAGTTCGCTAGCATGATTGAAGCAGCGATTAAATACGATAAAGCGGTACGCATCGGTGTGAACTGGGGTTCACTCGATAAAGGTTTAGTGGCATCAATGATGGATGCGAATGCTAAAGCTGATGAGCCATTGGATGCCGAGTCGATCATGAGTGAAATCATGGTGACCTCTGCGCTGCAAAGCGCTGATAAGGCCGTCGAAATTGGTTTGCCGAAAGACAAGATTGTGCTCTCTTGCAAGATGAGTGGTGTGCAAGATCTGATTCGAGTGTATGAAAAGCTCGCCCAGCGCTGTGATTACGCATTGCATTTAGGGCTTACTGAAGCGGGTATGGGATCAAAGGGTATTGTGGCGTCGACGGCTGCACTATCGGTTCTTTTGCAAGAAGGTATTGGCGACACCATTCGTATTTCACTCACACCAGAACCTGGTGGTGATCGCACCCAAGAGGTAAGAGTAGGACAAGAGATTCTGCAGTCGATGGGCTTACGAGCCTTTATGCCGCAAGTGATTGCGTGTCCTGGCTGCGGTCGTACGACGAGCACTTATTTCCAACAGTTAGCGCAGGATATTCAGTCCTACTTGAGAAATCAGATGCCGATTTGGCGTCAGAAATACCCTGGCGTTGAAGCGTTGAATGTCGCGGTCATGGGTTGTGTAGTAAACGGGCCAGGCGAGAGTAAACATGCTGATATAGGCATCAGTTTGCCGGGTACTGGTGAGCGACCTGCTGCACCTGTCTTTATTGATGGAGAAAAGGCAGTGACCTTAAAAGGCGACAAGATTGCCGAAGAGTTTCAGCAGTTGGTCAACGATTACGTTGAGCGACGCTACAGTTAACCATTTCTTGGGGGAGATGAGATGAAATTAAAACAGCTAGTTGCAGCAACTGCACTGACCGCAATGAGCGCGGTGACATTGGCGGAAGAGCCAATGATGGTGAATGTGAAGCGTATGTCATTGGAGACGGCGCTGAAGATTGCTCAAGGTGCGATTGAGGCGTGCCGCAAAGAAGGCATTCAGATTGGTGTGACCGTTGTGGATCGTGATGGTATTGCGCAAGTTGTGATGCGTGACACGATTGCACCAACCATTACCTTGCCAATCAGCCAAGGTAAAGCCTATGCGGCTGTGATGTTTAATGTGGCTACCTCGGGCTTAAATGACCGTGCGAATACTCCGATTGGTCGAGCGCCGGGTGTTGTGATGTCGCCAGGTGGTGTGCCAATTCAAGCGGCAGGCTCACTGATTGGTGGTGTCGGTGTTTCTGGTGCGCCAAGTGGCGAAACCGATGAGATGTGTGCTCTGAAGGGTGTTGAGCAGGTGCAAGACGATCTCGATATGAGCTAATTTGCGCTTTTGAAAATCAGCCGGCTTCTCAACTGGGATGCCGGCTTTTTTATGCCCCGAAGAGGGAAAACAATTTCGCTCAGAGCCCTTGAATACGTTAGAATTTGCGGCTTAATCAGTGGTGGAGCACAACATGATTCGTGGCAGTCTTGTCGCCTTAGTAACCCCAATGACCGATGACGGCGCAGTCGATCAGGTGGCGCTTGAGCGTTTGGTCGAGTGGCATATCGCTGAAGGTACCGACGCTATTGTTGCAGTAGGTACAACAGGCGAGTCAGCGACCCTGGATGAGGAAGAGCACTGTCATACGATCCGTCGTGTGGTTGAGATTGCCAATGGTCGTATTCCTGTTATTGCTGGCACGGGTGCTAACAGCACCTCTGAAGCGATTAGCTTGACTGCTTGTGCCAAAGAAGCAGGCGCAGATGTATGCTTGTTGGTCACGCCTTATTACAACAAGCCAACGCAAGAAGGTTTGTATCAGCATCACAAGGCGATCGCTGAGGCGGTGGATATCCCACAAATTCTTTATAACGTACCGGGTCGTACGGCAGTTGATATGCAGCCTGAAACGATCGTGCGCTTATCAAGTATCTCTAACATCATTGGTGTGAAAGAAGCGACGGGTGATTTGTCACGGATCGAAAAGTTACGTGCCGAAGTATCTGCTGATTTTGCGATTTACAGCGGCGATGATGCGACAGCGCGTGAAGCGATCTTGCTTGGTGCAGATGGTGACATTTCAGTGACTGCAAACGTTGCGCCTAAGGCCATGCATGAGATGTGTCAGGCAGCGCTGAATAAAGATGCGGACGCGGCAGCAAATATTGATGCGAACTTATCGGGTTTGCACAAGTCTCTATTCGTTGAGTCGAATCCAATCCCAGTGAAGTGGGCATTGGGCGCGATGGGTATGATGGGTTTTGGTATTCGTCTACCTCTTACTCGTTTGTCAGCACATGCTGAAGCGCCAGTGCGTGATGCGTTGGCTCAAGCGGGCATTGAAACGAAATAACAACAAAGGTTTTTCATGAAGTACGGTTACATCATCGCAGGCTTGGCTATTTCACTGGCTGGTTGCAGCAGCTTAGATACAGACGGTCTTATTCCTGATAAGCAGGTTGAGTATAAACGCGAGCAACAAGCTGAGAAAAACCTTGAGCTACCACCAGATCTAACCTCTTCACGTGTTAATGACCGCATGGCTGTGCCTGATAACTTTGCGGGTGTTGGTACTAACTACTCAGAATATGTCGTTGATCGTAATCTTCGTGGTCAAGGTGGTGCGATGCGTACCGGTGGTAGCGTTTTGCCTGCGAACCCTGATATGCGTATCGAGCGTGATGGCGATGTGCGCTGGCTGGTCGTAAAAGCAGATCCTGATGCGTTATGGGATCGCGTGCTCGACTTCTGGCAAGACCAAGGTGTGTTGCTAACAGAACAAGATCCTGAGGCAGGGATCATGTTGACAAGTTGGTTGGAAAATAAAGCTAATCTTCAGAATGACATCATTACTCGAACACTGAGTGGTGTACTTGAAGGTTTGTATGAAACCGGCTTCCGCGATGCCTATCGTTTGCGTTTCGAACGCTCTGGTGATCAGACCGAGATCTTCATGACTCATTACGGCATGGAAGAGAAATACTCAGGAACCGAAAATGATCGTAACCGAGGTGTTATCTGGGAAACGCGTGCTCGTGATCCAGAGTTAGAAGTTGTTATGCTGCGCCGTTTAATGATCTTCTTGGGTGCGGCTGAAGATCGTGCAAGTGCTCAGTTAGCTGCGGCAAGTAAATACAAAAAGCCTCGTGCGACTCTGATGCAGGACGAGAAGGGCGCCAAGCTAGTAATCTCAGAAGAGTTCCAACGTGCATGGCGATTTACAGGCTTAGCTTTAGATCGCATTGGTTTTGCGGTTGAAGATCGTAACCGTCAGGCCGGTATCTACTATGTAACTTATAACGACCCTGCGGCGAGTAAGAGTGCGACCGGCTTCTTGGAGTCACTCAAGTTCTGGAGTGATGAAGAGAAGACGAATAAATACGAGATTCACGTGAAGACCCAGGATGCAGTGAGCAGCGTGTCTGTACATGATGACAAAGGTGTTGTGCTGAATACTGATACTGCTAAGCGCATGTTGAACTTGCTGCAACAGCAGTTGCGATAACGCTATCGAGAGATGTTTCGATTTGCCTCACTAGGCAGCGGTAGTCGCGGCAATGCGACCTTGATTCAAGCCGACGATCAGCTTGTGTGTATCGATAATGGATATGCCGTAAAAGAGCTGATCGCACGTGCTGAAAAACGCGATATAGATCTTTCCAAGTTAACTGCTATCTGTGTGACTCATGAGCACGGTGATCACGCGCGAGGCGTGGGTGTCTTAGCGCGTAAATTTGATGTGCCGGTATATATGACACATGGCACTTATCAAGGTGCAGATTACGGCAAGTTAGATAAGGTAACGCTTTTCTATCCACATGATGGCGCAGTTAAGCTTGGTGACTTATCGATTGAGCCGGTGACCGTGCCGCATGATGCGCGTGAGCCGACCCAATATGTTTTCGAGTTTCAGGGTAAGCGCTTAGGTGTTTTGACGGATTTAGGTTGCCCAACACCGCATGTGATCGAGCGTTATAAAAACCTTGATGCATTCTTGTTGGAGTGTAATCACGATCCTCAGATGTTACACGAAGGGCCTTATCCACCAAGTCTGCAGGCGCGCGTCGGTGGTGATTATGGCCACCTGCGAAATGAACAAGCAGGTGAAATACTTTCTCGCGTGATTCATGACGGGCTGCAGTTTGTTGTGGCTGCTCACCTGAGCGAGAAGAATAACTCCCCAGAATTGGCCGAACAGGCACTTAGAGCGGTCGTAACAGATCTTGGTGATCGCTTGAGGATTCTGAAGCAGGACGAGCCTAGTATCTGGTTCGAAATTCACTGAGATTTAGGCTGAATCCGGCGCCATCAAGGTGGCGGCTGCGGTACAATTCACGCTTTGAAAATTCTGTCCGAGGGACACTCATGCTCAGCTTGCGTGGCGCACCGGCGCTGTCTGAATTTCGCGCTCAAAAACTCTCTGAAAAAGTCTCTTTGGTGATCGGTCGATCGCTGCAGATCTACGCTGAATTCATGCATTTTGTGCAGCTTGATGAAGAGCTAACTGAGCATCAAAAGTCGACCCTTAATCAAATCCTGCGTTACGGCCCTGCCATCCCAAGTCACGAGCCTAATGGTCAGCTGTTCTTGGTTGTGCCTCGTCCTGGCACTATCTCTCCTTGGTCATCCAAAGCGACAGATATTGCGCATAACTGCGGCTTGGATGTAATCAATCGTATCGAGCGTGGCATAGCTTATTACGTTGAGGGTGCTGAGCTATCAGAGCAAGAAACCGCAACGGTATTGAACTTCATTCACGATCGCATGACCGAGCGCGTGTTAAGTGAATTTGATCAAGCCTCACAGCTTTTCATGCAGGCATCACCAGCTGAGCTACGTAGTGTCGATGTGATGGGTGGCGGTCGTGACGCTCTTGTTGCGGCTAATTCAGACTGGGGCTTAGCGCTTTCAGATGATGAGATTGATTATCTGGTTAATAGCTTTACTCAGTTAGGACGTAATCCGCATGACGTTGAGTTGATGATGTTTGCACAAGCGAACTCAGAGCATTGTCGCCATAAGATTTTTAATGCCGATTGGATCATTGATGGCGAGGTTCAGATGAACTCGCTCTTTGGCATGATTCGTAATACCACCAATACGTCACCTGCTGATGTGTTGTCTGCTTATAAAGATAACGCTTCTGTCATCACCGGTCATAAGGGTAAGCGTTTCTTCCCAAATGCTGATGGCGGGGTTTATCAAGGTAACGAAGAAGATATTCATATCTTGATGAAAGTCGAAACGCATAACCATCCAACGGCAATCTCACCTGATCCAGGTGCGGCAACCGGTAGTGGTGGTGAGATTCGTGATGAAGGTGCAACCGGTAAGGGCTCAAAGCCTAAAGCAGGTTTGTGTGGTTTCTCAGTTTCAGATTTACGTATTCCAGGTAGCGAGCAGCCATGGGAAGAAGACTTCGGTAAGCCAGAGCGTATTGTTTCCGCGCTAGACATCATGCTTGAAGGTCCGATTGGTGCAGCGGCATTCAATAACGAATTTGGTCGTCCCAATCTGTGTGGTTACTTCCGTACTTACGAAGAACAAGTTGGCGATGAGCTGCGTGGTTATCACAAGCCGATCATGTTGGCCGGTGGTCTTGGAAACATTCGCGCGGAACACATCGAGAAAGGTGCATTTCCTGCAGGAACGCCGTTGATTGTATTAGGTGGTCCTGCGATGTTGATTGGTCTTGGGGGCGGTGCAGCTTCCTCAATGGCATCAGGTGCATCTGCGGAAGATCTTGATTTTGCATCTGTGCAGCGTTCTAACCCAGAGATGGAGCGTCGTTGCCAAGAGGTTATCGACCGCTGTTGGCAGCGTGGTGATAACAATCCGATTTTATTTATCCATGACGTGGGTGCTGGTGGTGTGTCGAATGCCTTGCCAGAGCTCGTCAATGATGGCGGTAAAGGCGGTGCATTCGAGCTGCGTAAATTACCTAACGATGACTTGGGTATGTCGCCCATGGAAATTTGGTGTAACGAGTCGCAAGAGCGTTACGTTATGGCGGTTGATGCTGATCGTCTAGAAGAGTTTAAAGCGATTTGTGAGCGTGAGCGTTGTCCTTATGCGGTAGTGGGTGAGGCAACCGATGAGCTTAAGCTCACCTTGAGTGATGAGCACTTCGATAACCAGCCAATCGATATGCCGTTATCACTTTTGCTGGGCAAGCCGCCAAAGATGTCGCGTGATGTCACGCGTAAGGCTTCACAAACCAATCAGATCCCTGTGGATCAAATTGATATTGCTGATGCTGCTGAGCGTGTTTTACGTTTACCGACCGTAGCGAATAAAACCTTCTTGATCAGCATTGGTGACCGAACTATTACCGGCATGGTCAATCGCGATCAAATGGTCGGCCCTTGGCAGGTGCCTGTTGCGGATGTTGCTGTCACGCTGAGTGATTACGATGGCTATACCGGCGAAGCGATGGCAATGGGTGAACGTACTCCGCTTGCGTTGTTGGATGCCCCAGCCTCAGGTCGAATGGCAATTGGTGAAGCGATTACGAATCTCGCTGCCGCAAAGATTAATAAGATCAGTGATATCAAGTTATCTGCTAACTGGATGGCAGCTGCTGGTCATGCTGGTGAAGATGCGCGTTTGTATGACACCGTAAAAACGGTCGGCATGGATGTGTGCCCTGAGTTAGGAATTGCGATTCCGGTTGGTAAAGACTCAATGTCGATGAAGACTGTTTGGCAACAAGATGACCAAACACGTGAGATGACAGCGCCTTTGTCATTAATTATCTCGGGTTTTGCGCCTGTCAGTGATGTGCGTCACACCCTCACACCAGAGCTACGCAGTGATAAGGGTGATACACAATTATTGCTTATCGATTTAGGTGAAGGTCAGAATCGTTTAGGCGCGACCGCACTTGCACAGGTTTATCGTGCGATCGGTGAGCAGGGTGCTGACCTAGTATCCAGTGCTGCGCTTAAAGGATTCTTTGGTGCGATCCAGTCGCTCAATGCGGCAGGCAAGTTGATGGCTTATCACGACCGTTCAGATGGCGGCCTCTGGGCAACCTTGTGTGAGATGGCATTCGCTGGTCGTTGTGGTTTAGATATTGAATTGCCTGCAGGTGATGCATTAGCACAATTGTTTAATGAAGAGCTTGGTGCTGTTATCCAAGTCGCTACAAGTGATGTGGCTGCAGTTAAGTCAGCTTTTGCTGAGGCCGGTCTTGCGGATCATCTGCATGTCGTTGCAACACTCAACAATGATCAAACTATCCGCGTGAGCCAAGCGGGTTACAGCTTGCTCGAACAATCTCGCGCACATTACCAACAGGTGTGGTCTGAAGTGACACGCGAGATGCAAGCACTGCGTGATAATCCAGACTGTGCATCAGAGGAGTTCGCACGTATTGCAGCAGATGATCAAGGTTTAAGTGCGCATTTAAGTTTTGATCTAAATGAAGATGTTGCTGCCCCTTACATTAATAGCGTTAAGCCACGCATGGCGATTCTGCGAGAGCAGGGTGTTAATGGCCAAGTTGAGATGGCAGCCTCATTTGATAAGGCAGGTTTCGAAGCCGTTGACGTGCACATGTCAGACATCTTGTCGGGTCGTGTAAAGCTTGATGACTTCCGTGGTTTAGTTGCCTGTGGTGGCTTTAGCTACGGTGACGTACTTGGCGCAGGTGAGGGTTGGGCAAAATCTATATTGTTTAATGATCGTGCGCGTGATCAATTCGAAGGCTTCTTCAATCGCGAGGATAGTTTTTCACTCGGTATCTGTAATGGTTGCCAGATGTTGTCGAACCTAAAGTCATTAATACCAGGCACTGAACATTGGCCACACTTTGTGCGTAATCGCTCAGAGCAATTTGAAGCCCGCTTTGTGATGGTTGAAGTGCAAGAAAGCTCATCGGTTTTACTTGATGGTATGGCAGGTTCTCGAATGCCGATTGCCGTGGCACACGGTGAGGGTCGTGCTGAGTTTGCGTCAGCTGATGCGATTAAAACTGCGTCACCTGAGGTGGCAATCCGTTATATCGAAAATAATGGCGAGATTGCGTCGCGTTATCCCGCGAACCCTAATGGCTCGCCAGAGGGCATCGCAGGTCTAAGCAATGCCGATGGTCGCGT
>Ga0255770_10005059_pt1 | contig 10944 bp, 11 predicted proteins | sample 071ome_22_FD_179968 | JGI IMG/M metagenome (GOLD analysis project Ga0255770, IMG submission 179968) | Coastal salt marsh microbial communities from the Groves Creek Marsh, Skidaway Island, Georgia - 071404AT metaG (version 2) | ecosystem: Environmental > Aquatic > Marine > Intertidal zone >... | reverse complement strand
CTATCTGTTGAATAAGATTTTCTGCACGAGACTTTAATTCTGGATCGGTAAAAGCTCTATAAATTACAGAACCAGTAATAATATGAAATTTACTAGGCAAGTCATCTGAAGCCATAGTTTCGTCTAAAATTTGCCCAGCTTCATCTATTGCCCAATTAGACACAATATGTCCAACTATAGTTTTTTCATCATGTTCTAAATTAGTTGGTTTATCTTCTGGAGTTTTTCTAGCTGCCCACACCTCTGGAGCATCGAATATGTCGTCATTTTTATTCCAATTAGATGTCACTAAAATAGACTGTACATAGTATAGATCGTCATCATTATATGATGCAGAAGATTTGAAATTATTTCTTATCATCGTATGGTCTGGAGACGGCGTGGCTAAAGAAGCAAAACTAATATGTGATTTACTAGCTGTGAGTAAATCTGCTATGCCGTCATCATATTCTTGCTGAAAAATATTCATGTTTTATCTCGCATGGGTGTTTGTGTAAAAAATGGCCTTGGCATTTCTTTGTTCTTCAACTGTCAATGGTTTTTCTGGGTCATTTTTCATACCAATTAGCCAACTATTATATTTTTTGAGTGTGTGGTGGTTATGGTTGTTCTGTATTAAAGAAGCTACGCTATCTGAATTAATTACACCGAAAGGTTTAAGTTCAAATAGTATTTGTGTTTTTATATTTTCTAGATATTTGTATTCTTCACTTGATAATGAGCGTAAATTTTTCTTGTTAAAATAATCTAATATTATAGGATTGATAATTTCATCGATTTTTGTTTGAGCGGCACACGCCCATAACATCATTTTTGCTCCTGTTTGCGGTGCAAATTCTTTTGTTTTTCTTTCTTTGGTATCTTGCGAGCTTGGAGGCCTACCCTTTCCTGATCTATCAGGCAAAGATTTACCGGGATCATCTTTACCCAACTTCGTTGGTGGGTTACTGTCGCCTTTTAAGTCCTGTTGTAATTGAAGTCTAGTTTTTTGATTTGGATCTCGAATCTTAAGCTTCAGACCAACTTCGCTTGGCGTTACCGAGCCAGACTGTAATGCAATTTTTTGAAGACCTCCTTCAAGATTAGCATCATGATACGGACTGGCTTTTGGCCACATTTTCCCGTTTTCCCGTCTTCTTTGTTCTTTGTTGAGTCTGATTCTTTCGATACTTGAATTAATATCGAACTTAGCTTGTAGTAGCTCATCAGAAATTAAGTTTCTATCTGCTAATTGTATAAGCAGTGCTTTTTCCGCCTCTTCGTTCGAAAGATCCATTCTATCAAACTCAATGAAAGCAGGATCTTTAAAACCCATAGCTTTTTGTAGTGCTATAATTTCTTGCTGCCAAAATTTAGTTAAAATATCTCTACCATATTGCAATCTTTGTGTTAGTGTTTTTAGGCTAATAAAGTTATTTGTTGTACCAGCCGCTCCAAAAGTTCCTGTCAAAGTAGGAGGAATACCCAGCCCAGCATAAATACTGTTTAAATGTGGAGTGTATTTACCTTCCCCTAAAAATTGATGAACATTTGTATTGCTTTCGATCAGTTCTATATCTGGACCCCAAACCAGATCCATTGTGCCCCCACCAACATTATTACCCAATATTTGAGCTAACTTAGATGTTGCTGCTTTGGTTGGTGCTATTTTATGTTCTAGATTACCTAACTTAAAAATACGAATATTAGAGATAGCCCCATCTAAAGCTGCCATATCTGCCAACTTGAGTTTTTCAATAATCACAATATCATCCATTATTGCATAAATCATAGGATAAGCCCAACTCTGCCAGTCATCTTTTTTATAGTGGTAAACAGCAGTCTTATCTGGATCCAAAGGATAAGCCTTTTTTTGCTTAGCCGCTTCAACTATAGCTGCTGGTAACTTACTAACAAGATCCACTTCCTCAGGACTTTTGGGAGAATTGATTATTTTCCTTAAAGCTGCTGGCAAAGTGAGCTGATATCTTTTATGATTCGAAAAGGAAGCCACCGCTCCCCCATAAACATCTACGTAATAAGGATCAATAAATGTGTATTTCCATGGAATTTCTTTAACTCCTAGCACAACATCTGTAATATCATTAATTTTTATATCGGCTGCTTGAGCTTTGAACATCTGTTGTGTGGACTTGCGATTTAGTTTTGCTGTTTGTTTATGAATAATAACATTGCCTGTTTTATAGAGATTATTTAAAAATCTCTCACTTCTATCTTTACCATTAATTTTGTTAAACCAGGTTTGATAAAATTTTTCTATTCGTCTAGATGGATGAACTAATCGAATACCCTGACTCGAGAAATCACCCATAAGATCAATCACATTTTTGACCAAACCAACGCGATTGTATATATCCTCTGCTTTTTTAACAATAAGTTTAAAATTACGAGGAGGTTCTTCGTCTGGTCGAAAGTAATAATAATCTGATTTGGTTAAACCTGGACGACCAGAAGTGTTGGTGTCTAAATTAGAATAGTCTAAGCTGTATCTTCTGCTACCAGAGGTTTTTTGAATACCTATACATTCGTCTAGAGAATCTGCAGAAGCAGACAAAGCCTCTTTTTTACTAGCTAGATCATCACCCCATACAACATAGGCATTTTGACCTATTAACTCGCTGTTATTTTCTGCTTCACTTTTAGGATATTTGTTCATTTTGATTGTAATTTAAATGTAATACGATTGTTAAAAAATAATACACCTAATCGTAGTATACTCCAGTATATATATCGTCATTAGCTGCTTCTGTAAACCAAGCTGGGCCTTTATACATGTCTCCTTTATGCATTTTCACATCTATTCTATTACCTCCCACCACCTCGTATTTGACTGCTGGAATTTTGTTTTTTATCTGTCGAGCTAGCATATTTGCTATGACCAAAGAACTGTATCTATCTTTTCTAATTCTGCCTTTTTTACCATTTGGTAATTTAACTTCAGGAGTATCCCACCTGTCTCTAGCATTTGGCCCTGTGCTCGTTTTGGTCATAACAATAGTAGTTAGTTCATTTTTGAGCTCTTCTATTTCTAAAATGCATTCACTTAAACTATCATATATAGGATTAAGATCTGCATCCATAATATCTCTGTTTTCTTTATTGAGAGCCAAACCTAAAGAAACACCATCAAATCTCGGAAATAACAATAACTTATCTTCCATGTCTTTCCTCAATCCGTGATTGGCTTCTGCTGTCCATTCTGCTCTAGCAAATTGTACCATCTCTACAATATGTAATCCAGCCTGGTTGTCTGACTCTTTAGATTTTTTCTCATCTATAACGGGCCATATTAAAACTTCTCCATGATCCAAATTTTTAGGATTATGTAAAGCTTCTTCAATAGCTATACCACCACCCTGAGCATCCATACCTATTCTGACTGGAGGAAATATTTTCATAAGATTTCTTATTTTTCTAGCGCAGAAACTGTAGAAATCCTGATCTTCAACCAATCCTGTTTTTTGTCTATCTTTAAAATTACCTCTATTTGTAGTCCAACAATATACAATTCTATTATGTGTTGGATTGATTTCGATAACTACAATACTAAAATTATCCTGTTCACTAGCAGGGTCAATACCATAAACGTACTGTTTAGAATTGTCTCCCTCAATCATTGCATCAAATAATATTTCTTCATTATTGATCATGATTGGATTTTTGTCTGATGTTACACAGCTTTCAATCAAACTTCTCTTAAAAAACCCTTCGCTGTCTTCGGTAAAACATGCTGCATATTCCATGTTATATATACCAGTATGAATGGTGGCTTTGGCTCTAGCTATCTGCTTATCGTCCATAAATCCTTTAGGTATCAATTCGTATGGAATGCGAATTACACTATAATCTCTCCAATTAAAGTTCTCAGGAACCTCTCCCTGGAATACCTCTCTTAGCTTAACAGGGTCGCCTTTGCTCTGAACAATAGCTTTATATCTTTTCCAATAGCTGGAAAAATGTTTGAAGCTATAGTCTGCAGTACCACTAATTATAGCCTGGTTACCCATTTTTTTGCTTAGTGTAGCCAAGTCTTCATTCCAAATACCCATATCTTGCATAGCTTGTTTTTTAGCTTCTTCTTTCACATTCTGAATAGGGCTGGCGCTAACAGCAGCAAAACCAGAAACAACCGTTTCGTAAACTTCTGGAGACATAGAAGCAAATTCGTCAGCAATAATGATGTGCGCTCTCAAACCTCTAATTTTACTTCCATCACCCATTGGAATAGCAATTGTCCAACTATCTCCAAGTCTCATTGTGCATCTATCCACATCTCTTCTAGGGCCGTCTTCGTTACCGCTAAAAATACTCCTTAATATGGGACTACTTTTCCAAATAGTATCCATATACTCAAACAAAATTTTACTCTGTCTAAAACCAGCACCAACCACCACAATTTTAGTAGCTGGGACAAACGTACATTTAAGAATACAATATAAGCTCATCAAGAAAGACTTACCAAAGCCACGACTAGCTATAAACATAGGAAATGGACGAACCCAAAATTCCTGTAATATTGCAACCTGGATCGGATGAAGCTCTATGTCAAATAGCAGTTTACAGGTAGACGCTAAATAATTAGTGTCTCTAAAAATTCTCATTAAATGCTGATCTGGGTTTTCTATGTCTTTTTTGCTACGATGAATCATCTTGTTAGAATCAAGTTCTAACTTAGACAGATCCCCTAAGCCCAGCCAAGCATCTTCATATATTTTAAGATTTGGGTTGTTCAATTTCGTATACCCTCCTCATAATAGCCATAGCTATCTTTTCTGCATTTTTAGGAGTGTCGCCAAAAATAATGTTTATGTTGTAGTTTACCATATACTCAGATAATTTTTTGAGTATAAAATTAGGAGATATTTTAATATATTTCCATTTGTGTCTAGGTATTTCAGATCCTTCTGGATATCTTAATACATCTGTTAAACTAAATTCAAAAATCATAAATTTATATTTGAATTCTTTCATTCTCTCTAATTCATCTACAAATCTTTTTTCTGTAATATTAGAAGCAATTTCGCTCACGCTTCTTTTCCGTTCGATACACAATCTATCTTGAAACCCAGCAAGAGAGTAATCTCCAGTGTCTAATTTAATATTGGCTGTAGAGTGTCTTGGAAATTCCCAAGCTTTTTGTTCTCTAGTATCGATAATTATATGAAAATTACTATAATCTACCATGTTTATTGTATAAGATTTTTAAAAACAAAGCAGCATATGCTTGTTCGTTATTATGAATAAGTTTATGGTGTTTTTGACATAACGTAATGCCATTAGAAACCAAAAAGCGCAAACCCGGATTATCTGCCCACCTTTGTATGTGATGAGCGTTAAGCCTTGATTTAAATACACAATTAGGCCACTGGCAGGCGAATTTATCTCTAGCGAAAACCTTTTTTCTCCATGCTTTATAATTTGGATCATCAAAATTTCTATTCATTTAACATTTCCGCTACGAGATCTTCAAAGGATAATAAAGGTAACCAGCCCAGCTCTTTTCTGGCTTTATCAGACCTGCCACATAAGTAATCTACTTCTGCAGGTCTACAGAATTTGGGATCAATATAAATGTATTTTTTATAGTCTTTAATGCCAATTTTATTAAATGCTAAGGAAAGAAAAAAATCAATAGAATGAGTTTGATCCGAAGAAATTACATAATCATCTGACTTATCCTGCTGCAACATTAACCACATAGCTTTAACATAATCTTTAGCATGACCCCAGTCTCTTTCTGCTTTCAGATTCCCTAATCTTAATTTATCATATATTAGATTATTATAGACTAATTTATCGTCTTTTGATTCTAGTTCTATAGGACTTAAATTATTAGATCTGCACCATCTTAAAAAAGATTTAATCCATAATGCAATTTTTTGAGTAACAAACAACTCGCCGCGACGAGGACTTTCATGATTAAAAAGAATGCCGTTAGACACAAACATCCCATATGCTTCTCTGTAAATTTGCAACATTCTGTAACTAGCTAATTTCGACACTCCGTATGGGCTTTGAGGTAAAAATTGTGTATTTTCGTCTTGATATTTCAAGCCTTTATCGTCTACAGAATAATTACGACCAAACATCTCACTTGTTCCGGCTTGGTATAATTTAGTATTTGGTGAATATTTTCTAATGGCTTCGAGAACATTCACCACTCCCTGAGTGTTAATATCAAACGTTAAAGAGGGTTGTTTGAAACTTGTTGCTACATGACTCTGCGCAGCTAGGTTATAAAATTCATCTGGTTTATACCGATCTACAACCTCATAGACGCTACTACTGTCACACAAGTCAAATTCACACAAAGAAAAGTTTGGGTGCTGTAATATTCCAGATATTCTATCAAAACTGTTTGTGCTTGTTCTTCTATGCAACCCAATAACAATATACTCTTTTTCTAGCAAAAGTTCTGATAAATAGCTGCCGTCCTGTCCTGTGACTCCAGAAATCAAAGCTGTTTTTTTATTCATCATCTGCTACTGTCTCCGGAAGTAAAAACGGTTGGTCTATTTTGTCATCGTTGTATGTGTGATACTCACTTAATCCTTCTTTAGCTTTATTGACAGCAAGTTTCAAGATTTCCATTTCTTTACCTTCTTTTTCTCTAATCTCTTCATCCTCTAACATTCTAATTAATCCAACCCAACTGCTTTTACCGTCTTCTATTCTCTTGATTCTCTGCTCTCTAGTGGCTTTTAGATCCTTGCTAATCTTTTGCTGCTCATTTAATAGTTTCGTATATTCATTGGTATAATTTGTTATGCTGTTGCGAGCAAAGCTTAATTGTGTTTCTAGATTAGCAAGTTTTGGAATATCTCTATCTTCATCACTTTTAGCATACTCTTTGTCTACCTCTTTTTGTAGCTTCTCAGTGTCTGAGATGTGTCTCTTACGCTCTTTCATACTTCTATTGATCAATATGTCTATAGTTATAAACTGCTTGATCTGAAGCTCTTCTGCGGCTAATACATCCTCTCGAAACTGCTTTACTAAATTAATCCACGTATTTTCAAAATATTCTAACTCGCCACTATCTTCGTCAAACTGTCTGGTAATTTCCTGCCAAAAACTTTTTCCATGTAATTTATGTTTTAAAATCTCATGATCTTTTCTGTCATCTCTAGAGGCGAAAATTTGATTTTCTTTGATATATTTTTCTATAGGACTAGTGCTTCTGTTGAGATATTCTGCAATAGATTCTACATCCATAGATCCTATATTATCTTCAATAAATTTCTGTTCTTCTAGAGATAGTTGTCCTCGTTTTTTTGACATAATATATTTTCTTGTATATGTTGTTGTAGTTTTCTAGTTTCTGTCTTATTAACCTTGGATCCATGTTTAATTTTCAGATAAATTTCCCGATATTCTCCCCGCAATTCCTTTTCTATTTGAGATAATAATTCTGTATTAGACAGATCCACCAATAAATCATCTTCTCTATAATTTGCGATTGTTTTTTCGTTTTCTATACTAGTAGGCTTCATGATATTCTGTTTGCTAGAATTCCTGATATACCACTTTTTGTACAGAGGACAGTCTATGACTTGGGCGAATTCGGTGCATTGATTATCAGATTTTAAACAATCTTTATCATAATATTTGCAGTTTATGCATGGTTTGTCTGGGCGTTTAAAGTTATCTCTCTTAAAGTTGAATAGTCTATTACGGAGATGGGTCCAGAGAAAGTTTTCTAGGGGTTTAGAGCTATCATATTTTTCTAAGCCCTCTATGGCAAATATGGCGGCTTGTTGGTACATATCTTCATATGAGTGATAGCCAAAAATAAATTTATAGCCAAGCTTTTTAACAATACGGTGAAGAATTTCTACAAACTCTTTTTCATCAACATTATTCGGTAGTGGTGTTTTTTTCATTCTTGGCAATAAGTTCCTCTAGCGGTTCTTTTTGTTCGCTTTCTAGGTCGGATGCTATAGACTGTTCGAGCTGTTCTGAGGCAACTATTTTTAATTCTGAATTAACTGGTGTAATCATAAAGAGACCTTTCAAAAACGGTTTAATACTTTATTATATACTAATACACGGATAAGTCAATTATGGGAAAATATAAAAGGTGGAATGATAGTGAACTTAGGTTTATAGTAGATAACCAGCAAGTTCTAAAAGACGAGGATATAGCGGCCAAACTTGCCAAAATGACAGGTGAGAATATTACGGCAGATATGATTAGGGCTCAACGCAGGAAACTCAAGATTAAAACGACGAGGAAGAAAAAAGCAGAATATTAGCATATGTGTGGAATCGTCGGATACAAAGGATCCAGAAACGCTATCAACATAGTTCTAAATGAACTAGAAAAGCTTGAATATAGAGGCTATGATAGTGCTGGAATATCGTATAAGAATAATAGTGGTATAATTACCGCTAAACAACCTGGGTGTATTACAGACCTTAGGTTGAAGATTAATAGGCGAAAACGGTCTAAATGTGCTATAGGACATACTAGATGGGCTACGCACGGAAAGCCTTGTAAAAGAAATGCCCATCCTCATGTTACTCTGGATGGTAGTTTGAGTATAGTTCATAATGGGATTATAGAGAATTATCTTACATTAAAAACAGAATTAGTAGAAAAAGGCTATAGATTTAATAGCGATACTGATACTGAAGTGTTACTCTATCTGATACATGACTATTATTCCAAAACTACAGGGGATGTATATACAGCTACTAAATTAGCTCTAGAGAGAGTAGTGGGGGCTTATGCTTTTATATTAATGAATAGTCAAGATAATATTCTTGTTTGTGGCAGGAAAGGGAGTCCCTTGGCTATAGGAGAATATGAGGGGGATTTTCATATAGCATCAGATCCTAGTGCATTTAGTGATCATGTAGAGAACGTTGTATATCCTGAAGATAATAGTGTGATAAAAATAGATAAAAAAATTGAAGTGTATAATATGACCAAGCAAAGTTTGACATATTGTAATATTCAAAAACTTCATCGACAGCTATTCAAGATAGAAAAGGGCGAGTACGAACACTTTATGAAAAAAGAGATATTCGAGCAGTCTAAATGCTTGGATGATGCTGTGAGAGGAAGGATAGACGGATATAATATTAAATTAGGAGGATTATTGGGTCATGAGAAAATGTTTGCAAATACAGATCATATAACAATTATAGCATGTGGGACTAGCTGGAATGCTGGATTGATAGCGAAATACTATATAGAAGAATTTTGCGACATTAAAGTAAGTGTAGAATACGCTAGTGAATTTAGATATAGGCAACCTTTTTTACAAGCTGGGGATATCGTTATAGGTATTAGTCAGTCTGGAGAAACAGCAGATACTCTAGCGGCATTAAGTTTGGCAAAAGAGCGTGGGGCATTTATAGTGGGTATATGTAATGTAGTAAATTCTAGCTTAAGCAGAATGACTAACTGCGGAGTATATTTAAGAGCAGGTATGGAAATAGGTGTGGCGAGCACCAAAGCATTTACTTCTCAGGTGGTTTGTTTACTCCTGTTAAGTTTATGGATAGAACAAAATAGAGGTTCTGAGGGTCTAGAGACAAAAAAACGTACAGAATTAGTATCTGAGATTAAAAATATATCTAATGGAATATCTAGAGTATTAGAGTTAGTAGATAAAAAAACACAGTTAATTGCACAGGATTTAAAAGATAAAACAAAATTTATGTTTATGGGAAGAAAGTTTAACTATCCTGTAGCATTAGAAGGTGCTCTAAAAATGAAAGAATTGTGCTATAATTTTGCAGAAGGGTTTGCTGCTGCTGAATTAAAACACGGACCAATGGCCTTGGTGGATGAGAATACTATAGTTGTAGCAATAAATAACGATAGTAGCGAAGAACAGATGCTAAAAATGGCAAATAATATTAAAGAAGTGAAAGCTAGAGGAGCTTATGTGATTGCTATAGATTGTTGGGGAAGTATTACTGGGGATTGTGATGAGAGTATAAAAATTTCAAAGTCTAATTCTTATCTTAGTCCTATATTTAGCGTAATACCTTTACAATTATTAGCTTATTATAGTGCTATTTTTAGAGATAAAAATGTAGACAGACCAAGAAATCTAGCAAAAAGTGTTACAGTAGAATGATAGAGCATATAAAACCAAGTCATAATATAAATGAGTACTATGAGTGTGTAGAAGATCTTATGTCAGAAGGGGTGAGAAGAGCAACTGCTAAAGAATTTGGGAGTAAAGTGATTTTTATGCCTCAGAATTATGAGGTGTACGTTATGGTGTTAGACGGAAAAATAGTGGCAACAGCAAGCATTATGTATGAAAGCAAGCTTAGATACGGCCAACCAAAAGCGTTTATTGAGGATGTGGGGGTCAATAAGCTATATAGAGGAAGAGGATATGGCAAAGAAATGGTTGAGCATTGCGTAAGTGTTGCTAAAAACAAAGAATGCTATAAGATAGTATTGAGTTGCAAAGACAGTCTCGTTGATTTTTACGAGGGTCTAGGCTTTGAAAAAGATCAAAATTTTATGGTTAGGAAATGAAAAAGATATTTTTAATTGGTTTCCTGGTTTTCTCTTCTAGCTGCTATGCTCAAGGACCTATTGGAACTCCTACAGCTATGATGTGGGGTGGTATGCCTTACGGCAATCCTGCTATGTGGAGTTCTCAATTACATCACTATTCTAGTGGTCCTGCTGTTACTTCTGGATATTATGATCCATCTATACAAAGAGCAGCGATATATAACGATTACTATAGAGCAGAAATGTATTGGAGGAAAAAAGAATTATGGAAAAAACATAATCCACAACCTGAAAGAAAAACAATTACTAGAAAGCCTTTTGATACTACAAGGATTTATGCAGAAGGTAGGATTCTATGGCCTGTTGTATTTAAAGACAAGAGATATTACAAATACATGAGACAAATAGAAAGAATAGTGAATAAGACTAGTAGTAAAAGCTGGGATGATATAAAA
>Ga0255770_10005057_pt1 | contig 10947 bp, 9 predicted proteins | sample 071ome_22_FD_179968 | JGI IMG/M metagenome (GOLD analysis project Ga0255770, IMG submission 179968) | Coastal salt marsh microbial communities from the Groves Creek Marsh, Skidaway Island, Georgia - 071404AT metaG (version 2) | ecosystem: Environmental > Aquatic > Marine > Intertidal zone > Salt... | reverse complement strand
GAAACTACCTACTTCTCCAGCGCCAATGATTATAATTTTTTTCAAAATGTCCTCATCCTTAACAATAGTGTGTTTTTTTTTACATGGTAAGATATTTATAAGTGTCAAATTTAAAAAAACAAAATATCCAAGAATCATATTTTTTAGACACTGTTTTAGACGTCATTTACTCACAAAAGCTTCAAGATATCATTATTTACAAAGGAAATAATTCTTTGGCTTATAAAAATATTATTATATCAACTGCAAATTCAAATACTCAAATGAATGGTGTAGTAAAAAAAATATCGGATATCTTAAAGGATAAATCTTCATTAAATGTTGAGGGCAAAGATTCTTCATGGTTGTTAGTCGAAGTAAAAGATGTTTTAATTCATATTTTTAACAATGATTCAAGAGAATTTTATAATCTTGAAGATATATATTTTGATTGTGAATTAATTTATCAATATGGATAATCTTGAGTTAAGGGGCTGTAGCTCAGTTGGCAGAGCACTTGCATGGCATGCAAGGGGTCAGGGGTTCAAATCCCCTCAGCTCCACTTTTAATTATGAAGAAATTTCTTGATGAGACTAAAGAACTACTTCTTTCACAAGGCTTAATTGCTATTCTGGCAATAATTCAAGTTAGGGTTGTTGCTACTAATTTGGGTCCCGAAATTTATGGAAATATTGGAGTTTATTTAGGTTTTGTTGGTATTAGTTTCAGATTATTAAGTTCAAGAAATTCAGATTTAATTTTACTGAATTTTAAAGAAACAAATAAAAACTTTCTTAAAAGTGCGCTAAAGTTTGAGATTTTACTTGGCAGCTTTTCTTTATTTTTTGTTTTGAGTATTTTTTATTTGTACTATCAATTTATACCAACATATCTTTGGTTATATTTTCTATCTAGAATTCTTTTAAATGTCCTTGAAGTGTTTAAGGGCGTTTATACACATTTGGGTAATATGAAAATGTATTCTTTAATTGAATCCTCATCAAACACACTGAGGTTTATTCTTGTTGTGTCATTTATTTTGAATCAGCCAACAATTGAAAGCTTTTTTTATGCTCTTGGCATTCATCAATTAATCGTAAGTTTAACTGTTTTAATAGTTCTTATAAAAAATAATATCTCCACAGGTGAACAAGTTTCATTTATAGAATATGTAAAATTGTGTAAAAATAATTTTTATAAAATCAGAACAGATCAGGTGGTTGGTTTGATTCCTACTCACTTGGATGTTGTTATTATTGGTTATTTTGCTAACTATTATTCTGCAGGAATTTATCGAATTGCAAAAAAACTAGTAGATCCAATTAACTCACTAATTGTCGCTTTTTCTCCATGGATTTTAAATAAAATTAATAATGAAAAAAAATACAATTTTAAAAATTTAACTACGAATATTTTAATACCAACATCTTTGGTGATCGTTTCTAGCTACTATTTTTTTGGAAAAAAACTTATTGAGATTATCGCAGGAAATAGATTTGAAAACTCTTATATCCCTATGCTTATTCTTCTGATTGGATATATATCTTATTATTTAACATTTTGGACAAGACACTTTTTATTACTAAATAATTTAATTTTGAAACATACAACAGGAAGGATTGTAAACCTTTTTATTTTTTTGATTACTTCACCTTTCTTGATATCAAATTATGGATATAATGGCATCGCTTTAGCAATAAGTTTGAGTATTTTAATTCAAAAAATTTATGAATTGTTTGTTTATTTCACAAATAAAAATATAGAAAATAATATCTAAAAATATATAAATTCATTAGTTAGAGTTAAATGTAATGATTAAAAATTCAATTAGAAATGAAAAGGTTGTAGGGATTTCATTTTTTTTGTCATTGATTTTGGTCTTCCTTGATTCCTATGAATTTATGAAATTCCCACTAAATTGGATTGGTAATTTTATGATTATTGCAATTTGTATTTTTATTTTTTATGAAGAAAAAATGCAAATTAACCCTTTGGTTTTACTAATTATTTTTATCACTTTAATACCTACAATATTTAATTTATTTACAATTGATTTCTTATCTAGTGAAATAATTTATACCATGACTAGAGTCATTAGCTACCTTGGATTTGTAATTGCCTTTTTTGTTATTTCGCAATCAAAGTTTAAAAAAATTATTTTTAATACTTTAATTAATGCTTTCTATTTAATAATTGCATTGTCAATTTATACCTATATTGCTCAGTTATTTAACTTTTATGAACCAATAAGAAATAGACCTGGAACTGGAATATTAGGTTTTGATATCCAAACTAACTTCTGGCCATCAAGCAGTCATAGGATGATAGGTACATTTAGAGAACCAGTATTTTTAGTATCAATCTTATTTCCATCTTTTTTAGTAATTCATTACAAATCCATCAATAAAACAATCTTTTATGCTCTATCAGCTTTTTTATTTGGCTTAACTAAAAGCGAACTTTCATTAATTCTTATAGCTGCTTTTATATTTTTAGAAATTATTTTGATGAAAAAACTTAACTCAAAAATAATTATTTTTATGTCTGTTTTTTTAGCATGTTTCTTTATTCCTATAAATGAATGCGATATAAGCCCAGAGAACTATGAGTGTCCACAAAACGATGATATTAAAACAAGCAATAACTTTAATGATGTAGAAATAGATTCTCAGCGTTCAAGTCCAGAGGATTTTGAATTTCAAAATAGGGAAAGATTAGGTAGCGTCAAATTTTTTATAAATTATCTTAGTTACAATACAGGATATGGCTTTCAATCAGCGAATCAAATATACTCTAATTACTTAGCAAAAGAGGTCAATAATGAAATGTATTTAACTAATAGAACTCTGCCAAAATACTTAAGTGTAAGATACTTATCAGAATCCTTTGGTACAGGAAGATATTTTCTAACTTATGAAAATATCAATTTGCAAAACAATTTTATGTTTAACTTATTTTCAATTGGCATGATATATTTCGTATTATTATTTTGTGTTATTTTATTTTCTTTACTAAACAATTTCCATAATGGATTAAAAATTTCATTTATTTTATTTTCTGTTGCAATAGCTTCGATTGAAGACTTGCTTCCAATTTATGGCTTATACTTAAGTCTTATGTTTACAATGGAAAAAGATGAAAATAAATAATTTTTCAGCTGGACCTTCAAAAATTCCACAAGCAGTTATTGATCAATTAGCAAAAGATATCATTAACTATAAAGATTTTGGGTACTCAGTCTTGGAGTTATCTCACAGAAGTCAGGCCTTTGAAGAAATTTTATATGATACAAAAAAACATTTAGTAGAAATTTTGGACATCCCAAAGAATTTTGAAGTAATATTTTTACAAGGTGGTGCAACATTTCAAAATACTTTTATTGCTGCAAACAAACCAAGTTTATTTGACAATATAACTTTTTTATTAACTGGTACGTGGGGTAAAAAAACGTATGAAGATTTTCAAAACTATTCAGGCAAAGAAATATCTAAAATATCTTTATCAAATCAGAAATTAGAAGACTTAGTAGAGGAAGTTAATAATTATGAATCAGAATACTTATATTTAACTTCCAATGAAACAATTGAAGGTATCCAGCTTAAAAACTTTAACAACTTTAACAAAAAATTAGTAATTGATATGTCATCAGATATATGTTCTTATAAATTCGATTGGGAAAATATATCTTTCTTATATGCAGGTGCTCAGAAAAACTTGGGTATTCCTGGAGTGACAGTTTGTATTTTCAGAAATGATTTTATTGAAGAAGCTAATCTAACAAGTTATCTAAATGCTAAGAACCATATTAATAAAAACTCTGCATTTAATACCCCTCCAACATTTTCAATTTATGTAATGTTAAATATTTTGAACTGGATCAATACAAACGGAGGACTTAAGCAAATTGAAGAAAGTAATGTTGCTAAGGCAAATAAAATTTATCGTTTTATAGATCAAAATTTAGACAAGCTTACTCCACTTGCCCCAAAGGAGTTAAGAAGTGCTTCAAATATAGTTTTTGATTTTAAAGAAAAAAACCAAACGGAAAAATTTATAAAACAAAGTAATGAAAATGGTTTTCTGGGTCTGAACGGACATAGAAGCGTCGGGGGTGTCAGAATAAGTAATTACAATAGTATTTCACAAGAAATGATATCCAATCTTTTAGAATTTATACAAAAATTTTTATCAAGCTAGTGAGTTTATAAAATGGAAATAAAAGATTATTCAAAACTAACATTAAGCAATCCAAAATTGACTGCTTATATGGCTAAATTTAATATATTACAAAATAAAGATATAATTTTTCCCCATGAAGAAACCATTGAAGAAAATCATATTACAGATGCAATAATTAAAAATTCTGTAATTGTGTTAGGAGTAGACTTTGAATTAGATAAAGATGAAATTTCCTTTAAAGATGAAATGTTTATCTTGGATGGTCATCATAGGGTTAAATATATAAAAGATAATTTGATAGATGAATTTTTTGAGGTTGTATTTATTGACATATATAACGTAAATATTGAATCTTACAATTCTGAGTTACAATTGGATGAGGAATATTTTTTAAGTAAGGTAAAAAAAGACAAAAATTTTTCTAAATCAAATTTAAGTAGCTATTTTATTGAAATCAATAATGTTAAATATTTCTCAGAAAAGATTAAAGATATATATGAATTATATATATACAAAAAAGAGCTCTTAAGTGAAGGAATTATTTCACCAATTAAAAATAATAAAAATACAAAAAAACCAATTGTCAATTTCACTCCGATATCAGCAGAAAACTTTAGTAAAGAGATTATTTTTCCATACAAGTCTACGTGGATTACTCCAAGGTTCGATGTATGAAAATTTGCCATGTAATAAATGATTTATCTAGAGGGGGAGCCGAATCACACCTTTATACTTTGGTAAAGTTACAAACCGAAAAAGGTAATGACGTGTCCTTACTATTACTCGGTAAAGACCAATCAAATTTTACATCCTTAGAAGATAATTTCGTCTCTTTAAATATTAGGATAGTGAGATTTAAAGGTCCAAAAAAACTTCAAGGCATCAATCCTTTATCAGTTATTAAGGGAATAAATTATTTTAGAAATCATGATTTTGATATTGTTCATACACATTCTCCAAGAAGTGACTTGTTAGTGCATGTGTGTAGTTTGTTTATTTCAAATTCTTTTAAAAGAATTGTTACTATTCACGGAAAATATGGAACATATCTTCAGGGAAATTATTTTATAGATTTACTAAGAAAAATATTTGTTAAACAGCAGTCAAAGATATGGAAAACAGCAGCTAATGTAATCGTTATTTCGGAAAGTATAAAAGATTGGCTAAATCACCTCAATCCATCGATTAATCCAATAGTTATTCCATATGGAATTGAAGTTCCACAAATGAATAGTGAAAATAAGTCCAAAGCCTTTACCCTAGGCTACTTAGGAAAATTAAATAAAAATAAAGGAATAGAAGATTTAATAGATGTATATGCGAATCTTCTCAAAAAAGAAAATTTTAATAAATTAGAACCCAATCTTTTAATTGGTGGAGTAGGTTCACAAAATTATATAAAAAGTGTAAACAAAAGAATTAGTAACAAAAATATTGAATTTCTCGGTTATGTGGAAGATAGGTATAGATTCTTTAATTCAATCGAAATTTTTATATTTCCCTCTTATTCTGAAGGTCTGGGGTTAGTTTTGCTGGAAGCCATGTCACATGAAGTTTTATGTATAACAAGAGATGTTACTCCAATGAATTCAATAATTAACAATGGAGAAAATGGTTTCTTGTTTAAAGACAATAGTGAATTAATGGAGATAATTGAAAAAGCATTAACGTTGAATTCATTAGAAAAAGATAAAATGGTTAAATCTGCACTTGAGAAAATTGAAAAATCCTACAGTATAATGCAAATGTACTTGAGTATAGACAAAGCTTATAATTGATAATCATGGATTATAGTCACAGTGAAATTGAAAAAAAATGGCAAGAACATTGGAGAGATATCAAACTCGCAAATTGTGATGTCTCACTAGAAAAAAATAATTTTTATAATTTATGCATGTACCCATATCCATCGGGAGATTTACATATGGGACATATTAGAAATTACACAATTGGAGATGTAATTACTCGATATAAACAAAAACAGGGGTTCAATGTATTATCTCCAATGGGGTGGGATTCATTTGGTCTGCCAGCTGAAAATGCAGCAATTAAAACAGGAATTCATCCAAAAAAGTTCACTGAAGACAGGATTAATAACATGAGAGATCAAATACAACGATTAGGGTCTCTTTATGATTGGGACAAAGAAGTTGCAGCCCATGATAAAAATTATTATAAATGGACTCAATATCTTTTTATACAATTATTTAAAAATGATTTGGCATATAAAGAGGACGCTCCTGTAAATTGGTGCACTTCATGCAATACAGTATTAGCAAACGAGCAAGTTATTGAAGGCGACTGTGAAAGATGTGATTCGGAAGTTATAAAGAAAAACCTCAACCAATGGTTTCTTAAAATATCAAACTATTCAGAAGAATTGTTAAACGGGCTTGATGAAATTGGTGATTGGCCTGAAAACGTTAAATCAATGCAAGAAAACTGGATTGGTAAATCTTCTGGAGTTCAGTTTAATTTAAAAATTGATGAAACCGAACATGATTTTGATGTATTTACAACTAGACCAGATACATTGTTTGGAATGACTTTTGCAGTTATTTCACCTGAGCATGATTTAATGAGTGAAATTTTGTCAATATCATCAAATTCTAAAGAAATTAAAAAGTATATAGATAAGGCTAAATCAAAGTCTGAATTTGAGAGAATGTCCATTACAAAAGAAAAAACTGGTGTCGATACTGGATTAAAGGTATTAAACCCTATAAATAACAAAAAGGTACCTTTATGGGTTGCAGATTATGTATTAATTAATTATGGAACAGGTGCAATTATGGCAGTACCAGGTCATGATGAAAGAGACTATGAGTTTGCCAAAAAATATGATCTTGAAATTATTCAGGTAATCATTGATAAAGATCACAGCATTGATATTTTAGAGAAACCATATATTGAAAATGGTGTCTTGATTAATTCTGGTGATTATGATGGATTAAAATCTCATACTGAAGGCTCAGAATCTATACTTAAATATTTGTCTGAGCAAAATCTTGGAGAAAAAAAAGTAACTTATAGACTGCGAGATTGGCTTATAAGTCGTCAAAGATACTGGGGATGTCCAATTCCCTTAATCAATTGTTCTAAATGTGGATTAGTTCCCGAAAGTATAGAAAATTTACCAGTCTTATTACCTGAAATTGATGATTATAAAAACTCAGAGGATTCACCTTTGGCAAAAAGTGAAGATTTTGTTATAACCAAATGTCCTAATTGTGACTCTGAGGGTAAAAGAGAAACTGACACAATGGACACTTTTGTTGATTCATCATGGTATTTTTTAAGATATTTAGATTCTCAAAATGAAGAATCTCCATTCGATGAAAAGATAATAAACTCATGGTTGCCAATTGATCAATATATCGGTGGAGTAGAGCATGCAATTTTGCATCTTTTATATTCAAGATTTTTTGTTAAAGCATTGAGAGATATAAATTTACTTGATGTGGATGAACCATTTCATAATTTATTTAGTCAAGGAATGATTAATTTTGGAGGTTCTAAAATGTCAAAGTCTAAAGGAAACGTAGTTGATCCCGAAGCTTATTTTAAAACACATGGTGCTGATGCATTGAGATTATATATCTTATTTATGGCACCGCCAAGTGATGGAGTAGAGTGGAATGATGGGGGAATAGAAGGAACTAAACGATTCTTAAATAAATTTTGGGACAATATGACAAAATTTTCGAATTTAGAAAACAACAAAACTAGTGATGAAGACAGTCTCGTAAGATCAATGAATCAAACTATCTTTAGTGTAACTAGACATCTTGAAAAATTTGAATTTAACACTGGTGTTTCAGATTTGATGAAGGCAAATAACGAAATTTCTTCTTATCTAAACAAAAATACAGGCGTCTCTAACGAAACTAAAGAACTCGTCTTTAGTTCAATGTGTAATCTTCTGTATCCTTTTTCTCCTCACATATCTTCGGAAATATATGATCTATATTTGAATAAAGATATCTCTACTTTAGATTGGCCAACCTATGAAGAATCAAACTTAACTAACCCTACGTACGAGCTTGTTGTACAAATAAATGGTAAGAAAAAATTTACAAAAGTTGTGAATACTGGAACATTACAAGAAGATGCTGAACAAATTTGTAAGGATGAATTTAATTTAGATGTTTCAGATTTTAAAAAGGTAATTTTTGTTGAAGATAAGATCATAAATTTTATTGGCTGATGACATATATAGTAGTTACAGACAGTTTAATAGATAATCTAGATAATCTAGATATTGATGAATTCAAATATGAAAAAATAAAATCAAACGAAATCAGTTCCAATACAAATGTGAGTTTATTTTCAGATGATTTGTATAAATTTGTAACTGATGCATTTTTTACATTTAATAACTTAGAAAAAATAAATTATGACTTTAGTTCTAAATATATATTTCAAGTTAAAAAATCTAATTTAAGTAAATTCCAAGATATTAAATCATTACAAATCATTCATAATTCAAAAAATGTTGTTGAATTTTTTCCATGGGATCTTTCTAATACAATTTTTGATAATAGGAAAAAAATAGATAAAAGATTACTTTCGTTTTTCACAGAGACAGAATCAAATTTTAGAATGTTTTTAAACTTTTTTTCTAAAGAGATTTTCAGATTAAAACTTCTGACATCAGCTGATAAAAAAGATGTTTTAGAGGTTTTAAAAGAGAAAGAAGATTATAAATATAAAAAAGCTCAAGCCATTCTCAAGAAAACTAGTTCTGATAACATTGACGATTCAATTAAATATATTTATAAAATTGAAAAAAAATTGGTGGAATCAACTTATAATCAAGAAAATTCTAAAAGGTTTATTATTGCGATGAAGCAAAAACTACAGACTTGAGATTCTAGATTTATTTCTATCTCTGTATTTTTTAGAAATTACCCCCTTAGAGAACGCTACATCAAGTGATTTCAATGCTTGATTTTTAGCTTCTGACGAAACATCGCCATTTTCGATTGATTTTAATTTAGTTTTTAACTCACTTTTAAGTGATTTATTACGAACATTTCTTTTCGAATCTTGTCGAATTCTCTTTTTTTGTGATTTAATATTTGCCATGTAAAACCTTTCGGTATATAAGATATTAACTTAGTAAATATGTTACATAATAAAAATCTAAGAAATATTTCGATCATTGCTCATGTAGACCATGGGAAATCAACATTAGCAGATCGCTTAATTGAAATGTCAGGATTAATTAAACCAGGCGAACATGTAGATCAGATACTTGACAGCATGGATCTAGAGAGAGAAAAAGGGATAACAATAAAGTCTCAACCAATAAGGTTACAATTTGAAGATTTGACAATAAACCTAATTGACACACCGGGTCACGTAGATTTTTCTTATGAAGTTTCTAGAGCATTAATTGCTTGTGACGGGGCTATTCTATTGGTTGATGCAACGCAGGGAATTCAAGCTCAAACTTTTGCACACTCTTATGCAGCAATTGAAGCAGGCCTAGAAATTATTCCTGTATTAAACAAAATAGATTCTATCGATGCTGATATTGGAAATGCAAAAAAACAAATTTTTAATCTTATAGGATCTAAAGAAGATGAGATATTTCAAATCTCTGCAAAAACTGGAGAAGGAGTAGAAGATTTATTACGAGAACTTCCACATTTAATTAGTCCTCCAGAGAAGAAAATAGATGGAGTTAATGCATTAATTTTTGATTCTTTTTTTGATTCTTACAGGGGCGTTGTTGCATCTGTGCGTGTTTTTGGTGATGAAATTAAGTCAAATCAAAAACTTAAACTTGTGAATTCTAATTACTCTTTTGAACCTTCTGAGATGGGTTATTTTGATTTAGATTTTGTACCGTCAAATAATTTAAAGACTGGCGAAGTGGGATATATTATTACAGGAGCAAAAGAATTATCTCAGATAAGAGTTGGTGACACTTTAGTTTCTGATGAAGATGAAAGTCCAGTAATAGTATCTGGTTATAAGGAACCACAACCAACTGTTTTTTCAAGTATATTTCCTGCAGACTCAGATGACTATACGAAACTTAGAGATTCATTAGACAAATATGTACTAAATGATGCAAGTTTTTATTATGAACCTGAAACATCATCAGCTTTTGGTTTCGGATTTAGGTGTGGATTCTTAGGGTTATTACATTTGGAAATTGTCATTGAAAGACTTGAAAGAGAATTTGACCTGTCATTAATTGTTACTCCTCCTTCTGTTGAGTTTAAAATTGTCAGAAATAACGATACAGAGATAATCATTCGTAATCCAAGTGAAATTGAAAAATATACTGACATCAAGCATTTAATGGAAAAATACTGTGAAGTTAATCTACTGTTTCCAAAAGAGTACTTAGGTTCAATTATGCAATTACTAAGTGAAAAAAGAGGCACTCAGGAAGATTTAAATTATTTGAGTACATCAATGGTCAAGGTTAGATATAAACTTCCGTTACTTGAACTTGTTAGTGGATTTTATGATACTTTAAAATCTATTTCACAAGGGTTTGCATCATTAGACTATGAAATCTTAGATTTTGAAAAAGGTAATTTAGTCAAGCTTGATATATTGGTTAATGGACAAATAATTGATTCATTTAGTTCTATTCTTGCCAAAGAGAATGCAGAATTTGTAGGTAGAAATAGAGTTAAAAAATTATCTGAACTAATTCCTCGTCAACAATTTGATATTCCTATCCAGGCAGCTGTTGGATCTAGAATAATAGCCAGAGAAACAATTAAAGCTTTAAGAAAGGATGTTACAGCAAAACTATACGGCGG
>Ga0255770_10005038_pt1 | contig 10973 bp, 10 predicted proteins | sample 071ome_22_FD_179968 | JGI IMG/M metagenome (GOLD analysis project Ga0255770, IMG submission 179968) | Coastal salt marsh microbial communities from the Groves Creek Marsh, Skidaway Island, Georgia - 071404AT metaG (version 2) | ecosystem: Environmental > Aquatic > Marine > Intertidal zone >... | reverse complement strand
TGCACCCGGCCAGCAGACAGCCCCCGGGCCACCTTCGCCCAGAGCAGCGGCGAGACCATGTAGCCCACCACGCGATCGAGGAAGCGCCGAGCCTGCTGCGCATGGACCCGGTCCACGTTGACCTCCCCCGGTTCCGCAAAGGCCGCCTGGATGGCGCGCTGCGTAATCTCGTTGAAGACCACGCGCTTGTAGCGTTCCGGGCGCCCCCCGAGGGCCTGCTGAAGATGCCAGGCGATGGCTTCCCCTTCCCGGTCAAGGTCCGTGGCCAGATAAACCGTATCCACCTTCTCCGCCGCCTTTCGAAGATCGCTCACGACCTTCTCCTTTCCCGGCAGCACCTCGTACTGGGCGGCCCAACCGTTGTCCGGGTCCACCCCCATGCGCGCCACGAGCTGGGCCTTCGCCTTGGCTTTTTTATGAGCCGCCTTGGCTTCCGGGGACAGCTTGCGGGTCTTCGCCGCTTCCGCCGCCCGAGCCTTCGGATCGACCTTCGATCCGGTGCCGCTGACCGGCAGGTCGCGGATATGCCCAACGCTCGACTTCACGATGAAGTCGTTGCCGAGGTAACGATTGATGGTCTTCGCCTTTGCCGGCGATTCGACGATCACAAGGGATTTGGCCATGGAGTCTCTGATCTCAGAAGGTCACGAAGGCGCCGAGACGGCGCGGCGAGGCTAGCAGACCCTCGCCTTCTTTTTCAGCAATAGCAGCTAAGCGGGCTCAGGGTCAAAGGGGGGGCTCGGCATCGGCCGTGCGCACCCGCTGCGCCAGGTGAAAGCTTCGAAGGGTCTCCAGCCAGCGCTTAAGGGCCTCGACCTCGGCCGCTTCCCCCCGCTCCCTCCAGAGCGCCCCTACCTGCCCGCCATCGGCGCGAATGCCCTCGATCCCCGGTGGCGCCGCCGCGAGCACGGGCCCGAGCTCCTCAAGCACGGCGCCCGCAAGCACCAAGGTGCCCGGGCGAAGCAGCCAGCCCGCAGGCAAGGGCTCCATGGGGACCGGAGCCCCTTCCGGTCGATAGTCCGCTTGCCATTTCGGCCTCGGGGCCCGGGGCGCCCCGGTCAGCGGCAAGCTGTAGAAGGGCCGCAGCAGCTTTTCCTGCCGCTCCGTACCCCCGGGACGTAGGCGATCCCCCGTTTGCGTGGGCGTCTCCGGGCGCAGGGACACCTGCAGGCCCTGGGCCCGGGCCGCAGTGCGCAGCCGCTCAAGCTGTCGATCCCGAGGGCTCGGCAGCGCTTGCCGAAGCAGCCAAGCGAAGAGCACCAGCACGACCCCAGCAATGACCCATCCGGTCATAAGATTCTCTCCTGCAAAGAGCCCTTGAGGGCCGCCAAGGGCCATTGTATGGTCCAGCGAAACAGCCCCCTTGGGAGATTAGGGTCCATGGCCAATTACACCCATCTGCTGCTCGCAATTGATCTCACGGAAGATGCTAAGCGTGTCGGGGAACGGGCAGAAGCCGTGGCCGCCGCCTGCGGCGCAAAAATGAGCGTACTGCACGTCATTGAACCCCTGAGCCTCGCTTACGGGGGCGATATTCCCATGGATCTCTCCAGCGTGCAGGACCAGATCCATGAGCAGGCCAAGGGCCAGCTACGGGACTTTAGCGCTGCCCTCGCCATCCCCGAGGAACGCCAGCACCTGGTCTTCGGTCGCCCGGAGGCGGAAATCCATCGCATCGCGGAGGAAGTGGGAAGCGACCTCATTGTCGTGGGTTCCCATGGCCGCCATGGCCTTGCGCTGCTTCTGGGCTCCACGGCCAACAGCGTACTCCACGGGGCGCGCTGCGACGTGCTCGCCGTTCGCGTGGGTGACCTTGAGGGCTAGATGCCCCCCCTATTTCGTTGCCGTTGGCCCTGGCTTGCCCTCCTCCTAGGCGGCCTCCTGGGGGCCCGGGCCCTGGCGACGGAGGCGGACGGGCTTCCCCGCGCTCCTGAGCTCAACCCCCTTCGTCACTTTTCAGGCCCGGACCTAGACCGGCAGCGCCAGGCCTATCGAGCCGCCTTGGCAAGCCTCTACGGCAACAACCTACCCCGCTTTGAACGGCAGCAGGCCGCTCTAGAGGACTATCCCCTCGCCCCCTACCTCGCTTACTACCGGCTCCTGCGTTACCTCTCAAAGGCCAGCGAGGCGGACGTCCTCGCCTTTCAAAGCCGCTACGGGGACAGCCGGCTCGGGGATCGCCTGATGACCCATTGGCTTGAGAACCTGGCACGGCGAAAGCAGTGGACCCTCTATGCTCGGTACTATGATCCCGCTTTGGCACCGGGGACGACGCCGGCCTGCCATGGGGCCTGGGCTCAGCTGCAAACGGCGACGTCGGATGGGGAACGGGCAGAAGCCGTGGCCGCCGCCGCGACCCTTTGGCTTGCCCCCCGCTCCCAGCCCAAGGCCTGCGACCCCCTCTTTGAAGCCCTCATCGATGGGGGGCACATTACCCCCAGCCTAGCCTGGGACCGCTTCATGCTCGCCTTGGAAGCCCAGCGTCCCGCCCTCGCCCGCTACCTGCTGCGATTTCTTGACCCCCCGCGCCTTGCCCTCGGGGAGGCGCTTCTTGCCCGCGCGTCCTGGGCCACCCGGGCCCGCACCCTCATCGCGCTGGAAACCCCCACGCCAGCGGCCGGGGCTCGCGCCGATGCCCTCACCCTCGCCCTGCGAAAGTGGGCAAGACAGGATCGGGAGAGCGCCGAGGCCGCCCTGGAGGCCTGGCGTGATCAGCTTCCAAGCTCAAGCCAGGCCAGCGTTCGCATGGCTCTGCTCGACGAGCAGCTCGAGCGGGACGACATGGCCCGCCTCACCCAGCTGCCCTGGCCCCCCGCGGAACTGAAGGGCGAAAGCACCGCGGACCTCGTGGAACGCTTTGCGGAAAAGGCCCTCGGGGACGGCGCCTGGGAGCCACTCCTGATTTGGCTCGAGCGCATGCCCGGGTGGATGCAAGGGCAAGCGCGCTGGCAATACTGGCGCGCCCATAGCGAACTCGCCCTGGGCCTTGGGGAGGCTGCAGCACCCCTCGGAGTCCCGCCCGAGCCCACCCCAGCGCCGGCCGCTCCACCACTCCTAAGCGCCCACCCGCCGAGCCTACCCTCCCCCCTTGCGAAGTCCCCCGGCGCCCGCCTTAGCGCCTTGGCCAAGGATCGAAGCTACTACGGCTTCCTCGCCGCCGATCGCTTGGGCCAGCCCTATCAGCTGGCCGCGGAACGCCCGGCCTACCGTTTCGAAATCTTCGAGCGGGTCGCCCAGGATCCGGCGGTGCGCCGGGCCTTTGAGCTCAGGGCCCTGGGAGAGCGTCCCGAAGCCCGGCTTGAGCTCCTGGACGCGGCACGGCGCCTTAGCCGGGAGGAGACGCTGCACCTCGCAGCGCTCGCGGACCAAGCGGGGTGGCATCGCATGGCCATTGCCGCAACGGTCCAGGGGGAGCACTGGGATGTGCTGGACCTCCGCTTCCCCCTCGCCTTTGAGGCCCCCCTCCGCGCCCGCGCTGACGCCACGGCGCTCCCCCCAAGCTGGCTCTTCGCCATCACCCGGCAGGAAAGCGCCTTCATGAGCGATGCGCGCTCCCGGGTCGGGGCCCTGGGGCTCATGCAGCTGATGCCCGGGACAGCGCGCCTCGTCGCCAAGGACCTGGGCCTGAACCTCGACAGCCGCTGGGCTATCCTTGAGGAGGAAACGAACCTCACGCTCGGGAGCCACTACCTCAAGCAGCTTAGCGACCAGTTCGACGGCCACCGCGTGCTCGCCTCCGCTGCTTACAACGCGGGGCCCCACCGCGTGAGCCAATGGCATCAGCGCTTTGGGGGGGGCACCACCGCCGAATGGATTGAGCGCATTCCCTTCGACGAGACCCGGCGCTATGTGCAGAATGTGCTCGCCTACGCCGTGATCTATGGAGCTCGCCTTGGGGAAGAAACGCCACTTTTTCGGCCGCAGGAGCGCCTCGTTCCGGCGCCGCCCTAGGGCCAAGGTTCTGACCTTATTAACGGTAGTCGGGGCCCTCGCGAGCTGCACCGCCGTGGCGCCCTCCTCACCGGCGCCGCGCTGGGTCGAAGCCCCCGAGGCCCTTGCGCCCTGTCCCCTTGCACCCCCCTGCTTGGTAAGCCGAGGGGATGCGGGGCGCGCCTACGTTGAACCCCTTGCCTTCAGCGGCTCCCTGGAAGACGCCCTAGCCCGCCTAGAGCGGCTCATCGCCATCGACCCGCAGCTGACCCTCGAGGCCCGAGGGCCCGGCTATCTCAAGGTGGTCGCCCAAACGCCCCTGATGGGCTACCAGGACGACGTGGAGATTCTGCGCCTTGGGCCCGGCCTGTTGGGCCTTCGGTCCGCCTCCCGGATCGGGCTCTTCGCTGGAGGCACCCATGGGCAACGGCTCGCCGCGCTGCGAGCGGCCTTTGGGGCCAGCGCCCCCGCGGCGCCCTAGGCCCCTCGACCCATGTGGATTGATATCGGCATCAACAGCACCCACGCGCCCCTGGCGACGGCCTTCCCGGAGGTGCTCATGCGGGCGCGGGCGGCGGAGGTCCGGGCAGGGTTGCTCACAGGGACGAGCCTTGCGAGCGCCGAGGCCGCCCTGGCCCAGGCCAGCGCTGCGGGCCAGGGTTTTGGCGCCACGGTAGGCGTCCATCCCCATGACGCGGCGGGCGCCCCGGAGGAATTGGCTGCCCCGCTACGCCGCCTTGCTGCCCACCCCGCGGCCTGCGCGATCGGCGAAACGGGCCTCGACTTCAACCGGGATTACTCCCCCCGGCCCGTGCAGGAGCGGGTCTTTCAAATCCAGCTCGCCCTGGCGGAAGAAACCGGTCTCCCCCTGTTTCTTCATGAAAGAGACGCAGCGGAGCGCTTTCAGGGCTGCTTTGCGCCCTTCGAGGGCAAGGTTTCCGGGGTGCTCCACTGCTTCACCGGCGACCCCTCCATGCTCGCCTGGGGCCTCGCCCAGGATCTCTATTTTGGCGTGACGGGCTGGGTATGTGACGAACGCCGGGGGATGGCGCTCCGGGAAGCGCTCCTCAGGATTCCGGACGACCGGCTCTTGCTTGAAACGGACGCGCCCTTTCTCATTCCCCGGACCCTGCGCCCCCGGCCCCGGCATAACGAGCCGGCGTTTCTTCCGGTGGTCGCGGAGACCGTAGCCACGCTCCGCGGCGTGCCCCTCCCTTCCCTGGCGGCGCAATGCGCAGCGAACACCGTTCGCCTGTTCGGAAACCGCCTCAGGGCGGCGCCTGAAGAAAGGCAAGCGCCTCAGGAAGGGTAAAGGGCCCCGGGAGCCCCTGGTCCGTGCTGGGCCGGTAGAGCACGGGAATCTGCGTTTCAAAGCGCGTGAGCAATGCCTCGTGGTCCATGATTTCCATCACCTCGAGGCGAAAGCCCAGGGCCCGAGCCGCCCCCTCCGCCGCGGGGCGTAGCGCATCGCACAGGTGACAGCCTGCGGTCCCAAGGAGCCAAAGGGTTTCCACTCGTGCCTCCTGCGTCGATGCCCGTATCATGGGCCCATGAACCCGTTCGTGCTCCCAAGGCTAGCGCACTCCTGCTTCCTGACGAAGGAACCGGGCCTTGCTGTGCCGCGAGGGCTTCGCCCCAAGCCCTTGCTGGAAGCCTTTCCAAGCCTCGAGGCCCTAGCGCGCCGCCCCCTTCCCAGCGATCCAGGGCGCTGGACGCCCCTGGGGACGCTATCCCTTGCCGCCGGGGAGGGGCTCGTGCCGAGCCTTCAAGGGTCAAAGCCCTGGAGGGGCCAGGCCACCCTCCGCTTCGAGTCTTCGGAAGGCCAACTAACCCTCCTGCCCGTCACCTTCGGCGGAGAGGGCCCCGCCCCAGTGCCTAGGGAGGCGCCCGATCCCTCCCTCCCTTCCCTCACCCAGGGGCTGGACGGGGTGGTCGCCAAGACATCGCAGGATCTCACCGTGAGCCTTCGCCTCGAGGGGGATCCGGATGCGCTCCTGCTCAGCTTTGCCCGCCGCTCCTGGGCGCGAGGGGTTGAAGCGGAGGACCCGGGGGAAAGCGCTACCCTGCCGAACTTCCCGCCCCGTTCACAAATCGCGGAGGGGGGCGACGCCGCCCGACACCGCTGCAGCCCCACGAGCCTCCGCATGGTGCTCGAGGGCTTTGGCCAAGCGGTCCCCGAGCGCTTCTATGAAGCCTGTCGCCACGGCGCCTTCGATCGCTTTTTCGGCCTCTGGCCCCAAAATCTCGCGGCGCTCCAGGGCTATCCCGCGACGGGGGTACTCCAGCTTTTTTCCTCCCTCGCCCAGGCCAAGACCCTGCTCGATGCGGGCTTCGCCCTCGTCCCCTCCATCCGCTTTGCCGCGGGCGGGCTCCCGGAGGCGCCTCTCGTCGAAACCCAGGGCCATCTCGTCGTGCTTCGCGGTTTTCGGGGCGGCGCCGCCGAGGTGTTCGACCCCGCCGCCCCCAACCTGGCTACGGTGCCTCGGCGCTACCCCCTAGGCGCCTTTGCCAAGGCTTGGCTGGCCCATCGCGGAGCCGCCTACGTGCTTTGGCCCCAAGCCAGGGAGGGCAACGCCCCGTGAAGGAAGAAGCCCTCTTCACCCCTCGGCTCCTCATCCGCGCGCCCCAGGAGCAGGACGAAACGGTTTTCCTGGAGACCATGGCCCTTTCCCGGGAACTCCATTACCCCTGGATCTTCCCGCCCCTGACCCGGGGGGCCTTCGGCGCCTACCTGGCTCGGGTACGGCGGGAGGATCACCGGGGGTTCTTACTGATCGATCGGGAGAAGGGCGAGCTCCTCGGCGTCGTGAATTTCAACAACATTGTGCGGGGCAGCTTCCTAAGCGCCTCCCTCGGTTATTACGCGACGGCCCTAAACCCCCGCGGCGGGCTCATGGCCGAAGGGCTCACCGCGCTCTGCGCCTGGGCTTTTCAGCGCTTGGGATTGCATCGCTTGGAGGCCAACATTCAACCTGGAAACCACCACTCCCTGGCCCTCGTGCGGCGCCTTGGCTTCCGCCGGGAGGGTTTCTCCCCGGCCTTCCTGTACCTTGACGGGGCTTGGCGTGACCACGAACGCTGGGCCCTCCTTGATCCTCGAAGCACCCTTCGGAGCAGCGATTCATGACCGCCCAGCCCTACGGTTCCTGGCCCTCCCCGATCACCCCGGAAGCGCTCCTCGCTGGCGCAAGGACCCTGGCCTTTCCCGAGGTCTTTGAGGGGCAGCTGTACTGGATGGAAAGTACGCCCGAGGAAAAGGGCCGGAGCACGGTCCAGGGCCTTTCCCTCGCCACCGGTGGTCATGTCCCCGCGCCCTTTAACGTCCGATCCCGGGTCCACGAATATGGCGGGCGAGCCTTTGCGGTGATCGCGGGGCGCGTGCTGTTCGTGAACTTCCAGGATCAGCGTCTCTACGCCCAGCCCCCCGCCGGCGGGGACGCCGTGGCCCTGACCCCCGATGATGGCACCCGCTGGGGGGAATGCGTCCCGGACAGCCAAGGCCGCGGGCTCTGGCTGGTAGGCGAGCGGGAAATGGAGGGGCGAACGGATAACTTCCTTGCGCTCCATCACCTTGTGGAGGGCGTGCTTGAGCAGCCCGAGGTGGTCGCCTCGGGGCACGATTTCTACGCTAGCCCCACCCCAAGCCCGGACGGACGGACCCTCGCCTATCTCGCCTGGGACCAGGGGGAGATGCCCTGGGACGGCGCCGTGCTCTATCGCCAACGGCTAACGCCGGAGGGGCGGCCCGAGGGAGATCCCATCTCCGTCGCCGGAGGCCAGGGCACAAGCGTGTTCCAGCCGGGCTGGGCCCCCGAGGGGGCGCTCCTGTTCATGGACGACCGTACGGGATGGTGGAACCTTTACGAGCAGGCCAGCGACGGGGCGGCGCCCAGGGCATGCCTACCCCGGGCCGCGGAATTCGGCCTGCCGCTGTGGCAGCTTGGCATGCGGAGCTGGTGTTTCATCGACGATCAGCGCCTCGCCTGCCTATGCTTTGAGGAAGGACAGCAACAGCTCGGCATTTTTGACCGACGCAGCGGTGCGCTGACGCCCCTGGCCACGCCCTTTGATCACTTTGACGGGCTGAGTAGCGACGGTACGCGACTGTTCACGGTCGCCGGCGCCCGCACCACCTTCCCGACGCTCGTGGCCCTGGGCCTCGACGGCAGTGCGGAAATTGTTCGGGAGAGCAGCCCCCTCCTACTCCCGGAGGAGGCCCTCGCGGAGCCCGAGGCCCTGACCTTCGCCACGGAGGACGGGGAGACGGCCCACGGCGTCTTCTACGCGCCGAGGAACGCTTCCGTCACGGCCCCGGCCACGCCTCCGCCCCTGCTGGTCATCAGCCATGGCGGCCCCACGGCGGCCACCTCCCCGGCCCTCAGCCTGAAGGTTCAGTTCTGGACCAGCCGAGGCTTTGCCGTGCTCGATGTGAACTATCGGGGCAGCACGGGCTACGGCCGCGCCTACCGGGACGCCCTTCGCGGCGCCTGGGGCAAGCGAGACGTCAGCGACTGCGTCGATGGCGCCAAGGCCCTGATCAAGGCCGGTCGCGTGGACCCCCGGCGCTGCGCCATTCGCGGCAGCTCCGCCGGGGGCCTGACGGTGCTCGGTGCCCTCGCCTTCCACGACACCTTCCGGGCGGGCACGAGTCTCTACGGCGTCACGGACCTGGAAGGGCTGGCCACGGACACCCATAAATTCGAAGCGCGCTACCTTGATCTGCTCGTTGGGCCGCTCCCGGAAACTCGCGAACGCTACCGGGCCCGCTCACCCCGATACCACGCCGACCAAATCACCGCCCCCGTGCTCTTCCTCCAGGGTTTGGAGGATCGGGTCGTACCGCCGTCCCAGCCCGAGGCGATGATCGCGGCCATGACGGAAGCTGGCGTGCCCTCGGCCTATCTCACCTTCCCGGGGGAGCAGCACGGTTTTCGGCAAGCAGAAACCGTTCGCACGGCCCTGCTGGCAGAGCTAAGCTTCTACGGTCGGGTCTTCGGCTTCATCCCCGCCGATCCCCCCATCGACCTTCCCTTTGCCTGCGAAGAGCGCCTAAACACGCCATGACCGGAAAAGCTTTAGCCCAGGCCCACGTGGTCATCCTCCAGGGAGGACCGTCCCCGGAGGCCGAAGTGTCCCGGAGCTCCGCAGCGGGCCTCGAGCAGGCGCTGACGGGGCTTGCTCGGCAGCTTACGCGCCTAGAAGTGGACCGGGACCTGGCCTCAAACCTTTTAGCCCTGGCGCCCGACGTGGTTTTTCCTGCCCTCCATGGTCCCCCGGGGGAGGACGGTACGGTTCAGGGCCTGCTCGATCTCCTGGGCTTACCCTATGTGGGCAGCGGGGTGGCGGCGAGCGTCACGGCCATGGACAAAACCCTTGCTAAGCACGGCTTTCGGGCCGCGGGCCTGCCCGTGGCCCGGGATGTGGTCGTCCCTCGGGGAACGGCGCCAGCCGACGCTTCCGCCCTGGTGCAGAGCACCCTCGGCACCCAGGTCGTGGTGAAGCCCAGCCAGCAGGGCTCGGCCCTGGGGGTCACCCTCGTCGATAACTCAGAGTCCCTTGAAGCGGCCCTCGAGCTAGCCCTCGGCTTTGGGGACGCGGTGCTCGTGGAGGAACGGCTCAAGGGCCGGGAGCTCACGGCGGCGATCTTCGCCCCGGCGCAGCAGGACGCCGTGGCTCTGCCCCTCATCGAAATCGTGACCCCGGCACACAGCTGGTATGACTTCGAACATCGCTATGCCCCGGGGGCGAGCGAGCACCGGGTGCCCGCCCCGGTGAGTGACGCCGATGCGGCGGCCATGAAGCGCATCGCCCTAACCGCTCACGAGTGCCTTGGCTGCCGAGACCTATCCCGCGCCGATCTCATCCTGACGCAGGAGGGCCCGGTGCTTTTAGAAGTGAATACGCTACCTGGGATGACGCCCACCAGCCTCTATCCGGACGCGGCAAAGGCCGCTGGGCTCCCCTTCCCCCAGCTGGCCCGCAGCCTGGTGCAAAGCGCCCTCAGCCGGGGCCCTCGCTTTCCCTAGAGGCCGGGAATGGTGACCCCTTCCGGACGGATCAACCAGCACCGATGGGCGGGACGCCCCCGGTCGCAGTCCTGGTCCAGGGTCAGGTGGGTCTTCTCTTCCGCGGCCCACCCCTCAGCTTCAAAGGTGAAGTCAAAGCGACGGGCATGGGTCACGAAAAACAGCACGCCCCCGGGGGCAAGGCGCTTTAGGGCCGCCTCAAGAAGCGCAGGATGATCTCGCTGTAGGTCAAGATCCTCCGCCATGCGCTCGGAGTTCGAGAAGGTAGGGGCATCGAACAAAATGACATCAAAGTGGCTTTCCCAGGGCCCCGCGGGCGGGCTTGCGAGCCAGGCCTTAACATCCGCCTGCTGGAGGCTGTGGCGCGCCCCATCAAGACGGTTCAGCTCGAAATTATCCCGGGCCCAATTTAAATAGGTGCGAGAAAGATCCACCGAAAGGCTTTCCTCAGCGCCGCCGAGGGCTCCCTGCACGGTGGCCGTCCCCGTATAGCTAAAGAGATTGAGGAAGCGAGGTCCGCCCTGCCCTTGCCGCGCCCGGCGCGCCCGAAGAATGCGGAGATATTCCGCGATCGCTCGGCGAATCCCCCGGGAATCAAGGTAGAGCCCCGTATCGAGGTAATCGCTTAAGTTCACCCAGAACTTCGCGGGACCTTCAATCACCTGCACCCGCTCCTGGGCCCGGCTGGCCACACCATACTGGTTTTCCGGACTCGTGCGTCGCCGCTCCCGCAGGTACAGGGCCTCCTCCTTCACCCCCGCCGCCTCGGGCAGGAGCGCCAGGGCGGCTCTTTGCCGCAGCGCCGCTTGCGCCGGATCGATGGTGTTCGGCGCTTCATAGGTCTGCACAGCCAGCGCCGTGCCGTAATGATCGATGGTCAGCACGTATTCCGGGAGGTCCCGGTCGTAAAGGCGATAGGCCGACACCCCCTGGCGGCGCGCCCAGCGCCCGAGGTGGGAGCGGTTTTTTCGAATGCGATTGGCGAAGGCCTCGGCGGCCTCTAGGGCCTTGTCCCAA
>Ga0255770_10005025_pt1 | contig 10990 bp, 8 predicted proteins | sample 071ome_22_FD_179968 | JGI IMG/M metagenome (GOLD analysis project Ga0255770, IMG submission 179968) | Coastal salt marsh microbial communities from the Groves Creek Marsh, Skidaway Island, Georgia - 071404AT metaG (version 2) | ecosystem: Environmental > Aquatic > Marine > Intertidal zone > Salt... | reverse complement strand
CTTGTCTGCACCACCTTCTCCTAAGAACGCATTTAGTTCGCCACTTCTACTACTAAACACTTCTTGTATATTTGCTGATTGCAATGTAGAAGTTAACTGCGAACCAATTGCGCCAGACTGCTGTGGGAACGCACTGCTAAAAGTAGACCCTAACCCTTTTACTTGTCCAGGAAACTGTTTACTCAAGTCTTTGAATGCATCCTGTGGCACGTTAGCACTGGAAAGAGCTGTTTTAATCTTATCCTGGTTGCCACCAACTTGCGACTGTAAATCGCTAAACAGTTTGCTTATATCCATTACAATAGTTTCCTATAAAATTCTGCAATTTGTTCTACAGTTTTTGGTTTAACTCTACGAGGATACGGCTCATGTGTTGGAATAATAGGATTAATACTTTCTATTTCATCCTTTTCATCTGTTGTTTCTTTCCAAACAATACTATCCTCTGCTTTAACATCTGTGTACTCAAACTTAGGAATGTCTTCAACTTTAGGACTCTGAGGTCCAGGGCCACTGTTTAAGTTAATCGTTGCCGCTGTGATGTTTGTATCACCGCCACAGTTCCATCCACCACTCTCACCACTGTTGATAGCAATACTACCGCCCACTAACACAGTTAAGTCTTTTTTAGTTTCCCAATTTGTTTCCTTAAACGTTTTAATGTACATCTGATCTGTTTCTGTTTTGATCTTTTTCTTACTACGCATCTTGATGTCATTGCCTGCGTTTAAATTAATATCTCTATCTGCATGTAAGTTGATGTCTTGTCCGCTTCTTACACTTACGCTGTTACTGGCATAAACTGTAACTTGCCCCGATGCATCCATCTCTACCCAGCTCATGCCGTTAGCATGCTGAATATAGATAATTTCTTCTGTGTCGTGCATTAGTATTTGATGACCACGTGCTGTACGGAAACGCATCAAATTACTTTCACCAATAATATTACCGTCGTCTAATACTATGCTATGTCCGCCACGTCTAGAAGTTTTACCAGGTCTACTATAGTCACTGACTTCGTCAGCCTCAATAGTTCCGTTTTTAATTTTATTAACTAAATTAACATCTGTTGCAATATCTTTACGTGGTCTACCAGGAGTATTAAGACCAAATACTTGACTAGGTGTTTCACGTTGACTGCTAGAAGTAATAGGGCCTCTAACTATATCTAATTGTGTACCTTGTAGACAAAGTTGTTTAAAGATATCTTCATGCACTGGTCTAGGTTTTGCATAAAAGTCTTTGATATCGTTAACAGTTTTAAACTGTATCTCGCTGGTAGGAAATCTTACGTCTGAGATTCCGCCGCCATTGGTAAAATGTTGTTCTAAAGATTCTTGTAATGCCGGAAGAGTTACATTTTCCTCTGCCATGCTAAAGTCGATCGGTGTGCCTGTCCCATCACTATAATTACGTGCGCCAATAGCAGGCACCATGTGATGTTTTAAAGGTTCAGGTACGCATCCAATCCAAAATGCTTTATTGGGATCTAAATCAGCAAATATAACTAGTACTCTAATGCCAACATCAGGCGGCACCATCCAAAGTCCGTAACTTTGCTGGACAGCATCATATACTTCTTGATCTGAAGGTTGATCCATGTTTGTAAATCCCATAAACGGACTTAGGTATTGACATGTTATCCAACCATCTGGATCTGCGGGATCACTAGAACCTAGTAAAGGAACATAAACTTCCAGTCTTCCCATCCTATTGTAGTCTACATTGTTTTTAACTACTCCAACATAAGGACCAGGATTTAGTAAGTCTCCTGTTTGTACTGTATCTAAATTTTTAAGTTTAGCAAATTTTTGTATGTTATTGACTGCCATTATTGATTAAATCCTGTCTTGAAACTTCCTGTTTGAATTGCACGTTTTTGTGCTTCTGTTAATGATGTTTGTTGAGGCGTTGTAGTAACTGTTGCTGGTTTTGCGTTATTACTAGCCGCTAATCCAGCAAATACACTAGAGCCATTGCTCTGTGCTATACTAGCCGACGGGTTAAAACTTGTTGGGTTATCGGTATTAATCACCGCACCAAGTTGAGTGACTTGGTTCTGTATATTTGTTGACAACGAACCATCTATCACTGCGGCATCAGCTAATGATTTTGCTACAGCACCTTGGCTCGGTCCTGCCCCACTTCTAATTGCTTGTAGTGTGTTGTCAGTTCCTAGTTGATCTGCACCGCCTGCACCAGTAACATTATCAGTTGCACTACCACTTTGCTCTGTCTTGTTGGCTTTCTTCGTATACTTGCCAGGTTGATTAAACAGTCTCAATGCTTCTATGTCTTGTGTAAACTGCCCACCGCTAAAATTGTTAGTAACTTGTACCACTTTGTAAACTCCGCTGATAGCATTATCGAAAAACGCAGGATCGTCAGACTGTACCAACATACCTGTTTCTTCATCATAGTCTTGCGGAGTTTTGTAATTTATATAAGCATTAATTTCTTTAGCGAGACGCAATAGACTTACATTTTCAGCTGTCTCGTCATCAGAGAAATCATTATCATTGTATCCCAGTATGTATTCAGGGTCGCCTATGATTTGTAAATTAACACTTATCATGTCTCCTCGGGCATTTGCATATAAATTTTGTTTTAATATACTGTCAGCGACTTGCTCGTAGTCCCCTGGATCTACTCCTCTGAGATCCGCGGTGCTTGCGCCAACAGAATCAGTCACAGCAGGCTGAATGCTTCCTGAACTTTGTTCTGCGTCTTGTGCATTAGTTAGATCTGACTTTGTTTTGCCTTCTCCTGTCTTATCAGTATCTCCCGATGCTTCTCTCATTTGATTTGGATTAGGGAGCATAGACTGATAAAAAAGTGCATTAAACTGTATGTCAAAACTTAATACTACATCGTTTTGTCCGGTATAGATATAATTGTATTCTTTAAGTGGTTTAGTTTCACCCCAACCTGGATAACTAGGAACAGTAGTGTTATTCACTTCGTAAGTTTCTACAATAATTGTATTGTCCCTAGCATACTGTTGCATTGTAGTATTGTACTGTTTAATTTTCTTTTTTGTTTTAATACGGAACCACTTCAATGGCTTTTTATTTTTTTGCGCAAATTCTGCTAGTCTTTTGTCTCGTATTTCCGGATCAGGTTCCTTATTAATGTTTTTTATTTCTTCCGGATCAATTTTTTGACCCTTAATATAATTACTTTTTTGTATGATAACATCGTTAATTATATTAATAATATTGGATCCTTTTTCCTTTGTTATCAAATACTCGTCTACAAAGCAAGGAGATTTACTGTTATGTGAAACAACCGCCGCTTGTATTCCTGGGAACGGTGAGCCTGGCGGTGAGCAAGGTGCTGTTTCAATTGTCTTAACTTCCTGTTTAAATCGTAAACTGGAATTTCTAATTTCATCAGGTATCTCAAATTTTATTGTGTGATAAAAATCTTCGTTAAAAGGCAAATCTGCATTACTTTGTTGTTGTTCTTGTAATGCGTCTTCATAGTGTTTGTTATAGGCTACCTCAAGTTGATCAAAAAACTCGCCAACAGTTTTTGCTCTGCTTTTAAACATTTTATGCAAACTGATCTCATTTGAAAACAAAGCAGAATCAGCGAATGATACAGCAGTAACATTATACTCGCCACCGCTGGACGTAACACTATTTGTTACTTCTGTCATTTTAATAGGAATGATATAAGGTATATCAAATGCAACTTGTTCGTGTTGGTCTTCTATATTGTCATAACCAAAGAATTGAATATTTAAAAAATAAGGTACATCCAAGTAACTTGGAACCTTTAAAGAATCACAAAGTGCCAGTAGTCTATTAAAAAAACTTATACCCGATGGCTCAGTGATTGTGAATGATAATTCTGTGGCATTTGCGCCGCCGGTGTTTTGATTCAAACCTATTAATGTGTTAATTGATAAGTTGTCTATATAAAAATCAGCATCAAAATATTTTGCTCGTTGGCTAGAATCTAGTCCTCCTGATCCCATTAGTATGTTTTGATTTAATGCGGCATAGTTGCCTTCATTAAACTCGTTTAACATAGCAGGGGTCATTATACCAAATCTAATGTTATAGGTATAATTCATAAACTTGTTCAAAGGATTGGGTCTAACGGTGTTTTCAGGATCTACTGTAGTGTTAGAATTTTCTGTTGCTGGCTCTGCGCCTGGGTCTATAGTAGACTTAGATATAGATTCTGAAGTCTCTTCTATTTTGTTCAAGTCACTGTGAAACTGATTTGTTAATCCTGTAATTGTAGCAGATGTGCCTAATCCTGTTTGTATCTGTTGTACAAATTGTGGAGGTATAACTACATCTTCACCGTTACTACGTGCGATTTTTGCCCCGTCAGGACGTATTTCTGTGTTTGGGTTGAGTCTCTTTTGTTGAGCCGCACTTAATCCATCTGCCATGGTTTATAATCCCAGTGCTTTGTTTATTGTGTCTTGGTTGGGTATGTAAATCGTAACACCTATTTTAAAATCAAACATGGGATCTTTAATGACATTAGGATTTCTAACAGCAAACACCCACCACAAGTTACTGTCCTTGTACAAGTCGTATGCTAATAAGTCTGGTCTATACTTGTAGGTATCGGTTATTGTGTACTGAACATCGCTAGAACTAGCAGGTATTCTTCTAAATTTTAAAATATCTAAATACTTGTTGCTAACAACTTTAGTATCAAAATATGGACTAGTTCTCTTGTAGGTAACTGCCATTATAAGAATCCTCCTTTACCTTTTAGTAAATTACCTTTACTAAAATCTTCCCAATTAAATTTGTTCGAAATAGCATCTCTGCTGTATACTGGTTGAAGTCCAATGTTTATAGAGGACTTAGTTGGTACTCGTTGTTTGGATCCTTTAGTCTCTACTAATCTTTCTTGCGAGGCAGAATTTTCTATAGCGGCGTTTTGATTTTGTGCGCTAGCCAAACCAGTAAACACCGTATTAGACGTTGTTAGTTTTTCACCACCAAATGCCTGCACTGAAGTTACTTGACTTTGTGTAATCTGTGTTTCGATATAATCTATGTTACTAGGCATTGTGTGCCCAAAGTTTGTTACTACTACCGGAACGTGTGGCAAGTAATAGTCCCCGTAACCATCTAAGTATAAAATTGGTGGTGGATTACCTGCGTTTTGTCCGCCATAGAACATTTTAGTTGCTGATCTAAAGAACCATATCATGCCTAGTACATACGAAGCATCTGTTGTTGTTTGCGCAGTGAACTCAGCGGAAATTTGTATTGCAGGAACTTCGCTGTTATTATAAAAATAACTTGGATAGTTACTGTGCGTTGGTGCAAGATTACTATAGTTTGCGTTATGGTTAACGTTGATCTGGGGAGTATAAGGAAATACTACACCAGCATCTTGTGCTAACGCCGCCAATGGCCCAGTGCTGAAATCAAAAGGACTGCCGCTTGGGGCAGTAATTCGAACTCTCCAATCATCTTCTGTTGCAATAGACCCTGCTTGTCCTTGTTGTTCGATACCAAAACTAATGTTTGGTGTGTTGCCTCCTATGCCTGGAAAGCCACCTGGCAACAATTTATTGATGCTTAGTCTTGCACTACTAGCATCGCCCAAAACAGACCCCAATTTACCTAAGCCACCAGTAATGCTTTTTACAACACTATTGTTTCCTATGTTTAGTAAGGGGTTTCCTTTTCCTGGTCCACCAAAAGCCATATCTTTTCCTTTGCTCTATGTATTTATTGGTGTTATAATATGCTACTATAAAGAAGGATAAATATTAGCATGAGAAAAAAGAACTATCTTAATAACAAAGATATCCTCAAAGAAATACACAAATCCAAAACAACATACTGCAAATATGCAAGTCCAGAAGACGCAGACTTTGACATGATTTTGCCTAATGTTAGCAAAATTAACAAAACAAACGTCAAAGAAGCTCTTAAGTTACGTGCAGAACGACTTTCTAAACTGGCATTAGATTCAGCACAAGAAGCAGATCCTAAGACAAAATACAAACTAGAAGAATTTAAAATTAAGCCTAGTAGTATTCCTGTCACTGACTTAGTGTTCAGGGTTATGACCTTTGAACACATTCCACCCAAAGAGCCCAAAAAAATTCTTGTTAAAGGTGAGACTGTAGACGAAGAAGATTCCAAAGACACTTCTTACGAAGAAGAGGAAGAAAAGCCTAAAAAAGTCAAAAAGGAATCTGCACTTTATGTAAAGTGTAATTTCCCTCCGTTTCTACATTACAGAGTTACAGAGGAATTAGAGCCTTATGTTGTTGGCAAAAGTCATTGGAAAGGAACTTTAGAGGACGGCGAGTTTTCTAAAGAACACGGTCAAATGACTAACAAACTGGCTCATATGTTTATGAAGTTATGTGAGCGTTATGCTACTCGTAGTAACTGGCGTGGTTACACATACAATGATGAGATGCGTAGTCAAGCATTGTTGCAATTAGCACAAATTGGTTTACAGTTTGATGAAAGCAAGTCACAGAATCCATTTGCTTATTACACTGCCGCTATTACTAATAGTTTTACTAGGGTGTTACACATTGAAAAGAAAGTGCAAAACATTCGTGATGACATTTTAGAAATGAATGACTTCACACCTAGTTTCAGTAGACAAAACTCAGAGGCATTTGAGCGAGAAGCAGAACGTAATCGTAGTACTGGCAATTTTACTGATTGACTTTTACACTAGTTACTGTAAACTAATAGAATGCCTGCATTTAAACGAGCCGCAGTATTTACGGATATCCACTTCGGACTGAAGTCGAACAGTCATTTACATAATGATGACTGTTTGGCTTTTGTCGATTGGGTTATCGAAACAGCAAAAGAAAAGAACTGTGATACTTGTATAATGATGGGAGACTGGCACAACAACCGTGCTAGTATCAACATTGTTACACTTAACTACAGTCTTAAAGCCTTAGAGAAACTGGGCAAGGCTTTTGATAGAGTCTTGTTTATCCCTGGCAATCACGACTTGTACTATAGAGACAAACGTGATATACAGTCAGCAGAGTGGGCTAAACACATTCCCAACATTGAAATAGTCAATAACTTTTATAATGAAGATGACATTATAATTGTACCTTGGCTAGTTGGCGATGAACATAAGAAGATACCTAAAATGTCCGGCAAGTATATGTTTGGACACTTTGAGTTACCTAACTTCTTTATGAATGCCATGGTAAAGATGCCCGATCACGGTGACATTAAGTCTGAACACTTTGGTGGCATAGAGCATGTGTTTAGTGGACACTTCCACAAACGACAAACACAGGGCAACATCACATACACAGGCAATGCGTTTCCTCACAACTATGCAGATGCAGGAGACGATGATCGTGGACTTATGATATTAGAGTGGGGAGGTCAACCAGAGTTTGTTAGTTGGCCCGATCAACCTACATATCGTGTTTACGACCTCAGTCAGATTATTGACCACGCTGACAAGATATTAAAACCTAACATGCATGTTAGAGTAAACTTAGATATTGAGATCAGTTATGAAGAAGCAAACTTTATTAAAGACACATTCTTAGGCACACACAAACTACGTGAGATCACACTTATGCCACGTAAGAACGAGCATGCTGAACAAGATGCTAATGTCATACAAGTAGAATTTAAGAGTGTGGATCAAATTGTTACAAATCAAATTACTGCTATTGACAGCAATCAATTTGACAAGAAGTTACTGTTAGACATCTACAATAATTTATAGTATAATACAAAGTTAATGTTCAAAGTTACTGATATAACAGTTAAAAATTTTATGAGTGTTGGAAACAGCACTCAGGGTATTCAATTTGACAGAACAGACCTCACACTTGTATTGGGTAAAAACTTAGACTTGGGTGGTGATGATAGTGGTGCTCGTAACGGCACAGGCAAGACTACTATCATTAACGCACTAAGTTATGCATTATATGGTGAAGCACTCACTAAGATTAGGAAAGAAAACCTAATCAACAAAACAAACGGCAAAGCAATGATGGTTACTATTGAGTTTGAGAAAGATGGTAACCGCTATCGTATTGAACGTGGACGTAAACCCAACGTATTAAAATTTTATGTCAACGACTCCGAGCAGGAAGATGACAATGCACAAGGCGACAGTCGTGAGACACAAAAAGAAATAGAACAATTACTTGGTATGAGTCATGACATGTTTAAACATGTTGTTGCCTTAAACACTTATACTGAGCCATTCCTTAGCATGCGAGCTAATGACCAACGTTTAATGATTGAGCAGTTGTTGGGTATTACGATGTTAAGTGAAAAAGCAGACGCACTAAAAGAACAAATTAAAGAGACTAAAGACGCTGTTAAACACGAGGACTTTAGGATCAAGGCAGTTAAAGAAGCCAATGAACACGTTACTACACAAATTACAAACTTAGAACGTCGTAGTGTAATGTGGGAAACTAAAAAGCAGGAAGATGTCACTAGTTTTAAAACTGCTATTGCAGAACTAGAAAAGGTAGACATTGAAGCAGAGCTTGAAGCACATAAGTGTCTTGTAAATTATAAAGAACAAGAACGTAACATAAAAGACTTAGATACTGCTATTACTGCTAACAAAAATACAATTGACTCTAGTAATAAAAAGATTGAAAAATACACAAAAGAGCTTGAGCAACTACGAGATCATAAATGTTTTACTTGTGGGCAAGAGTTTCACGATGCTAAACAAGAACAACTTATTGTTAGCAAACAAGAAGACCTAGAAGAACTAGCAGAAGATATTACAAATGCTGAACAAGATTTGCGTACACTAGAAGAAGCACGTGGTCTTATTGGTGAACTTGAAGAATGTCCACCTACATTTTACGACAGTATTGACGATGCTTACAATCACAAACAGCAGGTAGAAACTTTATTAACGCAGATGCAACAAAAAGAGGCAGAAGAAAATCCCTATACAGAACAGATAGAGGACATGCGTAATACTGCTGTACAAGACATTGATTACGAAGAAGTTAATAGACTACAACGGCTACAAGAGCATCAAGACTTCTTGTTAAAACTGTTAACAAACAAAGACAGTTTTATTAGAAAAACAATTATTGATCAGAACTTGGCATACTTAAATGCTAGACTGAGCTACTACTTAGACAAGATTGGATTGCCACACCAAGTTACTTTCTTAAGTGACCTGACTGTAGACATACAAGAGCTAGGTAGAGAACTAGACTTTGACAACTTATCTCGTGGCGAACGTAACAGACTTATACTAAGTTTAAGTTGGGCATTCCGTGATGTATGGGAAAGTTTATATCAACCTATCAACGTGTTGTTTATTGACGAGGTTATTGACCACGGCATGGATGCATTAGGTGTTGAAAGCAGTCTAGCAATACTTAAAAAGATGGCACGTGATGGCAACAAAGCAGTTTGGTTAGTGTCGCACAAAGACGAACTTGCAGGGCGTGTTAACAACATATTAAATGTTGTTAAGGAAAACGGCTTTACAAGTTATATGAACGATGTTGACATGGCGTAATTGACCAAAAACCTATTAGAAAAGATTTTGGCACAGACAGGCAAGGATAAACAATACTATAATATTAGTAAAGGTAAAAATAAGTAAAGATGTCGTATGAGAATCCGTGGTTTTATAATGGAAAAGAGTTTGACTCAGACGACATAGGCAACAATTATGGCTTTGTATATAGAATCACAAACACAATTAACGGGCATGATTATATAGGCAGGAAGTTCTTCCACACCATTAAGAAACGACCTCCTTTAAAAGGCAAGAAAAACAAAAGACACACTAAAGTAGAAACTGACTGGAAAACCTACTGGGGATCTAGTGAGCAACTGCAAAAAGACATAGACACACATGGCAAAGAAAAATTCTCAAGGGAAATAATCAGGCTCTGTAAAACTCGAGGCGAAACAAACTATTGTGAGGCATATTATCAATTTGTAGAAGGTGTACTATTAAAAGACAACAACTATAATGGTATTATCAATATAAGACTTGGTGGTAACTCAGTAAAAGGTCTTCTGCTCGAGGACTTAAACACAAAAACTAAAATTTAATTTATCAGCCACTGATGCAGAGTGTTCTCTGTGTCCTATGAGGTGATTGCGGTAACGCATGGAACACGCAAGAATAGACTTGCGGACGGGACGGCAAAAAGGCATTTAAGTGTAAAAACTAAATGATCTAGGCTCTGTGAAAAAGAAACAACCTAGGAGTCACTGTGAGTTGGCTAATTACGGCTCACATACTTCCGTTGCATGAAGCTAGAGTAAGGGGTACCGGGCAACCGCCTCTGTTCTGTAAAGAAATCTCTTTTAATTAGAATGGACTAAACTCAGATGATGTCTGTTATTCTCCTAGCAATAGGAGAAGTATGGCTCACATCTAGATGATGCAATTAAAAACAAATAATAATTCAAGTTTAAAAAAGATTGTTTGAGCGAAGAGAAAACAATAGACTTACGTAGTAAGTCTCCTAAGTAATCGATGATTGTGTGTATAACTTGAGTCTTCAGGAACTGAATCAAATACAACTGCACCAGCCCATAACTTGGAGTTTTTGTGTATAGTTATTGGTCTCTCATGTCCCTCTGTTATAGTTACACTGAGTCCTATTCGAACATTATCCTCTACAACAACATCACCTGCTAGAGTTGATCTAGCACCTACAATAACATTCTTACCTATTTGACAACCATGTCCTATGTATGTGTACCAGTCAATGACTGAGTAATCACCTATCTTGCATAGATGACTGATGCCTGAAAAAGGCATTGCTATAATACCATGCCCTAGTTCTGTATTGTCTAACTGCTTACAGTCTGGATGCATGAGGTTAGTACACTTGATGCCATTGTCCTCTAACATCTTAATACGTGTCTTACGTAAGTTGTCACCTGAGTGTTCTGGATTATTAAGGTTTTCGTTACCAGTCCACCATGACGTTAGGAAAAAATCATGGTCTTCGACAAATGCTCTATCCTCTAATTTAGAGTCAGGA
>Ga0255770_10005012_pt1 | contig 11005 bp, 7 predicted proteins | sample 071ome_22_FD_179968 | JGI IMG/M metagenome (GOLD analysis project Ga0255770, IMG submission 179968) | Coastal salt marsh microbial communities from the Groves Creek Marsh, Skidaway Island, Georgia - 071404AT metaG (version 2) | ecosystem: Environmental > Aquatic > Marine > Intertidal zone > Salt... | reverse complement strand
TTCGAGCTCACTTGTTACCCAATCCCTGACTTAATCGAAGGTGCTTTATGCAAAGTTCGGTCACTGAATTTTTGACACCCCGCGTCATCAAGGTTGATGAGGCTTCTCCCACTCGCGCGACGGTCACTCTGGAACCGCTTGAGCGCGGTTTTGGTCATACCTTGGGCAATGCCCTGCGTCGGATTCTGTTGTCGTCCATGCCGGGTTGTGCCATCACCGAAGTCGAGATCGACGGCGTAGAACACGAGTATTCGGCCATAGAGGGTGTTCAGGAGGATGTCATCGAGATTCTTCTGAACCTGAAAGGCGTAGCACTGTCGCTTTCTGGAAAAGATTCGGCGCAGCTGACCTTGTCAGCGCAAGGTCCCTGCACGGTAACTGCGGCTGATATCCAGGTAGATCACGACGTGGAAATTTCTAACCCCGATCACGTGATTTGCACTGTTACGGATAAGACCCATGTCGCTATTCGCTTGCTGGTCCAGCGCGGTCGTGGATACTCTCCGGCCGACGCACGCGATAACCCCGAAGACGAAACTCGATCTATTGGTCGGCTGCCGCTGGACGCGTCATTTTCACCGATTCGCCGCGTGAGCTACGTGGTAGATTCCGCGCGGGTAGAACAGCGCACAGACCTCGATAAGCTGATTATTGATCTGGAAACCAACGGTACTCTGGATCCTGAGGAAGCGATTCGTCGCGCGGCAACAATTCTGCAGCAGCAGCTGGCGGTGTTTGTTGACCTCGAGGGTGAAGCGCAGGCGGCAGCGACAGAGGCTGCTGAGGAAGTCGATCCGATCCTGCTGCGGCCGGTCGACGATTTGGAGCTGACCGTTCGCTCAGCTAACTGCCTCAAGGCAGAGAACATCTATTACATCGGCGATCTGGTGCAGCGCACCGAGGTCGAGCTACTCAAGACCCCGAACCTGGGCAAGAAGTCACTCACCGAAATCAAGGATGTACTGGCCTCTCGCGGGCTGTCATTGGGTATGCGCCTAGAAGCTTGGCCGCCGGCTAGTCTGAAGAACGACGAGCGTTTGCTCAGCGTCTGATAAGGAATAACGCCCGGCAAGGCCGGGCATCATTTGGAAGGAATAGAGTCATGCGTCATCGCCATAGCGGACGACAACTGAATCGCAACAGCTCGCACCGGAAAGCCATGTTTCGCAACATGACCGTATCTCTGGTGGAGCACGAGCTGATCAAGACAACCCTGCCTAAGGCGAAAGAGCTCCGCAGCTATGCCGAGCCTCTCATCACCTTGGCCAAAAGCGACAGCGTCGCCAACCGGCGTCTGGCCTTTGACCGCACGCGCTCCAAGGCAGCGGTGGGTAAGCTGTTCGAAGAGTTGGGACCCCGCTATCAGGAGCGCCCCGGTGGGTACATTCGTATCCTTAAGTGTGGTTACCGTGCGGGCGACAAAGCGCCCATGGCATTTGTTGAGCTGGTCGACAGGCCGGCGCAGGATGTCGAGGACGACGCGGTGATGGAAGAAACCGCAGAGGACTAAACCGCCTCCTATTAAGACAAGACCCCCGCCGATTTGCTTCGCGGGGGTTTTTTTTGTCCCGAGAGCTCGCTTTGCCTGCGCAATTTTTGGTCTTTTGAGGTGAAATGCGGGCCTCCTAATGTTTTAAACCCCATTTATCCAAAGTAATTGGCGTGTCGATGTCTTGGGTTGGCACCATAAATTCGTTGCTAATTCGTTACAGAATGCTACCTTAGTGCAACAGGAATCACAGAGATTCTAGTCAGCTGTATCGACCAAGCCTAAAAAAAAGAGAGGTTGAAGCTATGAATAAACAGCTACGATTGTTAGCAACACTCACCCCCGCATTTGCTTTGATTTTCCCACTGTGCGCCTCAGCGCAGCTGGAAGAGGTGATTGTCACTGCGTCCAAGATCGAGGCATCGATCCAGGACACGCCGATCGCGGTATCGGCTTTCAGTCAGGATCAGCTGGACTCTCAGTTGATCAATGACACCATGAACCTCCAGTTCACGGTCCCCAACATGACCATGACCAAGCAGAATTTCACTGGCAATGATGTCCGTATTCGAGGCATTGGTGCCGGTGCGATCGGCGCTGCGGGTGATGCGGGAGTGGGTATCCATGTCAATGGGGTATACCAGACGGCCAGTCGAATCTTTGAGGCCCAGTTCTACGACACCGAGCGCGTCGAGGTATTGCGGGGACCCCAGGGCACGCTATATGGACGAAACACCACGGGTGGTGTCGTCAACATTATTACTGCCAAGGCGGATCCCTCTGGCTTGGCCGGCCAGATTGACGGCACGGTGGGCAATTACGGCGCTACCAATGCGCGTGGCATGTTGAATGTCCCGCTAGGGGAAACCTTTGCCATCCGTGCGGCGGGCATGATGTTGCAGCGAGATGGTTTCGTTGAAAACGTTTACGACGGTCAAGACATCGACGACCGTGACATGTGGGCGGGTCGACTGTCACTGAACTGGACACCCTCAGATCGTACTGAGGTCAATTTTATGGCCAGCTACTTCGAGGAGGACGACAATCGGATGCGTTCTCAGAAGCAAGCCTGTAATACGGACCCGACTGGGATTCTGGGGTGTTTGCCAGGAGCACCAAGCTATGGCGTGGCCAATTCGGCTGCGGGTATTGCTGGCGCTCTAGTGAATACTATCTCCGCCATCAATACCGGTGCGCAAGCGGTGTTGGGCATCACGGTGCCCGGTCTTACAGGAGGTGCTCTAGGCAACCCGGCGCTGGCAGGCAATGTGATTTCAGGAGCCACCAATTTCCCGACGACAGACTTTTTGTTCGACAACAACCCAGATGACGTGCGCCAAGTGAATGTCGATTGGACGCCTACCTACTACACTGAAGAGACCAATTATCAATTCCACTTGAGTCATGACTTCGGCAACTGGCAGGCGTTCTATTCGGTGGGCTACACCGAAGCGGAGGTGAGCTCGACCGAGGACTATGAAAAGGGAGTGGCGACATCCGACTGGACGGCAGCGCTTCAATCGCTGGCGGATCTCGGCAGAACCCCTGCTCTAGACGCGGCAACGTGGGCGCCAATACTGGAAGGGGCGGGCGCCGGCAGCCTGATTCCTTTCATTACCGATATTGCCACCGGCATCCCAGGAGTGGGTCTTTGGGCCGGTAATCCGGCCCTCATTGGGCTGGAGAACGGCGTCAAGTGGTTAGACGTGGATGACAACTACCGTTACGCCTTTAACAACCAAGGAGTGGACGAGTCCTTCACGGAGTCTGAGCAGTGGTCTCATGAAGTGAGGATTCAGACCAGTTTCGATGGCAGCTGGAACTTCCTGCTAGGAGGATTTTATCTGGATTATGAAACGACTCAGGGCTACATCGTGCGCAGCCCCGGATTAGCATTGCCCGCACAAATTTTGCCGATTAATCCATTCCTTTTCCCGGCACCGATCGGTGATCCGAATGATCCGCAGTCGGAGTCAAACCCTAACATGTGGGGATACCATAACGACACGCGCAACTACAGCATGGAAGCGACGGCGGTGTTCGGAGAGCTGTACTGGGACGTGACGGAAAATCTGAAGCTGACGTTCGGCGGCCGCTATTCTGACGAGGAGAAGAAAGCCAAGCAACGTACCATTTATGTCACCTTCTCTGATCTGCCACCGCTGCAGCCCAACAACGCCTACTTCGAGCCGGTTTATGATCAGCAGGAGTTTACTTGGAAGCTTAATGCGACCTATAACCTGAGTGACGCCACTATGATGTATGCGACGGTTTCCAGCAGCTTTAAGTCGGGTGGCTTTAATCCTATCAGCGACAATTCTCCACTGCTGGATCCTAGCTTCGGCGGCCGGGCAGAGAACGCTTATTTTGCGCCCGAGTTCATCGACGCGTTCGAAGTGGGTATCAAGACCACGTTGCTCGACGGCGCGATGCAGCTCAATGCCGCTGGTTTCTTTTATGATTATCAAGACTTGCAGCAATCCAAGATCGTCAACGTTACCTCACTGAACCAGAACAGTGACGCAGAGATTACAGGTGTTGAGCTGGATCTGCTGTGGGCGCTGACCCCCAATTTGATCTTCTCGCTCAATGGGGGCTATCTGGATACAGAGATCAAGTCGTTCCTTTCAGTGGATACCGCCAACCCCAATGCCGCTTCTGATACGACGATTGCCGCTAATCCGTTAGCTGCTACTGAGGGTGTTGTCAGCGTTAATGGGGTTAACTTTATCCCCGGAGCAGACGCCACTGGTCAGCGCGGGCGATGTGAGACGCTGGCTCCCAACCCCTGCTACGGGTTCCTTCAGGACCTCTCGGGTAATCAACTCGCCGGCTCTCCAGAACTGAATTTTAATGTGGGGCTCGCATGGACCGTTCCCATGGGGTCCATGGAATTAACCCTAGCGACCAACTATTACTGGCAGGATGATTACTACACCAGTAATTTCAACACACGCAATAGTCTGGTGGAGGATTGGTCTATGTGGAATGCGAGTGCGCGATTATCTGGTGAGAGTTGGTACGCCGAAGCCTGGATTAAGAATATTGAGGACGAGGAGAACGTGACAGGGAGCTACCTGACCTCAACGGTTTCCTCTCTGTTCACCAATCAATTCATCCTTGACCCGCAAACCTACGGCATTACCTTGGGTCTGCGTTTCTGATCAGACGCATATGAGACGCCCGGCGCTTGCGCCGGGTTTTTTTTATTTTGTGTTTTGACGCGATGAGATCTCGGTCGATAAAACGCTGACGGGGAGCGCCGCGAGGGGTCCGAGTGCGCGAGGTGGTAGCGTATGGAGTGCTTTGGGTGGCGAGGGATGGAGCGGACTTTTCATTTCGCGGCACAATGGCCACCCAGACAACGGTTGATTTGCTGTGACGCGCCGTAACGCTGCGGTATGCGAGGCCAAGTCAAGCCGCCTTGGCGCGCTTACCTTTATTTGTTCTGGTGCCCGTTAACAGTGCTTTGAGAAAGCGTCCGGTATGGGAAGCCTTGTCTTCAGAAACCGCTTCGGGTGTGCCGGTGGCAACGATTTGCCCGCCGCCCGAACCGCCCTCGGGTCCCAGATCAATGAGCCAGTCAGCCGTTTTGATGACATCAAGATTGTGCTCGATGATCACTACCGTATTGCCACCGTCTCTCAGCCGGTGAAGCACTTCGAGAAGTTGGCGGATATCCTCAAAGTGTAAGCCTGTCGTGGGCTCATCAAGAATATAGAGTGTCTTTCCCGTGTCGCGCTTGGAGAGTTCTCGGGACAGCTTTACCCGCTGCGCTTCGCCCCCCGACAAGGTGGTCGCGGCCTGGCCAAGCCTAATGTACGACAGCCCCACATCCATCAGCGTCTGGAGCTTGCGATGGATAGCAGGCACGGCCTCAAAGAAAGACAGCGCGTCCTCGACAGTCAGCTCGAGCACTTCATAGATGTTAAGACCCTTGAAGCGGATCTCGAGGGTCTCACGATTGTAGCGTTTGCCTTTGCAGACGTCGCAGGGCACATAGATATCGGGTAGGAAGTGCATCTCGACTTTCGTTACGCCGTCACCCTGACACGCCTCACAGCGACCGCCGCGCACGTTAAAGCTGAATCGCCCCGGCTTGTAACCCCGTGAACGGGCCTCCTGCGTGCCGGCAAAGAGCTCCCTGATGGGGGTGAAGATCCCGGTATAGGTGGCCGGATTCGAGCGCGGTGTTCGGCCAATGGGGCTCTGGTCAATGTCGATGCATTTGTCGAGTTTCTCGAGTCCGGTAATGCCCGCGTGGGTGGCCGCTTTTAAGGTGGTGGCGCCGTTCAGTGAGGTAGCGGCGAGGGGGTAGAGAGTCCCGTTGATCAGCGTGGACTTGCCGGAGCCCGACACCCCGGTAACGCAAGTGAGCAACCCGATAGGCAGATCCAACGACACATTCTGCAGGTTGTTACCGCAAGCGCCCATGATGGAGATCAGTTGCTGCGGATTTATTGGGTGCCGTTTTTCCGGGATCGGAATCGCCCGCTTGCCCGACAAATAGGCGCCTGTCAGCGAGTCTGGATGTGCAGTCACGTCCTCGAGCGATCCTGAGACCACCACCTCCCCGCCGTGCACTCCGGCACCGGGGCCGATATCGATAATATGATCGGCGTTGCGAATGGCGTCTTCGTCGTGCTCCACCACCAGCACGGTGTTGCCAAGGTCGCGGAGGTGGATCAAGGTATTGAGTAGGCGTTCGTTGTCGCGCTGGTGCAGGCCGATCGAAGGCTCATCGAGAATGTACATCACGCCCACCAGTCCCGCGCCAATTTGACTGGCAAGGCGGATGCGCTGGGCCTCACCCCCGGAAAGGGTTTCGGCGCTCCGGTTCAAAGTCAGGTAATTGAGCCCGACATCGACCAAAAAGCGATACCGTGCGCGGAGTTCTTTCAGAATTTTGTCGGCAATTTCGCCCTGGCGGCCGGGAAGTGACAGAGCGTCAAAGTAGGCCTGGGCTTCACCTACGGGTAGCGCGGTGATATTCGGTAACGTGCGATCGTCGACATAAACGCTACGTGCGTCGGCACACAGACGTGTGCCTTCACACGCCTTGCAGGCTGCCGTAGACACGTATTTGGCCAGTTCATCACGCACGGAGGAAGACTCTGTCTCGCGATAGCGCCGATCCATATTCGGGATTACACCCTCGAACACGTGTACACGTTTAAACACCGTACCGCGGTCGTTGATATAGGAAAACTCAATCTCCTCGCCGCCACTGCCGTGCAGAATAACGTCCCGATGTTTCTGGGCGAGGCTATTAAAGGGCTGATCCATGTCAAAGCCGTAGTGCCCCGCCAGTGAGCGGAGCAGGTGAAAGTAATAGACGTTGCGTCGATCCCAGCCGCGAATTGCACCCTCGGCGAGGCTCGCCTCAGGGTGCAGTACCACGCGGCTCTCGTCGAAGAATTGGGTAACGCCGAGGCCGTCGCAGCCGTCACAGGCACCGGCGGGGTTATTAAAGGAAAAGAGTCGGGGTTCGAGCTCGTCGATGGAGTGCCCGCAGCTGGGGCAGGCGTAGCGGGCCGAAAACAGTGTCTCAGGACCCTCGCCCTCCATCGGTGCGACTGCCGCCACGCCGTCGGTCAGCTCGAGCGCCGTCTCAAAGGACTCTGCGAGGCGAAGCTTGAGGTCTTCCCGGACCTTGAAGCGATCGATGACCACATCAATGCGATGCTTCTTCTTTTTGTCGAGCGCGGGTACATCGTCCAGATCTACCACGATGCCATCCACACGAACGCGAATAAAGCCCGCCGCGCGCATCTGTTCAAACACGTGCAGGTGCTCGCCCTTGCGGTCGCGTACCACGGGCGCCAGCAGCATGAGCTTGCTGCCCTCCGGGAGGGCAAGCACTGCGTCGACCATTTGCGTCACCGTCTGTGCCTTCAGTGTCACCCCATGGGTTGGGCAGCGCGGATCCCCGACCCGGGCAAAGAGCAGGCGAAGATAATCGTAGATTTCCGTGATAGTGCCGACGGTCGATCGAGGATTATGTGAGGTCGATTTTTGTTCGATAGAGATGGCAGGAGAGAGGCCCTCGATGTGGTCGACATCCGGCTTTTCCATCATCGACAAAAACTGTCTCGCGTAGGTCGAGAGTGACTCCACGTAGCGCCGCTGGCCCTCGGCGTAGAGCGTGTCGAATGCCAGGGACGACTTGCCAGAGCCCGACAGTCCGGTGATGACGACCAGTTTGTCTCTGGGGATATCGAGATCGATATTTTTGAGGTTGTGGGTGCGCGCGCCGCGGACCTCAATGGTATCCATGGGTCTTCCTGTGGGGGATTTCTGCCAACTCGACAGTATACGAGGATCCGAGGGCGACGGACTGTCTCGGGTAGGTTTTTCCTCGTGATACACTCAACTCTCGCTCAGGCGACGAATATTGTGCTGTCCAAAGAACCTTTTACGAGTGTTGAACGCCGCGCTGTCACGGGATTGGCGTGCCTCTATTGCCTGCGCATGCTCGGTCTGTTCATGGTGCTCCCCCTTTTCGCCGTCTACGCGCAGGAATTGGCGGGCGCCAGCACCGCCAGTATTGGGTTGGCTCTGGGAGCCTATGGGCTGACCCAGGCGCTACTGCAGGTACCCCTCGGTTGGCTATCTGATCGCATCGGCCGCAAGCCGGTCATTGTGGGCGGCCTCTGCCTGTTGATTTGCGGCAGCCTGGTGGCAGCGTTTGCAGCCACGTTGACAGAGCTGGCGCTTGGGCGGTTGCTTCAGGGATCCGGGGCGATTGCGTCGGCGACTATGGCGCTGGCCGCTGACTACACGCGTGTTGAGCAACGCACCAAAGCGTCCGCCATCATCGGTGCCAGTATTGGTATATCCTTTGCGTTGGCGCTGGTGCTGGGTCCTGTATTGGCGGCTTGGGGTGGTCTGTCGGGGGTATTTGAGGTGACTGCCATCATGGGTGCGCTGGGCCTCGCTGTCGTCGTGCTCTGGCTGCCCGCCACTCCGCAGTTAACTGATGGCGGTCGGGCGCATCTGGCCGATCGTCAGCGTCTGGGTGAGGCACTCTGGGGCCCCGGGTTAGGTATCCTCTACGGCAGTATTTTCTGTCTGCATCTGTTGTTGATGGCGGCGTTTACTGCAATTCCTTGGATAATGAGTGAGCAGGTGGGTTTGCCCGCGGCGCAACATGCGTGGATGTATCTCGCGACTTTGATCATGTCACTGCCGGGGGTGGCGTTACTGATCCGCCGCCGCGGTGAACGACAACATCCCCGGCCGATTATTGTGGTGACTATTTTACTGGCGATGGGTGGTTTATTTCTGGCGCTCAAGGCGAATGCGCTGCCCACACTGGGCGTGGGGCTAGTCCTGTTCTTTGTCGGGTTTACTGCGCTGGAGACGCTGCTGCCGGCACTCGTATCGATGTTCGCACCCGTGTCGCTTAGGGGGACAGCGATGGGGGTTTTTTCCAGCGCGCAATTTTTTGGCGTATTCAGCGGCGGGATTGCAGGGGGTGCGGCATTGCAGTGGGGTGGCATGGAGGCGCTGGTGGCGCTTCTCTCCGGGCTTGCGGTGGTTTGGTTGGCGGGCGTCTGGCGCTACGCCCGTGCACCGGTTGGCGCGTTTTAGGCGTGTAAATGTCAGAGAATGATGTACCCGACGAGCGGCAGCGTTGCTATAGTCTCGGACGTGTTAGATAAAACCGGAGGCCGCACGAGCAGCCTATCCCGGTGCAAATTTGGAGAACCTTATGGCCTCGCGTGGCATTAACAAAGTGATTTTGGTTGGGAATCTGGGCAATGACCCCGAGCATCGCGTGCTCCCCTCGGGGGGCGGTGTCACCAACGTGAGTCTCGCCACTTCGGAGAGCTGGCGCGATAAAAATACCGGCGAGCAGCAGGAGCGCACCGAGTGGCACAGGGTGGTATTTTTTAATCGACTCTCCGAGATCGCCGCCGAGTACCTGAAAAAAGGGTCCAAAGTGTATGTAGAGGGGTCCCTACGAACGCGGAAATGGCAGGACCAGTCTGGGCAGGACCGCTACACGACAGAAATTGTCGCCCAGGAGATGCAAATGCTCGACAGCCGCGGGGGTATGCAGGACGGTGGCGGCTATCAGCCTGCACCCGCCGCCAGTGCGCCTGCGGCCAGCAATCCCGCGCCCATTGATTTTCCGGAAGACGACATCCCGTTCTAATCGATGGGCAGATTGATGCCCGGTAATGGATGGGTCTGATTCCCGTGCGTATTTTGGTTTTAGGCTTGGACTCTCCCCTCGGGTTTTCACTGAGGTCATTTGCCGCGCCTCTGATGCGCCATGAAATCATCGGCGTCGATATGGATGCGACGCGTTGGCGCCGCGAGCGGCAGGTAAAAAAACTGATTCGCCGACAAAGTGTCGATCTGATTCTGGATGCCCGGCTCGTCACCCAGATCGACGGTGTTGACCCTGTTGGCCAACCCGATCTCGAGCGAACACGGTGGCTGGCTGGTTTGGCCGCGCGCGACCACATTGCCTATTTGTTTCTGTCCAGTGCGCGGGTCTTCTCGGGCACGTTGTCCCGTCCGTACCGCGAGACCGATCAACCCGACGCCACTGATTCGGTTGGTCGGACCCTCATCGAGGTCGAGCAGTTACTCAGGGAGACGGTGGACGAGATTTTTATTTTACGTCTGGGCCTGATGTTCGGCGGTCGTCGTCCGAATCCGCTCGCGAGGGCGCTGGATGCCCTCTCAAGAGGAGACCGAGTCAAGGTGAGCGAGCAGGTCCGGGGTAGCCCGGTGCACGTTGCCGAGGTGGCGCGGGTCATTCACGGCATCATTGATCAACTGGGTGCAGGCGCGCCGAGGACAGGCCTCTATCACTACAGTGGTATCGGCGAGGTCAACGCGTATTCGTTTATGGAGGCAGTGCTGGCCAATGCGTCGCAGTATGCCCCCTTCAGGGAGGCTAGGGAGCTGATGGAGCTGACCAGTGACGGTTCCAATGTGGCCACCAGTCTAAGTCTTGATTGCGCCGAAATTCGTCACCAGTTCGGTATTCAGCAACTGAGCTGGCGAGAATTTGTTCCGCGGGCGGTGCAACGCTACATTGAACTCTACGCAGAGGGATGAGAACGACATCATGAGCACAGCCTTGAATGTGGCCGTACTGACCGTAAGCGATACTCGCACTGCTGACACCGATACCTCGGGCGCTTTTCTTGAAGACGCGTTGAGGTCGGCGGGTCACGCTGTGGTCGATCGACAGATTGTGATTGACGATATTTATCAGCTCCGTGCGGTGGTATCCCAGTGGATCGCAGATCCCGGCGTAGAGGTGGTGCTGACAACGGGAGGCACGGGGTTTTCAGGACGTGATTCCACGCCAGAGGCTGTGGCGCCTCTTTTCGACAAGGTCATCGAAGGTTTTGGAGAGGTATTTCGGGCGCTGAGTCTCGACGAGATCGGCTCTTCCACGATTCAATCCCGAGCCCTGGCGGGTTTGGCAAATGGAACCGTGATTTTTTGTATGCCCGGATCGACCGGGGCCTGCCGCACGGCGTGGGAGGG
>Ga0255770_10005011_pt1 | contig 11006 bp, 9 predicted proteins | sample 071ome_22_FD_179968 | JGI IMG/M metagenome (GOLD analysis project Ga0255770, IMG submission 179968) | Coastal salt marsh microbial communities from the Groves Creek Marsh, Skidaway Island, Georgia - 071404AT metaG (version 2) | ecosystem: Environmental > Aquatic > Marine > Intertidal zone > Salt... | reverse complement strand
AAAGAAAAAATACCTGAAAAAATTGGTCCAACTAATCTAAATGGAAATAAAATTATTTTAATTAAAAGATTCTCTTCATCATCTTTTTTTTTAAATGCTCCTTTTATGTATTTTTCAATGTTTTCTAGAGTAATTTTATACCCTTTAGCTCTCATTTTGTCCTCTACTGTCTTAGCTTCAGGTACTGAAATCCATAATAATATGTATGTAATAAGTCCAAATCCTCCAAGAAATAATGAAATAATAAATACTATCCTTATTATCGCGGGATCAACATTAAAATAATTTGCAATTCCATAAGAAACTCCTCCTAAAATCTTATTATCACCATCCCTAAAAAGCCTTTTACTCGAATTAAGCATTCCAACTCTTTTCCCTGGTATGCCAATCCAGCAAATTATATAAACAATAAGTCCAAAACCTGTAAGCAAAGAAGCTAAAAATAGTAGCCTTGATATGACGGGGTCAATATGAAAATAATTTGCAACCCCAGAGGCAACACCAGCAATTACTTTATCATCTAGATTTCTAAATATTTTTTTATTTTTATAATCTTTATGAGTTGACTCATTAAACTCACTTTCTTCTTTTATAGAATACTCTTCATATATCTCCTTAAAATCGTCAACTGAGCCCATCTCATTTATGATGTTTTTTACATCTTTTAAATTAAGTGACTCACTAAAGTTTATTATTGAGCTAAATTTTTCTGAAATTCTAGTTTCTATATCCAATAGAATATCTTCTTCAGTTTCAATTTTTTCAAAATAAGATTTTATTGAATCAAGATATTTTCTCAATAGTTCATAGGCGTCATTATCGATATTAAATACCTTGCTTCCAATATTTATACTTAATGTTTTTTTCATTTTACTTTAATTAATAATATTCCCTCGATGATATTTGCTTCTAAATCATAAGGAATTAATTTATCTTCATCCAAAACCCAATATTCAGTGCCACCTAACCTAACTTCGTTTTGATCATAGATTTCATCTAATCTTAAATAATCATCTTCATCAATTTTCCAATTGAAAACAACTCTACTCTGTGATTCCTCTTTTCTAGTTACGGTTATTGCAGCAGTTTTATTTTCTTTAAAATCAAATAGTATTTTTGTCTCATCTAATGTTTTTTCAATAATTCCACTAAAAGCTCTTGCTGCTATTTTTTCCAAATTGCCTAATTCATTAGATTCTTTTATTACTTCATTTACATTTATTTTAAATTCCCATTTGCCAATTATAGAATTATAAATATTCTCTTGACATTGTGTATCAAGCGAAAATATAATTGTCAGAATCAAAAATATCTTTTTCATCATTTCTTAGTTTTAATAATTTTATTTACTGCCTTATCAAGCTCTAACCAAGAAATATGAAGGCCTTTAAGATGATTATCACCCTCATTTGTTAAAATGTAATATTTTCTTGGAGGTCCTTGATTAGACTCTTTCCATTTATAGTCTACATAGCCAGAAGCTTTTAATCTATTTAATAAAGGATATAGAGTGCCTTCTACAACAATTATCTTAGACTTTTTAAGCTCATCAATTATATCTGACGTATACACTTCCCCTCTAGATATAATCTGCAGAACACAAAACTCTAATAGTCCTTTTCTAATCTGAATTTTAAAATTATCTGTACTCATACACAACCTAGTACTATGTAATGCAAAGTACTGAATTAAATTTTAGTTTACAAAATAATTTATTCTTTTAATCGTCGTTTAATCTGTATTTTTTATTTAATGTAAAAACATCTTCAGCATTATATTTATCATCATGAAGAAGTTGAAGTTGTTTATCAAGAAGAGTTATTTTTTTTGAAAGCTGCTGGGTAAATAAAGTTTTATCTAAAAAACTTGAATTGTCAGGAATTAATTCTAATACATCAGACATATAATTAAGTACAGCAGTTATTTGATTTGGAATCCAAGAAATTATTGGTGTCCCTCCAGTTGCTTTTGCATATTTTGTATTAGCCATAATGTACTTTTGAACAAACTGCCAATGACCATTTCGGAAGTAATAGATTTCGTCAAGAATTTGAATTAATAGACATAGACCCTCTTCATTTTTACTTCTTTTAATGGAACTAAATAGTTTATTTCCCCTCATCTCATCTTTTAAATCCGATAAGAAATTTTGAATACATTTTGGCCTATATGATCTAAGATCAAGAAGATATTTTGTTAAATCGTTTGATGGGTAATAATCAATTACTCCTGTAAAAATATCAGCAGTAGGAATAATATTATCTTGAGCACCAGTTTGACCTCTATATTGAACGGGTTTCTCTGATACGCCTTCGTAAATTACACCATCACCAAATATTTCATCATTACCTTTAATCCCCATTATAAATACTCTAAAGTCATTATAATGTTTCCATCTTGAAGCCTCCCACATAATTTGTCTTCTTTCATTAATGCTCTTCATTGATGATAAACAATTTTTTAGTGATTGGTTTACTTCAGAATTATCTTTTGATTCAAGGAAGTCAAGAATACTACCGACAAGCTGAGGAGAATGCTGATTAATATCAACATGAAGCATTATAAATCCTCTTTCATCATCCATTCCTGAGAATTTTGCAGCCATTGCTAAGTTTTCCCACTCATAACCTTTTGAGCTATCAATTTTGACGTAATTACCAAGAGAATAAGCATAATGATAATCTATAAATGGATATACATCAAGTTTTTCACTAACTAAAACAAAAGGCTCAGAGAGCTGAGAAGGTAAAAGTCTATGAGCTTCTCCATACTTTTTAGTTTTTTGAAAATTAAAATGAGAGGGAGCTAAAAGGTATGCACTAGTAAGAAAAGCATACGCTCTAAATAATGCTTGATTTATAAATATGTCATCTTCATTTTTTACTAAATCCTTGTAATTTTTTAATTTTTTTACTGCATCTTCTATTGCTCCTTCAATTGATAATAAACCACCTTTACCATTAGCTTTTTTAATTGGCATTTCATCAATAAGTACTTGGAGCTCATTATATCTTTCGGGTAAAACTGCAAGTGGGCTTTTTTTTGGAAGAAATCCATTTAAATGGTTTACTTCAAAAAAATTATCTGAGTAACGATCTAAATTCAAAGTAATGGTTTCGCATAAAATTATATAAAATTAATTATTACATGCACTATTTGCCCAACTATTTACACCTTGGGATTCTGCAACACATTTATTAGAATACGTAATATTATCGCACCCACATACTGGCATATATTCTTTTGTGCATGCAATTAGCTTTATTTCTGATTTACAAGTTTCCTCAGAATTTTTTGAACAAGCTGTTAACAGCATGAAAATCAAAAAACAAAAACCGAATTCCTTGAACATTTTTACTAAATTGAAATAAAATTAATAATAAATTGGATAAGAGAAATTTTATAAAAACACTAGGTGCATTATCTTTCTCTCCCCTAATATCTGCATCTAGATTTTCAGAAAATCACTCTCTTTCTAAAAACTTACCAAAGATTGTCAATAATGATGAGCTATGGAAAACAGTGAGGTCTCATTACACTCTTAAAGATGACTATATTAATCTAGAAAGTGGATATTATAATATAATTCCTGAGCCTATACTAGACAATTTTATTAAACATGTAAAGTATGTTAATATTGAAGGCTCGTATTATATGAGATATGATCTAAAAAAAAATAAACAGAGAGTAACAAAAGAGCTTGCTAAGCTTGTAGGATCTACTTTTGATCAAATTGCAATCACAAGAAATACAACCGAATCACTAGATCTTGTAATATCTGGATTTCCATGGCAAAAAGGAGACGAAGCGATCTATGCAAAACAAGATTATGGAACAATGAAAGAGATGTTTGAGCAAATTTCTGACAGGTATGGTATAGTGAATAAAATAATTTCAGTACCAAATCATCCTAAGAATGATGAAGAAATAGTATCACTCTATGAGAGTCAAATTACAAAAAAAACTAAATTAATAATGGTGTGTCATATGATAAATATTACGGGCCAGATATTACCAATTAAAAAAATATGTGAAATGGCTCATACCTATGGAGTTGAAGTAATGGTTGATGGTGCTCACTGTGTAGGTATGTTTGACTTTTCAATTGATGACTTTAATTGTGACTATTATGGTTCCAGCCTTCATAAATGGTTAGCAACTCCACTTGGAGCTGGATTACTTTATGTAAATAAAAACAAAACTCATAGGATTTGGCCATTACTTGCAAGCGATAACAAGGATAAAACAGACATTAAAAGACTTAATCATATAGGTACTCATCCGGTTCATACAGATCTTGCTATATCTAATTCTATTGATTATTTAAATTGGATAGGCATTAAAAGAAAAGAAGAAAGAATGAGATTTCTACAAAGATATTGGTCTGATAAACTTAGGAATGTTGAAAACGTAATTGTAAATACACCTGAAGATATTAATAGAAGCTGTGGGATTGGAAATGTTGGGATTACAAATATGTCACCCTCAGAAATGGCAGGGACACTAATGGATAGATATAAAATATTTACTGTTGCAATTGATTACGCAAATGTAAAGGGATGTAGAATTAGTCCAAATATTTTTACTACTACTGATGAACTTGACAGGTTTGTAGATGCTGTAAAAAAAATGGCAACATAATAATCTTAAGAATTTTTAGAATCTATAAAAAACTAAATATGAATGACTTCTATTTATGAATACTAATAATTATAAAAAAATAGTTTTTATACTATTTATCATCTTATATTTTATTAGCCCAGTTTTTTCGCAAGATAATGATTTTAGGGCCTGGTCAGAAATTGAATATAATCTTGATATAGATGAAAGGATATCTGTAGCATTTAGTCAACACTTTAGATTAAAAGAAGACCTTAATATTGTAGATAGCTATATTACTGAATCTGAGATTACATACTCTCCTCTAAAAAAAATAAAACTATCAGGTCAATTGAGATATCATTATAAAAATGAAAATTCAGGAGGTGTTGAGGGTTTTGAAAACTTATACAGATATCGTCTTGGTATTGAAAAAAAGTTTAATACAAATTATTCAGATCTTGACTTAAGAATTGCATTCCAAAATAGAGTCTCTTTTGATAGGAAAGGAACATCTAAAAAGATACTTCGTATAAGACCCTCAGTTGAAATTAAAATAAAAGATTGGAATAACAAGCCAAAACTATTTTATGAATATTTTGATGAAATTAATGGTAAGGATCAAAAAGCTCACAGATATGGTATAACATTCAAAAAAAATCTTACTAAAAATCAAAGTTTTACATTTCGTTATTTTTTTCAAAAATATAATGAAGTATCTAGCTTAAATTATAACAACAATGTAATCTCCCTTAAATATAGTTTTAATTAAACTATACTTATAGAAATAAATTAAAGTATCATAGGGAATCTTGGTTATTTCAATTTTAAGTTGCAAGTAAGATGATTCGCACTGATAAATAATTTATTAAATTAATGTTGAGTTAAGATATAGTTAATAATCGAATTGTACGTTTGATTTTTAAATATAAAAAATGAGAAATTTTATTTTAATAATTACTGTATTAATTCCTTTATTTTCTTTTAGTCAAACTTCCGTTAAGGGTAGAGTGCTAGACTCGAATAATTTCCCTTTGCCTGGAGCAACTATTATTGCTTCAAGCTCTAACGAAGTTGCAATTACAGATTTTAATGGTTTTTTTAGTTTGTTCATCACTGGAAGTGATGATTTAACTGTAAAATATGTTGGTTTTGAATCTTTGACATTAAATGTATCGGAATCAGATGATTTACCTATTTTTATTTTAACACCGAACGTTACTGAGCTTTCTGAAGTAATTGTTTCTGGATTTCAAGGAGGAACTATTAAATCTCTAAACAAGCAAAGAAATGATATAAATGTTACAAATATTGTATCTGCTGACCAAGTTGGTAAGTTTCCTGATGCAAATATTGGAGATGCTCTAAAGAGAATTCCTGGAATAAGTATGCAATCAGATCAAGGAGAGGCAAGAGCGATTAATATTCGTGGTTTTGGTGCTGCATTAAACTCAGTAACAATAAATGGGGAAAGAATTCCATCTGCTGAGGGAGATAATAGAAATGTTCAATTAGACTTAATTCCATCAGATATGATACAGGCTATTGAAGTTAGTAAGACTCTTACCCCTGATATGGAGGCAGATGCTATAGGTGGTTCAGTTAATCTTGTGACTAGGTCTAAGCCAGAGGAGTTTAGATTGTCAACAACAATCTCAGGTGGTTCAAGCCCAATTAGAGATGATTCTTATAATACTCAATTTTCGTTTATACTTGCTGATAAACTTAGTGATAGACTATCTTATTCACTTAGTGGTTCAAGAAACATCAATGATTACGGTTCCGATAACATTGAGTTTGAGTGGAATGAATCTGGAGATGATTATCAAATTAATGAAATGGATATGAGAGTATACGATGTAAAAAGACAAAGAGAAAGTATATCCCTTAATTTAGATTATCAAATAAACAGTAATAATAGTATTTATGTTCAGTCAATATATAACGAAAGACATGATTGGGAAAATAGATGGAGACTGAGATTGGATGATCCAGGTGATAAGGGTGCTGGAACATATAGGGTAAGAAAATTAACAAAGGGAGGTATTGGAAACGACACTAATGATAATACTAGGCTTGAACTACAAAAAATGTGGAATGTTGCTGTAGGAGGTGATCATACATTTGGTAAGTTAGCTGTAAACTGGAAAATTTCACAATCTGAAGCATCGGAAGAAAGACCTGACGAGAGATATTTAAGATTCGATCAAAAGGGTGTTAATGTTGACTTTGATTTAACAAATCCGAGATTTCCAAGACCAATATTTGCTGATGGTAATTGGGATACACCTTCACTAGCAGAAATAAAAGAGGCTACTTTTCAAAATGGATTTACAGAAGAATTAAACACATCTTATAAAATTGACTTTTCGTTACCATATAACGTTAATGATAGACTTAAATTCGGATTTAAGTATCAGGAAAAAGAAAAAGAACGTTTTAATGATTTTTATGAATATGACATTGAGAGTGATTTAGGTATAGAGACTATGGATCAAGTTCCATTTAACAATCCAACTCCAAGAAACTTTATTCCAGGACCACAGTATAATTCAGGCTTATTTCCAACTGTTGAATATTTAGGGAGTTTAACAATGAATGAAGGTAATTCTGAGCCAATTTTTGAAGAATTTGCAGCTGCAAATTATATGGCTGAAGAAACAGTTACATCAGCATATATTATGGCAGTAGATAAACTTTCAGACAATACAACAATTATATTGGGTGCTAGACTTGAGGCAACTGATATTAGCTATCTTGGAGCATCTTTTGACGTAGAAACTGGAGAGTCTTATGATGATATTGAGATTATAGAAGGTTCCAACGATTATATAAATATACTTCCTAATCTAACGATTCAGACAAAGCTTTCAGACAATTTCATACTAAATGGAGCATATACTCAGTCTCTTGCAAGACCAGGTTATTATGCACTAACACCATATGAAGATATTAATTCAGACGACATGGAGATTTCAGTAGGAAATCCAGATTTAGAGGCAACTGTATCAAATAACCTAGACTTAATGGCTGAATATTACTTCGGTCCTTTAGGCTTATTTTCCGCTGGATTTTTCTATAAGAACATAGATAATTGGCTTTATGAATTTACTGATAATAACTATACTTGGAATGGAATGTCAGGGTTTGATTATTCACAAGTAAGAAATGGTCGTAATGCTGAAGTTACAGGTTTTGAATTTGCTCTTCAAACATCCCTGACTGATAATGTAACTCTATACTCAAATTATACATATACCGATTCAAAGACTGATGGAATAGAAGGTAGAAGTGATGCTCCACTAGTTGGTGCTGTAAAGAATATGTTTAATGGTTCATTAGCTTATGAAAGTGATAGACTCTTTATAAGAGCATCATTAAACTATTCTGATGCATCTGCTGATGAGCTAGGTAGTGAGTCATGGGAAGATAGATATTATGACGATCAGGTATTTGTTGATTTAAATGCCTCATATTCATTATCTCCAACGGTTAAATTATTTACTGAGTTTAAAAATTTAACTAATCAGCCATTAAGATATTATCAAGGAATACAAAGCAGAACAATGCAACTTGAGTATTATAGTTATAACTGGAATATCGGACTTAAAATTGATCTATAATTAAAAAATTAAATATTTTCTAACTTTAAAGCTGGAAATAAGTTTTCCAGCTTTTTTTATGAAATATCACTCATTACTTTTTGTTTTTATTATGGGCTGCTCATCAGTAAAAAATATAAATTATCCTGATGGCATTAAATATTTTGAGGTAACACCAAGTGTTGAAACAGAACCTGTATCATCCACAGATGATGCTGCTGATGACATAGCGATTTGGATTAATGACTTAAGCATAGAAAACTCAATTATTATAGGAACTAATAAGCAGACAGGATTAGATACATATAATTTATCTGGAAATATGATTAAGTCTTATAAATTTGGAAGAATTAATAATGTAGATGTTTTTCAAGAATTTAATGTTGGGAAAGAAAAATTTCCTCTTGTAATTGGTTCAAATAGAACTGATAATACAATATTTTTGGGTAGGTTATACTCTGATGGATCAATTAATAAAATCTTAAAAAATGATCCAAAGTCATTTATTGAAGAAGTATATGGAATTACTTCCTACAACAGTAATGATGTAGATTATGTTTTTATAAGCGGGAAAGATGGAACACTTGAGCAGTGGCTTATTGAGGATAATAAAGGCACTTTAAGCATGAGTCTTATTAGAACAATTAAATTTAATTCAATTGTTGAAGGTCTAGTGTCTGACACATACTATGAAAAGCTTTATGTTGCAGAAGAAACTATTGGATTATGGGAAATAAATATAAATCCAAATATTGATTTAAATAAAAAATTAATTTTTAAAACTGATAAAAGATACTTCAAGCCAGATTTTGAAGGTGTTACATTATATAAAAAGGATAATGGAGAAGGTTATATCTTTTTATCAGTTCAGGGAAGTAACAGCTATGCGGTATTAGATAGGAAGTCAAAGGAGTTTAAGTCTGTTTTTAGAATTAAAAAATCAATTAATATTGATTCAGTATCTGATACTGATGGGATTGACCTTTCTCAATTATCTACAAATAAATTCCTGGAAGGGTTATTTATTGTTCAAGATGGAGATAATGATAATCAAAATCAAAACTTTAAATTTGTAAATCTTTCTTCCATATTAGATAAGATTTATGAAAAACCTCAGTTATAATAATCTTAAGGAAAAAGTTAAAAAGGCAAGCAAAAAGGAATTTATTGCACTTTTGGCTATACTTTGGTGGATACCAGGAGGATCCTTATGGTGTACTTTGGCTATTTGGATGAGATATTCAATTAGAATCAAGAATTTTTTTGGTATTAAGGAAAAGAACTAGTAGCGATTTATTGACTTTTCTCAAATTTTATTTAACTACCTTTTAACTTATTTAGTAATAAAAATTAAAAACTTTTTAATTTATTTAGGTTCTAATTGATTTATGCAAAAACCTGTTAACTTATTTTTTATACTATTTAGTTTATTTAGCTTTTCTCAACAAACAATAGTTGAATTAGAAAAGACACCTTACTCAGAATTTAAATTAGATGGAATATTATCAGAGGAAGAATTAAAAAGCACAAAAATAATTGATATTATATACGAGCATGAACCTGGATATAATACATCACCTTCTAATGAAACAATTACATATCTAACATATACAGACACATTTCTTTATATAGGTTTTAGAGCTTTTAGAGATGAAGTGAAAGCTGATATTCACCCTAGAGATAATAGGTCATTATTTGAAGATGATTTTGCTAACATACATCTTGATACATATGGTGATGCAAGAAATAACATTGGCTTAACTGCAAATCTTTATGGAAGTCAAGCAGATGGTATTAGAATTGATACAAATGATTGGAGTGGTGGAAGTAGTTCAGGTTGGAGTTTAGATGCAAACTTTGATTTTCAATCCCTTGGTAGATATACAGACTTTGGATATGAATTAGAATTTATTATCCCCTTTTCCTCTATTCCTTTTCCAAATGGTGTAAATCAAAAATGGAAAATTAAATTAAGTACTAATTACAGAGATAACCAAAAGCAAGGTGTTACAGCTAGAGTATATAGCAGTAAACTTGATAGGGAAAATTCATGCCAGCTTTGTCAGAATGACCATACAATAGTCATGAATGACATCAAAATTGACAAAGTATTTAATATACTACCATATGTTAGCACCAATCTTTCAGGATCAAGAGATAAATTTTATGACAGAATTAATTACGAGACACCTGATTTAAATTATGGTTTAGGTGTTAATATTGACTTAAGTAAAAACTTATCTTTTGAAGCAACTCTTAACCCAGACTTTTCTCAAGTAGAGGCAGATGTTACTCAGATTGATGTTAACTCACCAACTGCAATTAATTACCCTGAGCAAAGGCCCTTTTTTAATAGAGGAATAGATATTTTTAATTATTCATTAGATGCCTTTTACTCAAGGTCTATAAATAACCCATCTTTCGCATCTAAAATACTAAATCAGGGTAAAAATTCCAGACTCTATGTTTTAACTGCAATAGACGAAGATTCACCTTATTTAGTTCCTACTCACTATGAATCGTTTTCTGGTTTGGGAGGTAAAAGTTTTAATAATGTTGTTAGATATGAGCATTTACTTAGTCAGAACACACGTTTAGGAGGTATATTATCAAATAGACTTTATGACGGAGATGCATATGGAAATTTAGTTGGAATAAATGGTATTTTTAATTTTAATAAAAGCTGGAAGCTTCGTTTTGAATACTTTAGTAACTCTAATAAAGAACCAATTGCTGATTGGATAGACTCCGATAAAACTTTTTCAAATTACACTGTAAAACTTGATGGTGAAAAATATACTGGAA
>Ga0255770_10005010_pt1 | contig 11010 bp, 13 predicted proteins | sample 071ome_22_FD_179968 | JGI IMG/M metagenome (GOLD analysis project Ga0255770, IMG submission 179968) | Coastal salt marsh microbial communities from the Groves Creek Marsh, Skidaway Island, Georgia - 071404AT metaG (version 2) | ecosystem: Environmental > Aquatic > Marine > Intertidal zone >... | reverse complement strand
ACCTCAAAATTGTTCACCAAACCATCAAAAAGGTTACGGAGGATATTTCTGCTTTTTCATTCAACACCTGTGTCAGTTCTTTTATGATTTGTGTCAATCAGCTCACGAGCAACAAATGCCACAGTCGTGAGGTATTGGAGCCTTTGGTTGTTTTGTTGGCACCATTTGCTCCGCATATTGCCGAAGAATTATGGCAAGCATTGGGGCATAAAACTTCGGTTACTCAAGCGTCCTATCCCAAATATAATCCGGATTATTTGGTAGAATCTACCAAAGAATATCCGGTATCATTTAATGGGAAAATGCGGTTTAAGGCAGCCTTTCCATTGGCAATGAATCAAGAACAAATCACCGCGCTAATTCTTGAAAACGAACAGACCCAAAAATACCTTGAGGGCAAAGCTCCCAAAAAAGTAATCGTGGTTCCTGGTAAAATCATCAATATTGTTAGCTAATATGACCGCCTGGCAAATAGAAATTATCGGTTTGATTGCAGCCGCCTTGACCACACTTTCGTTTATCCCGCAAGCTCTAAAAATTTGGCGAAGTAAAAATGCTTCCTCTGTATCCTTGACAATGTATTTAGTCATGTTTATAGGGGTATTGCTTTGGTTGACCTATGGAATTTTACTCGATCGATTGGCGATTATTTTGGCCAATGGATTTACGGCATGTCTGCAATTGATGATTATAATTTTGAAGCTAAAACACCGTTAAAATCCCTATTGCGGTATTTGCGAATTTGTTAATTTTGAAATAAAAAAATATGTATTACCTACTTATCATTCTAATATCGATCGCCAGTATGGCGGTAAGCAGCCAGCTAAAAAGAAAATTCAAAAAGTACTCACAATCCCGACTCCAAAATGGGATGAATGGTAAAGAAATTGCAGAGCAGATGCTTGCCGACCATGGTATCCGTGGCGTAAAGGTGGTTTCAACTCCTGGGATGCTAACCGATCATTACAATCCCAAAACCAAAACCGTTAATCTAAGTGAAGCGGTTTACTCAGAACGAAATGCCGCCGCCGCTGCAGTTGCTGCGCACGAGTGTGGACATGCTGTACAGCATGCACAGGGTTATGAGTGGTTGACCATGCGCTCTACCTTGGTTCCTATGGTTAGTGTGGCTTCTAACCTTTCTGTGTGGGTCATCTTTGGCGGTTTGGTGTTGATGCAAACCATGCCTATGGGTCAAACCATAGCAGTTATTGGAGTCATTTTGTTTGGAATGGGAACCCTGTTTAGCTTCATCACACTTCCCGTTGAGTACGATGCGAGTAACCGTGCATTGGCGTGGTTGCAGCGCAAAAATATGGTAACACAACAAGAATATGACGGGGCTAAGGATGCACTCAAATGGGCCGCTAGAACCTACGTTGTTGCTGCTTTGGGTTCTTTAGCAACACTAATCTATTTTGCGCTACGAGTTGGGGGGTCTTCTCGCGATTGATTATAGACCGATCTGACGATCGATTTGTTGGTCCAAAGAAATAAACGTTTCCGTTCTTGAAATTCCATCAATGGTCTGGATCTCTTTGTTCAGTAGTTCCATTAGATGGGCGTTATCCCGGCATAATATTTTGATAAAAACGCTCCAATTGCCCGTGGTGTAGTGGCATTCGATTACCTCAGGAATGTTTTTTAAGAGCTTTACGGCTTCGGGGTTGCGCATGGCTTTATCGAGGAAAATTCCAACAAATGCCAATGTTTTGTAACCCAAAACTTTTTCATTGAGCACTACTTGTGATCCTTTGATAACACCTTCACGTTCCAATTTTTTAAGACGTTGATGAATGGCAGTCCCCGAAATACCTACCTGAGATGCTAATAAATTGACGGACTGTCGTGCATTTTGCATTAGTGCACGCAGAATTATTTTGTCGATGCCATCGAGTTGTAACGTGTTTTCAGCGGTATTTGCCATACTTTTTTTTGTAAAAGTAGTTTAATAATTATAGCCTTTAATTTTTTTTATTTAAAATTGACAACTAATTTGCCCATTATACCTATATAAAATGAACAGAAATCGAATAATCATTGGAGCTTTATTAATATTGATTGGGGTTGTTTTAGCTGCTTTTGGAAGTCATGCATTAGCAGATAGGGTCCCGGACAACGTGCAAGCGTCTTTTGACATTGGGGTTCGTTTTTTGATGTATCATGGATTTGCCGCCTTGATATTTGGGAGCGGTTCGCTGCACAATCATGCTGCGGTTAGTGGAAGTTTTAGGATTATTCTAAGTGGAGCAATTCTTTTTAGCGGAAGCATTTTTGCAACGACTTTTTTTAAAATTACAAATACAATGACACCGCCCTTAAGGTGGATCACTCCGTTGGGAGGTACGGTTATGATTCTTGGTTGGGCAGTATTTCTTTTTTTATTCGTAAAAAAAAGATGATTATTTGCCGTTTACTTCAGCAATATACTTTTCGATCGCCATCGTCATCGATGGTGTTTCTGGCGTTGGTGCTTTGATGTCAATGCGCAATTTGGCTTGATCCGCAGCATTCACGGTACTGTTTCCAAAGACGGCAATCCGAGTGTCATTTTGCTTAAAGTCTGGAAAATTTTTGAACAATGACTCGATGCCAGATGGGCTAAAGAAGACCAAAACGTCATAAGAAACATCTCTAAGGTCTGACAAATCGCTTACTACGGTTTTGTAGAGTTGAGCACGGGTCCAGTCAATACCAATCTTATCCAATGCTTCTGGAATTGAAGGTTTTAGAATGTCAGAGCTGGGAAGTAGAAAACGTTCTTTATTGAACTTTTGAAATACCTGTGCCAAATCTTCAATCTTTCGTTCGCCTACATAAATTTTGCGTTTTCGATAGAGTACATACTTTTGAAGGTAGTAGGCAACGGCCTCAGACTGACAAAAATATTTGGTCGTATCGGGGACTTTATAGCGCATTTCTTCGGTAAGTCTAAAATAATGGTCCACCGCGTTTCTACTGGTCAAAATGATGTTGTCAAACTGGGCAAAATCAACTTTTTGTTGGCGCACTTCTTTTGCGGTCATCCCCTCGACATGGATAAACGGTCTAAAATCAATTTTTACCTTGTGTTTGTCGATTAGGCGTTGGTAGGGTGACTTTTCTGTCGCAGGCTGGGGTTGAGAAACCAATATGGTTTTCACTTTCATAAATTCAAATTTTGGTTCGTTCTCACAAGAGTTGGTAACGTTCTGCTACCCAAATCCAAGGGAGAATTTTGAAGGCACAAAAATACAAAATTATATATATCCAAGATTTAAAATTTGTCACTAATATGGTGCTGTAGGTATAAATTTGAAAAAAAGAATAGATCAAGACCAGTACAGGAAGACCATATTTGATAAGGCTCTGACGGTCTATTGGACTGTAAACATACAGGGTGATAAACAGTAATCCATTTAAAGAAAATTGCCCCTGGAGTGATATGTTTTTAAAGATAATATATCGGGCCACAGACGTTAGATCTGTTAGCCATAGCAGCAATTTGAGGATCAAATAGCGCACCGCAATAATTGTTGCGAGCACAAAAATCAATCCGAAATAGTTTTGCCAAGTGTTGGTAAGTTTTTCAACATAAACAAAGCCAAAAAAAATCAAAAAGCTGCTGCTGATAAGGCTAAGAAAAAGCAACACAAATTGAAATATATCAAGTTGGCTGGTCTCCCGATCATTACTGTAGATTCTTAGGTAAGTGTCAAACTCAAAAAAGCGAATAAAAAATTTACTTTCAAAAGGGTACAACCGATAGGTTTGAACCAAAACAATCAAGGTCAAAAACAAAACAACGGTTATCCAATTGTTACTAACGGTATTGAGCTGTTGCCACATCAATCTGGAATATGCGGGTTATCGATTAGAAATCGTATCAAAGATACTAAGGTTTTGTATTTTTGGGGCACATGCAAGAAATCTTAATTATTGTACCAACCTTCAACGAAGTAGAAAATATTGGTTCGTTGTTACGCCGCATTTTTGCCATCAATATGCCTTTGGCGGTTTTGGTAGTGGACGACCAGTCTCCTGACGGAACAGCCCAGTTGGTCAAAGCGATGATGCCCGAATTTGATGGACGCTTATTTATCGAAGAGCGCACCCAAAAACAAGGACTTGGCAAAGCCTACATTCATGGATTTTTATGGGCCCGAAGAAGGCATTTTAAATATATTTTTGAAATGGATGCCGATTTTTCTCATGATCCAGATATGCTCCCCACGTTATTTAAAATTCTTAGCGATGGCGCTGATGTGGTGATAGGCTCTCGGTATTGCGATGGAATCAATGTAGTCAATTGGCCCTTGTCAAGAATTTTTCTGTCCTATTTTGCGTCGCTATACGTCAGAATCCTCACCGGAATGCCCGTTAAAGACCCCACTGCTGGATATGTGGGTTATCGCGCTTCGGTTTTGGATCAGATAGGTTTAGAAAAAATTCGATTTGTAGGCTATGCTTTTCAAATCGAAATGAAGTACAAAGCATGGAAAAAAGGGGCTAAACTTGTTGAGCACCCAATTATTTTTAAAAATAGAGAAAAAGGGGTTTCTAAAATGAATGGCTCCATTATTTGGGAAGCCCTGTTTGGAGTATTATTTTTACGATTGCAATTCCTTTTTAAAACAAAATCATGACCACAATTCTCATACAAAATGCTACAATCATTAATGAAGGAATTGCACGGGTTGCGGATTTGCGAGTTCGAGGCGCATACATAGACGCGATCGCTCCAATACTATCGCCATTGCCCAACGAAGAATGTATCGATGCCACCGGGCAATTTTTATTGCCGGGTTTGATTGATGATCAGGTACATTTTAGAGAGCCTGGACTAACACACAAAGCATGCATCGCCTCAGAATCCCAAGCCGCAGTTGCTGGAGGTATTACCTCTTTTATAGAAATGCCCAATACCCAACCCCAGACAACAACATTTGAGGCCTATCAAGACAAATTGGACCGTGCTGCAGCAAGCGCTGCCGCCAATTATTCGTTTATGTTTGGTGGTACTAATGACAATCTAGAACTGCTCAAAAAACTTGATAAAACAAAAGTTGCAGGAATCAAATTGTTTTTGGGTTCGTCGACAGGCAATATGCTCGTCGATGATCATGAAGTACTGCGTCAGATTTTCTCCAACACGGACATGGTTATTGCTGCCCATTGCGAAGACGAGCAAACCATACGCGACAATTTGGCCAAGCACAAAGCGATCTTTGGAGCGGCGATTCCGATCGAAAAACATCCTGTGATCCGTAGTGAAGAGGCGTGTTATATTTCTTCTTCTCAAGCCATCAGGTTGGCAGAAGAAACAGGTGCACGATTGCATGTTTTTCATGTTTCTACAGCAAAAGAAACCACCTTGTTTAGAAACGACATTCCGTTGAGGGATAAAAAAATTACGGCGGAGGTATGTACCCATCATTTATGGTTTTCTGAAGACGATTATGCCGAAAAAGGGACGCTAATAAAATGGAACCCAGCAGTTAAAAAAGCCAGTGATCGGGAGGCTTTATGGGCTGCACTCAATGACGACCGTTTGGACGTTTTGGCAACTGATCATGCCCCCCATACATGGGAAGAAAAACAACAACCGTACACTCAAGCTCCTTCTGGAGGACCGCTAGTGCAACATGCTTTGCCCGCTTTATTGACTGCAGTCAATAAAGGCAAAATCTCCCTCGAAAAAGTCGTCGAAAAAGCCTGCCATAATCCGGCCATACTTTTTGATATCGAAAAAAGAGGATTTGTCAAAGAAGGGTTTTTTGCCGATTTGGTTTTGGTAGATTTAAATCAATCCTTCGAAGTAAAAAAGAAGGATTTGCTCTATCAATGTCAATGGTCTCCTTTTGAAGGCACCCAATTTAGCGGTAGCGTATTAACTACGTTTGTCAACGGAAAAAAGGTTTTCAACCAAGGAAAAATTATCGAAAAGCACGCAGGTATGCAACTAACTTTTACAAGGTGAGAAAACAAATTTTATTACCCATCGCCCTTTTGCAACTACTAATTTTCAATGCATGTGAAAATCACGGTATTGAAAAGCCAGATCAATTAATTTCTGAAAAAAAGATGGAAAAAATTTTGTTGGATGTAGTGATAATGAAATCTGCAAAGAGCAACAATAGAGGACAGCTAAATAGCGACACCCTTTTTGGCGATCAGTACCTCTACAAAAAATACAACATCACAGCAGATCAATTGCAAGAAAGCGAGATTTATTATTCTAAAATTCCAAAAATATACACCCGTATGCATCGCAATGTTTTGACACGATTGGAGCAAATCAGCGACAGTCTAGAACGGGTAATAAAACTAGAAAAAGACGCCCAAATGGAAAAAAAGGGGGTCCGTTAACGCCTGCTAGGGTTTTACCAACACAGTATCGATAGAAGCGTATTCGAAATTGGGTAGGTCTGTTTTGATTTTTTGACCATCATATTGATGGTTTTCATAGAGCAAGTTTACCAATCCGCGCGAGAGCGTTTTGCGCTTCAGTTTGAGATTGGCCAAAAAGGCGTCCATGGCCCATAAGGTGCTCAAAATGGATTTTTGAATCAATCTTCCCGAGTTGTTTATTTTATTGGCTTTGGCCAAGCGTTCAAAGAATTCTTTATACGAGATATTTTCGGAAACCAACACATAACTTTCATTTTTAATTGAACTTTCCATAAGCATTCGCAACGCTTTTACAACGTCTGCATTGGTGACAAATCCTGTAATGCCTTTGGTGTAGTAGTAGCTTTTCTTTTGGATATAATCAAAAGCTTTTTTGATGGGTCCTGTACGGTGGTTGTAGCCCAAAATAACACCTGGATGTACGATAACAACATCCAATCCTTCTTGTGCTCCCCTCCAAACTTCAAGTGTGCTTTGGTATTTAGAATAGTTGTAGGCAGCTTGTGGAGCATCGTTGCTCCATAGTGTTTCTTCATTGATGGTCCCAGAAGAAGTCTCCTTTCCCAAGGCGGCAATTGAGCTTACAAAAGCCAATTTTTTTATCCGATACTTGAGGCAAAGATTTACGACATTAGCAGTGCCTGTGACATTGGTCAAAATCATTTTTGCGGCGTTTTGATCGGTCAATTCTACTTGAGCTGCACAATGATATACATGGGTCGCTTTTTCAAAAGCGGTTTCTAAGGCCCCAAGGTCTGTCAAGGAGGCGTGCACCCATTGTATTTTTTCAAAAACCGCAGATTGACTGGTGTACTTTTTGGCCCAAGCGTTGAGCAGTTGATTTTTACGATAGTCACTACGATAGAGTGCAATTACTTTTTGATCATCAAAACACAATTGTTCTAGCAAAAGCCCTCCTACCAATCCCGTGGCTCCGGTAATTAAAATCATAGATCAAAAGTACTCTTTTTTAAAGGGTGTTTTTTGTTTTCAATCATAAATCTATCTTTGTACTTCAAGATAGCAATTATGCCAAAAAATTTTGTAGCCGAACTTCGCTGGCGCGGAATGTTACATGATATCATGCCCGATACAGAAACGTATCTCGAGCAAAATGCAACTACGGGATATATTGGGTTTGATCCTACCGCAGACTCCTTACACATAGGAAGTTTGGTACAGATCATGATTTTGATGCATTTTCAACGTGCTGGCCATCGGCCGATTGCCCTTTTAGGAGGTGCAACCGGAATGATTGGTGACCCCTCAGGCAAGTCCGATGAGCGCAATCTTTTGGATGCCATAACCTTAGAAAAAAACATCCAAGGAATTAAAAGTCAACTAGGTCGGTTTTTAGATTTTGATACAAAAGACGATCATGCTGCCTTGTTGGTCAATAATTATGATTGGATGAAATCCTACACCTTGATCGATTTTTCGCGTGATATTGGCAAGCACCTGACGGTCAACTACATGATGTCAAAAGACTCCGTAAAAAAACGTTTGGGGAGCGATGCCAAGGTGGGGATGTCTTTTACAGAATTTACCTATCAATTGCTCCAGGGATATGATTTTTTGTACCTCTACGAAAACATGGATTGTAAAGTCCAAATGGGCGGCAGCGATCAGTGGGGCAATATCACTACCGGCACCGAACTGATACGAAGAAAAGTATCTGGAAAAGCCTTTGCAATCACCTGTCCTTTGATTACCAAAGCCGATGGGACAAAGTTTGGTAAAACAGAAGGGGGCAATGTTTGGTTGGACAAAGACCGGACCTCTCCCTATAAATTTTATCAGTATTGGCTCAACACTTCGGACGAAGACGCCATCAATTACATCAAAATTTTTACTTTTTTAGACCGTCCTGTGATAGAGCAGTTGATAGAAGAACACCTTGCAGCGCCACACCAACGGATTTTACAAAAAAAATTAGCCGAAGAAGTAACCCTATTGGTACACGGTGAAGAAGAATACCAAAAGGCCATTCAGGCCTCTCAAATTTTGTTTGGCAAATCGACTGCTGATGGGCTAAAAGCTTTGGATGGAAAAACGTTTCTAGAAGTTTTTGAAGGCGTGCCACAGGCACAAATCAACGCTGAGGCATTTGCCAAAGGAATGGATATGATCGCTGCGCTCGCAGGGGAAACCCAATTTCTAAATTCTAACGGGGAAGCCCGTAGGGCATTGAAAGAACAATCAATCTCTGTCAACAAACAAAAGGTGGATGAAAATTATATCTTGTCCAAAGAAGATTTAATCGGAGGGCAATACATTCTTTTGCAACGCGGAAAGAAAAACTATTTTATTCTTCAGATCGTCAGCTAAACCACCATCAAGTTGCAGCCCCGTATTTCTGCAGCATCAAACCGACCCAAAACTTCAAACTTCCCCGAAGCAGAAACGCGTCCTAGATCTTCGGTAGCGATAAAAGCACAACTGTCTTGATTGGCCAAATCGATGATGTTGAGCCCTCCAATTTGACCCTGAGCAATTAGACTCAAGGGGTCCGAAGGGTCTCTAGCCAATACCTGCATCCAAGGCGGGGTTTCAAATTGGCCCTCTTTGCATGCATAGGCCTGAGAAAGCAATTCGGTCATGCCGTATTCAGAATGTATACATGCTTGTCCAAACCCTTCTTTCAGGTGTTGGTGTAAGGCTTCACGCAGCAATTCTTTTCTTCGCCCTTTCATACCGCCTGTTTCCATAACCATAGTGTGTTTTAGTTGTTGGGGATATTGTTCTGCAAAATCCAATAGCGCAAAACTCACGCCAATGAGCAATGTGGGTTGTTTTTGCTTTTCTAACAGCGCCAATTGATTGGCCAAGGCGGCATAATCGTTGAGGTAAAATCCACTGAGTGGATGCATAGAATTTTTGATCCAGTCTTGAACCATATAGATCAATGAAGACCCAGATCTTTCCAGATACGATGGTAGGAGTGCCAAAACGGCATACTTATTTATTGCACCATAAAAACGTTCAAAACCCCATCTGAAACTGGCCTCATAAAGTGCCAAATTGGGAACATAGTGCTTTGAGATACTGCTGCCTGTGGTTCCGCTTGAGGTAAAATAAAAGTCAGTGTATTTGGTGGTCTGTACTTTGTGGGTTTTAAAAAAAGATATGGGAAGAAATGGCAAATCTGCAATCCGTTGCACCCGATCAGGGTCTTTATGAATCAGGTCGCAGTAGGATCTGTACACGGAATTGTTTTCGTATTGGTTTCTAAAAGTTGTCCAAACGTGTTTTTCAAAATTTGATTCGGAAATGCCTTTTAAAAACTCAAGTGATTGCTGCCCATTCATACCCCAAAATTACCAAAATCTATCATTAATGCTAATGAACCACCAAGCGTTTTAGACCGGTTTTTTCATCTTGAATAATTTTTAAAAAATAAATCCCTGTTTTAAGAACACGGAGATTGATCATGGTTTCTTGTGTTATGATCTGATGTACCAAATTGCCCATGATATCATACACAAAAATTGCCTTGGGGCCCGTCGCATCACTTTTGATGGTTAGAATACCAGATCTCAAGGGATTGGGAAATATCTCGAAAACCAACTCGTTTCTTTGACTATTGACCTCCGTTTGCAGGGTTTGGCCATACGAACAAATGCTGATGAAAAAAAGCAGAACGGCGTGTGTCAGATAATGTTTTGACATTGTTGCAAATTTGGGACGGTTTAAAATTACAAAAAATATCACGGTTTATAAAACGCTGCGCTGTTAACGATATATTAACTTAAATTTGTAAGAGATTCCTAATTTAGGTGCAAAATTTCCATAAAATGAAGAAAAGTGAAATAAAAATCTTACTCGTGGACGATGAGCCCGATATTTTGGAAATTATTGGTGTCAACCTTGAGAGCGAGGGCTATCAGGTTTTTAAGGCAAAGGACGGCCTTGAAGCCATAAAAAAGGCAGAAAAAATCCAACCCCACCTAATAATTATGGATGTAATGATGCCCAATATGGATGGAATAGAAGCCTGTGAACGAATCCGAAAAAATGAAAATTTGCAACAAACGGTGATTATGTTTTTAAGTGCTCGTGGCGAAGATTTTTCGTACGTAGCAGCATTTGATGCCGGTGCCGATGATTATGTTACCAAGCCCATAAAACCCAAAGTATTAGTCTCTAAAGTCAAAGGACTTTTGAGGAGGTTTAAAAAATCCGATTCTCAAGATCTGATTATTCAAATAGGAGATCTAATCATTAATAAAGAAGAGTATAAAGTAACCAAAGGTCAATTTGAATTTACGCTACCTCGAAAAGAATTCGAACTATTGTTTTTGCTGGCATCAAAACCCGAGAAGGTTATAAAACGTGATAAAATCATGGAAAAAGTATGGGGCAGCGATGTCGTGGTAGGCGATCGAACCATCGATGTCCATATCCGCAAACTGAGAGAAAAAGTTGGTGACCAATACTTTAAAACCGTAAAAGGCGTAGGGTATAAATTTGTAACAATAGACTGATAGATTGCGTAACACCAATAATTTTAGACTTTCCTTTCTCATTGCTAATTTGTTTTTGCTTTTTAGTGCATTCCTATTTTTGGTACTTCACCTAATTGATGCTGACACATTTATGTTGTCGGGCTCATTTATTGGT
>Ga0255770_10005008_pt1 | contig 11011 bp, 28 predicted proteins | sample 071ome_22_FD_179968 | JGI IMG/M metagenome (GOLD analysis project Ga0255770, IMG submission 179968) | Coastal salt marsh microbial communities from the Groves Creek Marsh, Skidaway Island, Georgia - 071404AT metaG (version 2) | ecosystem: Environmental > Aquatic > Marine > Intertidal zone >... | reverse complement strand
GCATTACGGGATGATGCAGCATACTTGGTGCCGCCACCACATCCCTGACGGGTCTTCTTCGGAGGACCAGGATTATAACCAGTCTTCACCAATCCAACTTTTGCTTTAGCCATAATAATACTCCAATACTGTTTTGTTTACGGTTTTTTTGACGGGTTTTAGAAAGCGGTTTTTTCCAATGCTCCTCAGAAGATCTCAAAAGGAGCATCAGAACATAACCAGACATCAGATAATACGAGTCTTCTCATGACCCACACGAATCTGAGGGTCGCACCAGATCTCATATCCTTTGTCAATCGCATCTAAGCAGAACGAGACATCCTCGCCACACATATCCTGAACTTCTCCAGATTCAAACTGTTGCATCTTCGGAGCAAACCAGGGATACTCAAGACTCTCAAAGACTCCGTTCTTAATCAGAACCCATCCGAATCCAGTGTAGTCCACAGTGAAGGGCTTGCGACGCTTGCTCATCGTCTCTAGAGTTTCATGATTCATCACGCCACCATTCTGACGGAAATCACCTTCCTCTAACCAGTGGGCAACAGATGTCGTTCTTCCATCCTCAGTGCAGTACCAACCAGCGGCAATGTCCTTATCCATTGCAACCAGACGATAAAACTTCTCAGTGTCAAACACAATATCACTATCAATCCACAACTGATAGTCATACTGAAGTTTACCATCCCATGGTTTCTGATTAGGTCCGCGAAGAACATTTGCACCAAGACACTTGCAACGTGCAAAGTTCACCATGGAACTATAGTCTTGTGAGATCTGAATACTTGCACCGTTCTGTACAAGATCAAAACACAACTGTACGAATGCTTTTAAAAACGTGTAAGAACATCCACGTCCAGGTAGACAGAATACTAATGCCTTACCACGCATCATCTCTTTCGCTGCTTCCAAATCAAACTCTTCTCCAGAGTCTTGGTTCTTTGGTGCAGTCGCTTTGATTGTAAATCCTTTAGCCATAAAAATGAATGAGTTACGAAACTATTATACCACCACAAGTCAATTATTGCAATGGTCAATCTTCAAGTATTTAGAGTCGCTTTGATACCCGCCTCAACGTCCTTGAGAGTCTTTGAACTACCCATAAAAATAAAATTTCTTACGCGGTTCTGATACTCCTTTACCTCGTTTTCAGGCACTCTCTCAAAAATTGTTATTCCATTTACTGAGATATTATACGTATTCATCTTCAAGTCTCTCCAATAAGTACGTGAGATCCTCTTTGGTATTTACATCTCTGATTAACTCAACGTCGTTCTCAATCCTATATTCAATTGTCTCTACTAATAAGTCAACTTCGTGGCTCTCTAAGTTCATCTTCAACCCCCATTTCCTTTATATATTCTCGGCGGACCTTTGAGATCGTTTTTACCCCTGGGAATTTTTTTTCCTGGGCGGTAACTGGGAGTCCCTTTAAGGTATGGGAGGTATGGGAGGTCTTGTGGGGGCCTGGGAAATTTTTTTGGATTTGTGATATCTCAAGCGATTTTGGTTCGTTGTAGGTTAGGGTAGTTTGGGGTTTTTAAACCGCAAGGGCAAAACCCGCACCATACCACGGATCGCGGGCGACTGCTGTTCGCCACGATACAGTCGTAACAAAACGAAAGGTATACTTAAGACTACCAATTAGCACTGCTATTTTACATTTATCATCGTGAGTCTCATGGCGTCAAGTATATTTTGACAAAACTTAATGATAAAGAGTCCATTAAATCTCATATGAGACGCATAAAGTAGTGGTAGAATTAATCATCGCTCAGATGTAGTAGACGTTACGAATACATCGAGTAGACGTATAAAGAATAACGACGAAAGTTCAAGGGTTAAGGATAAAGAATAAAGATACAAAAAAAGAAAAAAAGCAAAAAACGGTTTTTGGCATTTAGTGTTGGGAGAGTTAGTGTTAGTAACTCTCCCTGTGGTTCTTTATACTCAGGCAACAATGTTGTTGACTGTTTTCTTAGCGTTACCGTGAGCGGGGAATGCTATAACAAACTGGCGATCCGATTGTTGACACAAACCGCAGGTGGCACAAGTAACGTTGTCGTGGATTGTTGCAGGGCAAACGATAACCTTACGACCACTGCTAGTAGTAAAGAATCGGCGGGATTCTTCAGACTTGACTACAGCAACTGCGGGAATGTTATGCTCGGTCATAACTTTATCTGCAACCTCTACGTCTTCAGTAGAGGCGTTAATCGTAAACCCTTTAGAGTTAGCATCCTGCAGCACCTGAATGTTATCAGCATTCAAAGGATGATGAGTGTAAGTGTAACCCTTGCGTCCACGGTTAGCATCAACCAACTGTGAAACTTTAGCGGCATCAATGTCACCCAGACCGTTATGTGGGAGATCTCCACTGACATTATGACGCCACAATTGTCCCCGCTGGAGTTTACGAATTGCGCTGCAGAATGTGTCCCAAGCGGTGCCGCGTTCGCCGTTGCTAGTCTTGCGCCAGTGGATCGCTTGGGGTCCAGACTTAGCGTAGCAACCTTTATCGTAGAAAGGGCAACCAGACCAGCAGGACGCCCGCTCCGAGGTGCTGGTGGGGATCGGACCCGTCTTGGCGTTGCTGCTGACCTTGGTGAGAGAGACTTGCATTGGTCGGTTGCGATTGATCTAAAGTTACAGCATCCGCCCGACCTTGGCAAGTCCAAACGGTAGCGAGCGATACCGTTTCCCAGATCCGACCCATAAGCACTGCTGATCATAAAATCTGGGAGATTCTCGCCCGATCCGCCGCCTTATGCTCTAGACTATGGGGACAATCAAGAGAGGTGCGAGGTAGCACTGATGACGCCAAAGGTCGCCACCGCCTCTGCCATAAAATAATAAGATATAAAGAATTAAACAGAACAAAATATAATTATTTCAATCCATTAAATTATATTTACAAGTCCTCTGAGTTATTATACAGTGTAGATTAGGAGTGTATGTATATCTAACTGTACTGTACAATTCTATCATAAACCCTTGGAGTATTTCTGTGGTTTTATGATATTGTAATAAATTGAAAAATTATAAAAAAGCAAAAAAGGTATTTTAAGATTTGTGAGGATTTGGGAGTTTTATGTTGACAGTCGGTAGAGCGCACGCTAAGACCACAAGACCCCGAAGCATTTCTAAGGTATTATAAGGCATTAGAACATAATACTCGGCACATTTCATAAGATAAAAGAGACGATTAACGATACGAATTCATATCATACATCCACAATAATACTAATAATGATCAGTAACATAAAACACACGAATACATTTATAAACACATTTAATAACGTTTTTAATACCTTTTTACCTCATTTTAACTACTTTTGAGTATAAAATGGACGAAGTAACTCATTAGCACTCCATAGGCATGAAACTCCAATCTTTATCATTATTCTTATCAATCCAGAAGAAGTTCATTTGATTAGACGAAGCAACGAAGAACTGTGTCTGTGTTTCTTGTTCTACTCTTACGATTGGGTCACTGTTCATTAGATTAGCAAGTCGGTTCTTTGCTTTGTTAGACTTGGGGATGACAATGATGGAAGGGTTCATGACAGTTGGGAGAGAAAGAGTTGTCCTGCGTCAGAGTGAATAGTGTTTGCTAACTTGAAGTGTTCAATGTTAGTCTCTTCAGTTACTACTGGTGTGTAGGTGTGAGTGATCTTTGTGATGTTAGGATTGTGTTCTTGCCATTCAGTAAGTGTTCTTCCAGTAATGTTGACGTGTGATGGTTTGGAAATCAATCGGGTCACTGTTCTGTATGAAGACTGTGAGGTGTCATCATGGAAGTAGAACGTCTCTTTGAGTCTGAACTGTGTAGCGATTCGGGTCTCGGAGAATGGGAGAAACATCGGTCTGGTGGTGTTGTTGTGTGTAGTCTAGTGGGTCAGGGTGAGTGCTCGTGGGTGCTTGTTGTATTTCGTTGCAAGGAACCTTTGGCGGGTTGAGAGTTCCTTGGATGCAGTGGCGTCTGTCTTGTGCAGCATCCACTCTGCGAACGCTTGCTGCCACTGTGCGTGAAGTTCCTTGTTCATCGGTGTGTGGTTGTCTGAACTGATGCCAGTATAAAGGTCAGGAGGGGACCGTGGAGTGGTCCCCGTCACATTTCTTCAGAACTCCATCCCCCAGTTGAAGCAGTGCCAGGACATGTTGCGGAGCAGTTCCTGGCGAGAGTCAAACCACATCTCCTCCAGGTTCACGTCCACCACATACGCTTCGTCCACCTTCAGGAACGTGCCATCGTAGTTGCGGAGCATCTCCTTCAGTTGCTGAATGGAAGTCAGTTGAGGGATCTTGGTGCCGTCGTTCCAGGTGGTTGAGCAGAGGTCCATGTCCTTGGTTTGAACTGAAGTCATAATAAGGGTGACAGGGGGACTTTGGCAATCCCCCCTGTGGACAGTCTACCGATTGTCCTTACCGTGCGTACAGGTAACTTCCTGCCCAGTCTGCATGTTCCATCAACCATTCTCTTTGCTCAATCAGTCGCAGGTCATAGCGTACACCTTTTGCAGGTGCCTTGATTGATGCAGGTTTATACACTTCACCAGTCTTCTTATCAATGAAGGCGTGAATAGAATCACGACGATCACCAATGTGCATGAAGATTTTATGATACTTCCGACCTGATTCTAGAGTGTAGAAATAACGATCAGAAGGTCCATTGTGAGTCAGTGCATCACACATCATCAGACTCCACTTGAGTACATTCGCCTCAATGGTCTCTTGTGCCTGTTGCTGAAGAGTGGTGGTCATGTCCTTGGTTTGAACTGAAGTTACATTAGTCGGTCCAGGGGGAGATTCTGTCTCCCCCGTTACCATTGTTCACATTCCCTTGAGGTATCGGGCGATGCGCTCACGCTTACGCAGTGGCAGCAGACGAGTGTACTCCACCCAGCGAGGTCCAAGTTCATGACGCATCACCAGTCCACGCTTTGCCATGTCCTTCAGGAGCATGGAGACAGTGGTCCGTGCTTCATTCGGCATCCCCAGTTCTTCGTTGATGTCAGTGGGACGGAGACCGCTGTCAGTGCCATTCTCCATCGGGAGAACAGACAGGATCGCCCACTGGTAGGTGTTGCCGAAGGAGCGGGAATCGGTGAGAGTGGTGCTGAACATTGTTCGTTAGTGGTGAACTTCAGTCAGTATAGGCACCCCCAACGACCAAACACGGTCACCAGGGGCCAGCCCTCGAACTGTCACATACCATTCAGGAAGTCTGCGAGTGCCTCCTCGTATTCTTCCTCAGTCTCAAACGTGCGGAGACCGATGGTGCAGGGAAAGGTACGCTTGGGAGCGGGAGTGGTCGGAATGTCCCGACCCTTAGAACGAATGTAGTCCGTCAGGTGGTTGCTTTGCATGATCAGTTCCCCCGAGCAGCGGCGAGCAGGATGTCTTCAATCGCTTCCACACGCTCGGCAACAGGAGTGCCACCGATCAGGTCCTCAGGATCAATCTCAGGATCGTCGTGCAGAATGTATTCAGACATTGCCGCGAGGATCGTATCAATCTGGTCCTCGGTCAGGGTGACGGTGAAGGTCTTCATGGGTTCAGGTGGTTGGTTGAACTGAGAGAAGTGTAGCACGGATCAGAAGCAGCAGAGGTCACGAGCATGAGTCGCTTCGTGAGCATACTTCTCAGCATAGGCACCCGCCAACCACTCGGACTCAACAGTCAGAGGGAGGTCAATGCCACAGGTCTGAGGTGCATCGTCAGTCATGCGACCTGCCCACACAATGCGACGGGTGGTGAGATCGGATGCCATTGAGAGGATCATGGGAGTGCCTTGCGGTTGAACGTATCCTACAGCGTGAAGAGCGGAACCGTGACCAGACCGTTAATAGTTGTTCACAGTTCGCCAGGGTCGGTATCCTTGGGACTGTTCATAGAGTTTTGCATCCAGTGCATCCAGATGTTCATCAGGAGTCAGATAGTCCTCCCAGCACCCAGAAATCTCTTCAATTTGTTGATTCTCAATGTAGGTGTAAGACATTACGATGCAAGATTAAAATTTTGAATAAAGAGAAAAACGTAATCTTCCTCTTCTGGATCTTTACCATCTACAACCCATTCTTCATAGATTGCATCGGCAGATTGAATGTCATGGTTTTCAACATGATCAAACAGTTTGCCTAGCAAATGCTCGGACATCAGTTTGACGTTGTGCTCGTAAAGTTCAGGTGCCATGATCATTTTGCAGTGTTTTGAATGAAGTTACCAACCGTGTGAAATGCTTCACCCGTGTGATAACGAACTGGTGCAAATAGCACGAAGGAAATGAGGTAGATGATCCCGATGGTTTTCATCAGTCTAGAGTGAAAGGTTTGGAGACAAGTTCAACATCATTGATGTCATACTTTTCGTAGATCCAATCAGCACCTTCAACATTCATGTAGGTGTGAAGATCACCGTTTGAATCTTCTTTCATGTACGATCCCACTTGAGGATCATAGATGTAGTCAGATGCAAGGAGTGCTTGCTCAAAGGTGGTGATGATCATGATTGAATCCCGAACACTTAGGTACAATAGACGATTTTGTGGGGTGTAGGGGGAATGGTGGACACTCCCCCTACTGTCACATCACTCCAGTTCCTTGCCGCTGATCTTCTTCACATCCAGAGAGTAACCATTGGCACGATACATCTTCCAGATCTCCCGTGCCTGGGGTTTCAGCACACACTTACGGGTGCCCCAGTTGCTCCGAGTGGTACACTCACCAGTCTCGGTGTCCTCATAGATGCAATTCGTCACGATCTGCACCGTTTCCGAATTGGATGCAGTCTCAAAGTAGATGTAGTTCTGAGACCGACGATTGGCGGTGGAGTACATGTACGGTTCCTGGCAGAGAGTCGCCTGGGTCACAGTGTACTCACCCCACATGGAAGGAAAAGTGACGATGCTCATGAGTTCAGGTGGTTGGTTGAACTGAAGTCAGTATAGAGACAAAAGGGAGGGATGCAACCCCTCCGTTGTGCCACTTAACTCTCTGCCACACTCTCCATGAGATCTTCCAGATACTCTTCATCGTAGAGATCCAGAATCTCTTCCTTCATGTCCTCTTCGGTTGAATCAGCATAGGCATCCATCAGTAGATCATGTGCCATCTGGACTAGGGTATCCATGTCCATGCCATCAATAATGCGCTCGCAATAGTCATACTTGAGTTTTGCGAGTTGTTGAGTGTTGAGAGACATTTTGGTGTGCTTGATTGGGTTGGGAAGTGAAATCATTTCAGGCGGAGATTGTCATGTAGAAATGATTGGGATCCAGAACCTGAGATGCAGGACCAGTGAACCCAATAGATCTTACATCATGATAGTCATCATCTTGATCACCATCTACAAGAATTGTTGCAGTCTGGTCAAGATACTCTTCAGGCAGTTCATTTAGAATTGCCTTGAGTTCACGGTATGTTCCACGATTCCAGTCACTTTTGGGAATGTACATTCGGGAACCGTTACCAGGATCAAAGAATGGCATGAGTTTCAGTTAAGAACGTGACGATAGTCAATGGACTTGATACACCAACCAGAGGCACATGTGATCTCTTCAACTAGATCATCACCATCATCTGCCTCCCAGAATGTGCCGATGTAATCATCATACACATCATTCTGTTCTTCTTCAGTGATGGGATAGAAAGAGTCATCATCAAAGTCAAACTCAATGGAAGTAACTTGGAACTGCATGATGGTGTTCCCTTGATTACCTCTGAATCATAGTACCCTCATCAGACGGTTCGGGAAGGAATGGGACACTTCCTCAACTGTCACAAGCCCCTTATCTATCAAATAGTCGTGGTACAATTCTTCTTCCATTTCTCTTGCTTCTATCTCATGTGGTTTATACCAATACTCAATGTCTTCTATACATTCTTGTCCATAATACATTTTGCCACGCTTTGAGCGTAGTGAACCGATCACCCACTGCTTCAGGTGCGTGAGTTCATGCAAAAGAGTTTTTACATACAACTCCTTCGGCATGTGTGTGTCAAGTTCAATCAAGAAATGCCGTGGACGATAATACTCACCCACAACATCACAGTAACCATAAGCACACTCACGTTTCAGACCACGATGCACAATGTCCACCGTAATGTTGTGACGTGGGAAGAAACTATTCAGAAACCAAGAGGTAACATCCTCACAGAGTTTCTTAGAATAACCGTATCCATCATGAGTGATGTAAGACATGTGCCCCAGTGAAGAAACCAAACAAAAGAACCAATGAAGACAAGTTTCTCTTTACCTGTCACCCCCATGCCTCCATGTAATCATCAAGACCAAACTCTTCATCAACACATGCCTCAAAGATCAACTCATCATAGGACATTTCTTTTATCATCTTAAGGTACTCTTCAGGAGTCGGATCCTCGTCTGGATCAAAATCATCATGACACAGAAAAACATACTCATGGTAGAGTGCATCAATCAGTTGTTCTTTAGTCACGGTCATTGTCAGTGTCCCTCATGATAACGTAGTTGATGCCTGCACCAATTAAAGATGCGAGAATCCAGTAGATGAAGAATGTGGTCATGACTCAGTTTCCAGCAGTTTCCTCTAGGAACATCGCTACTGCAAAGTGATCCACAACAACTTCACAGCATTGTGCGATTACATCTTCACTAACATTGTTCTTTCTGAGAACATCTGCAAGTTCAGACTCAATACTGGCACTGCGAAGATACTTGCCCACATTGAAAGAACTGGACAAGTTGTTGGTGTTGAGTTGTTCAATCGTGAAGTGAGTCATGGCAGTTGCCTCAACTGATGTCAGTATAGAGAGAGATTGGATGGGGCAATGCGATTTTGTACCAGTTCACAAACTGTCTAGAGAACCTTGACTTCAGGGATCATAGGACTCAACCATGAAGTCACCAACCGAAGAGTCATCGTAGAAATACTCTTCATAGTAAAACATGGTCTCTGTATCCCCCTCTTTTACATCAATGCCCAGAATCTCAAAGAATTGTGTTTCTTCCATTAGATTTTGTAGTCCCCAAGGTTTTCAATGTAGACATCATTGACTTGCTCTTTACCTTCCAACTCCATGAGGTCTTTCCAGTTCCATTGGGTTGGTGGTTCGCATGATGTACGATCAATCATCACATCCAAAGTGATGCGGTATCGTGTGAGTTTCTTGCTTTTGTTTTTGGAGACAGTAAGATCCATGAGAACTCCGTGCGAGTGGTTTGATTCTAGTCAGGCAAACGATTTCTGTCAAGTAGGGAAAACTGCCGTTGCAGTTCGTACTTCACAGGGTATAGATTATTTTTCAGATACTGAGTGTAATCAAGTCCATCACTCATGCTAATCAAGTTGTCAACTTGTTGAATAGCGAGAACCAGTTTAACTTTTTTATTCACGAGCAAAAATCGCAAAATACAAAAAAACGAAATAATGCTCTACTATATGTAGAGCATTTATTCCGAAAACTACACTGTTTCTAGAAGTTTTCTAGCATTTTGAGAGTTTCAGCATCAAGACTCTCAACAATACCAGTGGGATTCCAGTCATCTTCAGCAGACTCAAGGAAAGACTCCCAGGAATCTTCAATGTAGTCACGAACGTCAAAGTCAACTTGGTCGTACATCATGGTCATGGTGAAAATGGTGTGTTGGGTGAACGGAAATCAGTTGATGAACTTGTTGATCTTGTTCATGAGTTTTTTGAAGTCTTTGACTTCTTTACTCATGTTCACAGAGCTGTACTCGTCAATAGCACATTCAAGACCAATCTTAAGATCATAGAACTCATTGAATGAGATCTTGATGGACTTGTCAAGAGCACAGTCTTTGATCAGAATGTCGTTCATTGTGAGAACTCAAGGAGATAGAAATCAAGTGAAACACCAAGTTCTTGAGAACGCTGGATGGCATTGTCAAGGACTTTCTCCCATTCATAGGAGTGAAGGTCTTCACGATAGTAATCGGGGATACCGATTTCAAGTTCAACTTCGCAAGTCATGAAGACCTCTCAACTCATGATCTATTATACAGGAGTGGGTTCGGGGATGTCAACGACTTTGCCAGGAGTCTCATAAGAATCATAGCAGAACCACTCACCATCGTTGAAGATGTAAGCATACTCTGCATCACAGTTGCTGCACTGCTCCATGTACTCAGTGAAAGACTCAGCGAGTTGAGGTGCAACATCATTCATGTCTTCACCACGGGCAGTGTAATACTCAGGAGAGTATTCACCTTCGGGAAGATCTTCACCCCAGATGCTGTTAGACCAGCAAGAGGACATGTCACCACCATCAATCAGTGCAGTGACCTTCTCAGCGGTGTTGTAGTGCTGAACCAGAGTCTTACCCAACCATTCGGGATAACCATCCCAGTGGTGATAGGAGGAAACGATACCATTCTTGAGTTGGTATCCGATGCGAGAGCGAGTGCCCATGTTTGAAGTGAGTTTGGTGTGAGGATCAGGTGTGTCCCGATCACTCCGTTAGTATGGCATCAAAAAGGGGGGCATCAAACCCCCCGTGTGCCACTTATCAAACTGTCCTCAGGTCGTAAAGGATTCCACAACACATGAATCAAGATCCTCGGAAAGACCGTAGACTCTTGCACCTTGAATGTGCTCACGCAGAACACCGTAGTATTCTGTATTAAACTCCTGATCATGTTCTGTGATCAGATCAAAACACTCCTCATCATCTTGAGCAATTACATTCCACAAACCACCGTATTCAGAGGTAGGGAATGGGCAAAAGTGATCAACAATGTACAGGTACTTCATTTTGTCTATAGGATTACGGGTCAATTATACCACAGGATCGCAGGTTTTACAATCTCTCTTGGTGACATACTCTAACTGATGCCAGAACTGGGTGTAACAAAGCACAAGGATGTGTGTTTTTTTATGAATAGGGCAGTCCCTATAGTTCTCATCACACTTATCCTTTACACCAACTTCAATGGTGATGTAGTCATTGCACATAAAGTACACCCATCCTTCCACATCACCACCGTACTCTTTTTTCCATATGACATA
>Ga0255770_10005004_pt1 | contig 11016 bp, 5 predicted proteins | sample 071ome_22_FD_179968 | JGI IMG/M metagenome (GOLD analysis project Ga0255770, IMG submission 179968) | Coastal salt marsh microbial communities from the Groves Creek Marsh, Skidaway Island, Georgia - 071404AT metaG (version 2) | ecosystem: Environmental > Aquatic > Marine > Intertidal zone > Salt... | reverse complement strand
ACAACTTTATTTGACGCAACTTTCTATGTAAGAACAGCAGACAATAGAGTTTATAAATGTTTAGATAACAATAATGGCGGTACAGTAAGTGATGAACCTACTTCTACTTCAACCTCAGTAGTAACAACTTCAGATGGTTATAAGTGGAAATATATGTACACACTAACAGCTGCTCAACAATCAAGTTTCTTATCTACTGACTTTATGGCAGTTGCAACTGATAGTACAGTTCAATCAGCTGCTGTAAATGGTTCTTTAGATGTTGTTAAAATTAAAACTGCTGGTACAGGTGGTACAGACGGTACTCACACAGGTATTCCTGTTAGAGGTGACGGTACAGTTCAAGCAGAATGTTCAGTTACAATTTCCTCAGGTGCAGTAACAGCTGTTGCAATTACAACTAGAGGTCAAGGTTATACTTATGGGTATATTACACTTGCAGACATTAACGCAAACGGCGGTGGTTCATTAACGGGTACAGAATTAGATGTAATTATTCCACCAAAAGGCGGCCACGGTTCAAATGCAGTTGAAGAATTAGGTGGTTTCTTTGTAATGTTAAATCAATCACTTGAAGGAACAGAAAGTTCAAACACAGGCGACTATACTGCTGAAAACGATTTTAGAAGAATTGTATTAATTAGGGATCCAAACTCAGGTGGTTCAGCTGCTTCAGCAACTACATTGAGAGCAACTAAAGCAATTAGATTTGCAAGTTCGCCAACTCCTGGTTCATTTACAGCAGACGAAAAGATTTCACAAGCTACTACAGGTGCAGTTGGTAAAGTTGTTGAATGGGATAGTTCAAACAGAATTTTATATTATATTCAAACAGGTTACACAGACGCAGGTGTAGATAGTAATGGTGATGAAACGGCATTTAGTGGTGCTAATGTTATCACAGGTGCTTCATCTGGTGCGACTGCTACTCCTGATACAACAGTAACGAGTACGGTAAACAATGTAGTTTTTGTTAGTGGGTATTCTGCTTCTGAAATAGACGAGGATTCTGGTGATGTTATCTATGTAGAAAACAGAGCGCCAATCGTTAGAGCGGCTGACCAAACAGAAAATATTAAATTGATTATTGAATTTTAAGAGGGAAATAAATGCCAAGTCCAACTGACTTTAACCTCTCGCCTTATTATGATGATTATGCTGAAAGTAAAAAGTTTCACCGAGTTCTTTTTAGGCCAGCATTTGCAGTCCAGGCAAGAGAGTTAACACAATTACAAACTATTCAGCAGAACCAGATTGAAAGGTTATCTGACCATTTCTTTGAAAAAGGAACAATGGTTATTCCTGGTGAAATTTCCTATGACCTTAATTACACAGCTGCCAAATTAACAAGTTTCTCAGGTTCAGCAACACTATCAACTTTTGTAGGTAAAACTTTTAAAGGTGCCACATCTGGTGTTATTGCAACTGTTATTAATTCAGTTGTTGCAGATGGTACTGACCCTAATACTCTTTTCATTAAATACATCAAAGCTGGTACTGATAATATATCACAAGTATTTTCAGATGGCGAAACTATTAACGAAAGTTCAGAAGCTGGCGTTTTAGTAAGTGGTGGTTTTAGTGCAGTTGTAAGTGCAACAGCAACAGGTTCAGCTGCTGAAGTAAACCAAGGTGTTTACTACATTAACGGATTTATGGTTCAAGTATCTAACCAAGTGTTAATACTTGACAAGTACACAGCAACTCCTTCTTATAGAGTTGGTTTAAATGTTACAGAAAGTTTTATTGCATCTACAGATGATGCATCACTATTAGATAATGCACAAGGCAGTTCAAATGTTAATGCTCCTGGTGGTGACAGATTAAAAATTGATTTAACACTTGCTAAAAAATCATTAACAGCAGTTGATGATGCAAACTTTGTAGAATTATTAAGATTGAAAAATGGTGTTCTTCAAAACCAAGTTAGAACAACTGAATATGCAATCTTAGAAGACACTTTAGCAAGAAGAACATTTGACGAAAGTGGTGACTATGTTGTTCGTAACTTTGACATTGATTTAAGAGAACACATTGTTGACGGTAATAACCGAGGTATCTTTACATTAGCTGAAGGCGGTGACGAAGCATTAATGGCCGCTGGTCTTGCTCCTGGTAAAGCATATGTTAAAGGTTATGAAATTGAAACAATTGGTACAACTTTCTTAGATATTGCAAAAGCAAGAAACTTTGATACTCAAAATAACTTTAATACAAGATTTGATGTAGGTAACTATGTCCATGTTAAAAATGTTTACAACGCTCCAGATGTAAACGAGGATTCTGGCGGTACTACAGATGCCTTTAAAGCATTAAACCTATTCAGTATTCCAACAAGTGCAAGAGGCACAGTTGTAACAAATTCTGGTTCAACAGTTTATGAAATTGGTCGTGCTAAGTCCAGAGGATTCCATTATCTTGCAGGTGCTCCTTCAAGTTACATAATGTCTAGTTCGGCATTAACGGACTCAATTTACAGAAATTATCTATTTGATATTGAGATGTTTACTCATCTTAATATTACAGACAACACTTCATTTACTGCTGGCGAAAGAGTAACCGGTGGTACTTCAGGTGCAATTGGTTATGTACAAAACATTTCTACAACTGAAGCAACTGCTGTATCTAATATTACAGTTGCAAGTCCAGGTGTTTGTACAGTTACATCACACAATTTTAGAGAAGGCCAACAAATTACATTTAGTGCCATCTCAGCACAAAACAATTCTACCGCTGTTGCTACAAGTGATGTATTTACAGTTAGAAATCCAAGTTCAACAACTTTTGAATTATATGAAGCAGACGGAACAACGGCTACTAATATCACTTCTTACTCTTCATCTGGTAATGCATTACACGGTGTTGTAGTAATTGCAGGTGTTACAGGTACTTTTGCTCCTGGCGAAGAAATTACAGGACAGGATTCAACAAATACTGCTGACATACAGTCCAATGCAGTAGGATATCAAGCAGTTAGAAGCCACGATTTCTCAGCAGTTAAATCAATTTGTCAAGCAGGTTCGCCAACACATACCTCAGATACAGATTTAAGTAGTGTATATGGTTCAGTTGCACAATTAACAGGTACAATTACAGTTTCAAACAGTTCTGCTTCAGTAAGTGGTTCTGGTACAAATTTCCAAACTGAATTAAAAATTGGTGACATTCTTTCATTTAGTACAGATGCTGGTTCTACTATAACTAGAACAGTAGAAGCTATTATTTCTGATACTAGTTTATCGTTAACAAGTGCAGTTGGTGGTTCAGATGTTACTACGGCGGCTTCTTGTAATAGAACAAGAGCTCTATTAACAAATTCAAATAAAAATACAGCAATCTTTAAATTACCTTATTCTAAAGTTAAAACTTTAAAGACTGCTTCAAACTCAAATTTAACAGATACAAACTTTACTGTTAGAAGACAGTTTGTTGCTACCTTATCATCTGGTGCTACAACATTAACTGCTGGTACAGACGAAACATTTACATCACTTGCTGAAGGTGATTATACAGTTTCAGTTACAGCGGCTGGTTCAGGTACGGGTGTCGTAGGTAATATTTTAAGTATTACAGGTAATAACGCAGATGCTGACCCAATCTTTACACTAGGTGGTTCTCCATCAGGTAAAACTTTAACACTTGACTTTGGTGGTACATATGCAAACGCAACTATTAAAGTTGTTGCTACTGTATCTCGTTCAGTTGCTAATTCTAAAACTAAAACATTAAACTCAAATCAAACAGTACAAATTACAAATCAAACTGTAATTGAAAATGGTAACATTCCATTAGGCAAAGCTGATGTCTTTAGATTAAATGCAGTTTATATGGCTTCTGACTTTAGTACAAATGCTACAAGTTCAGATACAAATGTTACAACTAGATTTACTTTAGACACAGGTCAAAGAGATAACTTCTATGACATTGGTCGTATCAAATTAAAAGCTGGTGAAGTTACACCTACAGGTAGACTATTAGTTGATTTTGATTACTTCACACATGATGCTGGTGATTACTTTGACATTGATAGTTACACAGATGGTGGTATTGACTATGAAAATGTACCAACTTATACCTCAGACACAACTGGTATTGAATTTGACTTAAAAGATTGTTTGGACTTTAGACCAAGAGTTGATGACGAATCCGGCATTTATGACGGTAATATTTCAGCAACAAGAGCTGGACAAGAATTAAGAAGATACACAGGTACAAACTATTCAACAGTTGATGTTGTTAAGTTTGGTACAAATATTGCTACAGACTTTGAATATTACTTACCAAGAATTGATAAAATTTTCTTAGATAAAGAAGGTAACTTTAAAGTGTTATCTGGTGCAGCTGCATTAGTACCACAAGTTCCTGGTTCTTTATCTGGCGCATTACACTTATATACACTAGAAATTCCTGCTTACACATTATCAACTGAAGATGTAACAATTAAAAAGATTGATAATAGAAGATTTACAATGAGAGATATTGGTAAACTCCAAGACAGAATTGAAAACTTGGAATACTATACTCAGTTATCATTGTTAGAAACACAAGCACAAAACTTACAAATCCAAGACGCAAGTGGATTTGACAGATTTAAAAACGGATTTATCGTAGATAACTTTACAGGTCACAACATTGGTGATGTTGGTAGTGCAGATTATAAATGTGCTATTGATATGGCAAAAGGTGAATTAAGACCATTGTTTAGTGAAGATGCTGTAAAACTTATTGAAGCAGATGATGACGGTTCAACTATAACAGCCGCTGATAGAACAGCAGCTAATTATCAAAGAACAGGTGATTTGGTAACTTTACCTTATACCGAAGTTACTTTAGTTGACCAACCATTTGCAAGTAAAACTATTAATGTCAACCCATTTGATGTAAGAACATTTACAGGCTCAATTAAACTTGACCCTCCAGGTGACGAATGGAAAGAAACAGAAAGAGCACCAGAATTAGTTATAAACAATGTTGGTGGTTTTGATACACTTGTTTCTAACTTAGGTAACGAAGCATTAAACGGATTTGAAATAGGTACTATTTGGAACGAATGGCAAGACAATTGGGCAGGTCGTCCTATTGATATTGCTACAAGAGATACAAGTGGTAACCAAAGAGATGGTCGAAGATTATTCAGAACAACAGAAATTACATCTACACAACAAGTTCAACAAACAAGGTCAGGTATTAGACAAACTATTGTACCTCAAACAGTAAGAAACTCAATCGGTGACAGAATTGTATCAGTTGCATTTGTTCCTTTTGTTAGAAGTAGAACAGTAAACTTTACTGCTACTAGAATGTTGCCTAATACTAGAGTTTATCCTTTCTTTGATAACATTGATGTTTCTGCTTATGTTACACCAACAGGTGGTGCATTAGGTGGTAATATTGTAACAGACGCTAACGGTGCAGTATCAGGTACTTTTTCAATTCCTGACCCAAGCGTGGATTCAAATCCAAGATGGAGAACAGGTCAAAGAGTATTCAGATTAACAAGTTCATCTACAGATGGTAGAACAGATGTAGCAACTTCAGCTGAGGCAGATTACTTAGCAAGAGGTATTTTAGAAACTGTACAAAATACAATTATTTCAACTAGAGAACCACAACTTGTTAGAGAAAGTACAAGTGAAAATAGAAGTATTACTAGAACATCTACAAGAGATGCAACTAGAACAGTTGGTTGGGTTGACCCATTAGCACAAACATTCTTAATTGATGATGTTGGTGGTGTATTCTTAACATCTATTGATGTATTCTTTAGTACAAAAGATGAAAACATTCCAGTTACTTTACAAATTAGAGAAGTTGTGAATGGTTATCCAGGTAACAAGATTTTACCATTCTCAGAAACAGTTTTAAATCCAAATGCAGTAAGTACAAGTGATGATGGCAATACTGCTACAACATTCACTTTTGAAAGTCCAGTTTATATACAAGAAAATGTTGAGTATTGTATAGTGTTATTAGCTAACTCTCAAAGTTATAGAGTTTATGCAAGTAGATTAGGTGAAACACAACTTGGTTCAGATAGAACAATCTCTCAACAACCATATGCTGGTGTTTTATTTAAATCACAAAACGGTACTACTTGGACTGCTGACCAAAACGAAGACTTAAAATTCAAAATTAAGAGAGCTGAGTATTCAAATGTTACAGGTACATTAACATTATGTAATGATGTATTACCAGTTAGAACATTAAAACAAAATCCTGCTAGAACAACAAATGGTTCTGGTGTAATTAGAATATTCCATAAAAACCACGGTATGCACGGCACAAATAATAATGTGGTAATTGCTGGGTTTGATAACTCAACATCATACAATGGTATTTTAGGAAGTGCGATTAACGGAACATACAGTAGTATTTCAAATGTAACTTTAGATAGTTATGATATTACAACTGCTGGAACAGCAACTGCTTCTGGTGATGTTGGTGGTACAACTATTACAGCATCACAAAATAGATTATATGATGTTGCTGTACTAAGTGTACAAACTATGGAAGTTCCAGGCACAGGTATTATATCAAATATTAGAACAACATCTGGCCGTTCAATACACGGTGCAGAAACAGAATTTAGTTTACAAGGAACATCTGCTAGAGTTGCAGTTGTGCCTAACGATAATATTTACTTTACATCTCCTAGAATGGTTGCAAGTGATGTTAACGCAACAACTGAGATGGCATCTACAAACAATGGTAAATCTTTATTTGTAAATATGATATTGTCAACTACAAATACAAGATTAACTCCAGTAATTGATTTGTCCAGAACAAGTATGTTTACTATTCAAAATAGATTAAACACACCAACAAGTGGTAATACACCAGACTTTGTTGCTGAAACAAATCCAACAGGTGGTTCTTCAAGTGCAGTTTATGTTACTAGACCAATTACACTTGAAAATGCTTCAACAGCTTTAGATGTAAGATTGACTGCTAATATCCGTTCATCTTCCGAAGTAGAAGTGTATTATAGAATTACATCATCTGAAATTACAGACGATATTAAGAATTTAGCGTTTATACCTTTCAACACAGCTGGTGAAGAAGATGTTACTGTATCTCCTGCTGAAAATGATGAAACATTTAATGAGTACAAATACTCAGCAACAGGATTAGCAGACTTTACTGCTTTCCAAATTAAGATTGTTATGAAAGGTAGTATTTCTTCTTATCCACCAAGAATTAGAGATATGAGAGGTATTGCATTAGCAGTATAAAGTTATGACAGTTAAATTAAAAGTAGAAGGTTTTGATAGTTTAGTTAGAGATACAAGGTCAAGTGCTATTATTAACACAAATGTTACCGAGTATCAACTTTATATGAAAAGATTAAAAGCTAGACAATCAGATACTACTAAAATACAAGATGCTTGTAGAGAAATAAATAGTTTAAAGCAAGAGATGTATGAGATTAAACAATTAATTAAGGAATTGGTAAACAAAGATGGCAGTTAGAAGTATATCAGTTACAGATACACTAGAAACATTTAGAACGCAGTTCAATGAATTAGCGGCTAATGACTTTGGTGATATTGCTACATTAGACAGTTCTCTTTCTGCTACCTCAGTTATTGGTGCAGTTAACGAATTATCTGCTCAGGTTTCTGCCTCACTAGGTATCTTTATCGAAGATGCATCATCTACAAGACAGCAAATTGGTGCTGGTCAAACAATGTTTATCTTTGGTACTTCAAATGAAATTGAAGCCGTAGTTTCTGCTACAGATACATTGACAATTGGTTTACCAAATGATGTAACGATTTCAAACGATTTAACTGTAACAAACGATATGACTGCTGTTAGTGGTCTATTTGGTTCTACTTTAACAATTGCAAGTGGTTCAATTACAGACACAGGTGGCACAATTAATTTTGGTGATGATATTATCACAACAACAGGTAATATTACAGGTGCAACAGGTTCATTTAGTTCAATAAGTTCATCTGGTGCAATTTCAGGTACTACAATCACTGGTACTGGTGATATTTCAACTTCAGAACAATTTGTACTAACAGGTGCAGCTAAAGGTATTGTGTTTGAAGGTTCAGTTGCAGACGCAAATGAATTAACTTTAAGAGCGAACAATCCTAGTGCAGATGTTGTAGTTACAATTCCTACATTAGGTGCAAACGCAAATCTTGTAACAACTGGTGACACTGGTACAGTTACAAGTACAATGATTTTAAATGGTACTATTAAAAACGAAGACATACAAGATAGTACAATTAGAGCTACTAAATTAAATTTAAGTGCAGATACACTTGTTGTAGATACACTTTCTGCTAACACAATTACTGGTACTGCTTCAGTTGCACAGTTGGTTGAATTAACTGCCAACAATAGTACAGATGAAACAGTTTACTTAACATTTGCTGACGGCGCTACTGGTAACCAAGGTTTAGAAACAGACACAAGTTTAACTTACAATCCAAGTACAAATATTTTAAGTACGACTGCTACAGCAGCTCAATACGCCGACTTGGCCGAGAAATATTCCTCAGATGAAGAGTATTTACCAGGCACAGTTGTTATGTTTGGTGGTGATAAAGAAGTTACTATTTCAGATGAAAGAACAAAAGCCGTTGCAGGTGTTGTATCAAGTAATCCTGCTTATTTAATGAACAGTATGTTAGAGGGTATGTCAGTAGATGTTGCCCTACAAGGACGAGTACAATGTAAAGTACAAGGTTTCATTAAAAAAGGTGATATGATTGTTGCAGGTGCAACTCCAGGCGTTGGTGTTGCAGATGATGACCCTATCTTAGGTACAGTCATTGGTAAAGCATTAGAAAATTACGATTCCACAGAAATTGGTATGATTGAGGTTGTTGTCGGCCGACTGTAATAAATATTACAGTTATGATGGACAACTTGAAAAATGAAATTCTAAGTTACGATAGATTTGCCAATTATCAAATACAAATAATTGATAAACAAGGTAGAGACCATTTCGCAAAAGATTTGGTAACCTTTGGTGAATGGATTAAAGTCTGGCAAAATTATCCTAATATCAAAGTCGAAGGTTTAGACGATACCAACTATCACGGTTGGGTTAAGTTCGACAAAGAAATTAATAGTAACCACCTATTTGTAAATAACAAAGGTGGTTTTTCTTTTAAAAAACATAAAGACGATACCAATGTTTATCTTTATGTCGTTAAAGGCAAGAAATATGTACATATGAATGATGATGTGTACACGGTATCAACAGGTGAAGGCATACACATACCAAGTGGCACATATCATAAAGTTGATAGTGAACCTGATACTTGGGCATTAAGTATAGGATATAATGATGAATAGAATGATTTATGTAAAGACAACTGAAACTTGTCAATTGAATTGCAAACACTGTTTTACAAATGGTATCAATGGTGCCAAAATCTATTTTAATCCTCATAAAACGGCCGATTGGGTAAAAAGATTACACACTGAGGCTTATAAACCTAACGATACTATGCATTTTGAATTTCACGGTGGCGAACCTTTCCTCGCTCCAATATCCCATATGAGAAAGTTCTATGAAGAAACAAAGGACTTATGGCCAATTAGTTCATATGGGATTACATCAAACTTTGTATTAAAAATTACAGATGAACATATGGACTTTATTAAAGGTCCTTTAGGCAATCGTGTGGGTACAAGTTGGGATCCTAAGATACGATTTGAAAATGAGAAACAAGAGAAATTATGGGAGAACAATGTTCGTTTTTTACTAGACCAAGGTGTTACAGTCAAACTATTCATATCAATTACTAAAGACACAGTTAACATAGAACCTATAGAATTATTAAAATGGGTAAAAGAATTAGGTGTCCAAGAAATGGCATTAGAAAGATTGACAGGTAATGGTAATGCGTTACTACATCCTGAGATATTTCCTACTAATTTAGAACAAGACGCATGGTTTTTAAAAATGCACGAACAGATTATAGAATATGACGCAAGACATTGGTTCGACAATGAATTTATGGAAACTATTTACAATAAATTTGAAACTGGCTTTCTTAAAGGTGGTACATTTTGTAGAGATTGTGAAGAAAAACTATACACAATAAACGCAGATGGCACACTATCTGGTTGTCCAAATGCAGCCCCTGAAGAACAATTTGGTCATATAGATGACGATATAAAAAGTCTTATAAATAGTCCACGAAGAATAAAGAATATCGCATGTGAACGCAGTAGGGATCCTAGATGTTATGAGTGTCCTGTGTTTATGTATTGTGGTGGTGATTGCCACCAATTAGCATGGCAAGGCGACATATGTGGTGCTCCGAAAAGTTTAATGAAATTGTTAAAGGCACAAAAACATGGCAATTAGTAGTCCAATAACCGGTCAAGGTATTGTAAATAGATTTGAACAGTTAGTAACAGATGTTGCAAACACAGGTATTGTTTGGGGGATTAGTAACAAACCTTTTACAGAAATGCCTAACTCAAACTATTCATTAGAATCCACAATTTTAGGACAACAAAATTTAACTTCATCTGGCTCAGTTACAACTACTGTACCTACTGGTGCAAATGCAATTCATATAATTGCAGCCGTAGGCGGAGGAGGCGGTGGCCACCAAGGTGGTGAATACGATAGAGCTGGCGGTGAAAGTGCTGGAGGAGCAGGTGCTTCAGGTGCTTATATTTCAGATAAAGTTTTTGCAGTTACAGCTGGTGAAACATTAACACTCAATGTAGGTGTTGGTGGTTCAAACGGAGTAGGTGCTTATTCAGGCTCTGCTGGTGACGGCGGTACAACAAGTGCCTCAGGTTCATCATCTGGTAGTTTGTTTACACTTACAGGCGGTACGGGTGGTGGTATTACAGGCTCAGTTACAGTTTTTGGTCCATTAAGAACAAATTACGGCGGTACAGCTGGAACAGCAACGATTTCTGGTACAGTGAGAACATCAAACACATTTGTAGATACAGATGGTGTTACAAAAAATATTAACACCTTAAATGGTGGTCCTGTTGGTTCATTTAATCAACACGGTAATGGTG
>Ga0255770_10005002_pt1 | contig 11016 bp, 10 predicted proteins | sample 071ome_22_FD_179968 | JGI IMG/M metagenome (GOLD analysis project Ga0255770, IMG submission 179968) | Coastal salt marsh microbial communities from the Groves Creek Marsh, Skidaway Island, Georgia - 071404AT metaG (version 2) | ecosystem: Environmental > Aquatic > Marine > Intertidal zone >... | reverse complement strand
ACACCCAGATCATATGCTCTTAATCGTTGAGACAATCTATTTGCTGGAATATCTCCAGCTCTGCCTCCTTCATAATTGGACTGGCCGATATGAATGATGCCACCAAGAAATGTTCCTGATGTCAGAATAATCTGATCTGCTTTGATCTCAAGACCCATTTGAGTTTTGATTCCCACAACCTGATCTTTTTCAATCAAGATATCATCCACAGCCTGTTGAAACAGGTGCAGGTTTTCTTGGTTCTCTAATGCATGTCTGATTGCAGCCTTGTAGAGAATCCTGTCTGCCTGGGCTCTCGTTGCTCTGACGGCAGGACCCTTAGAGGCATTTAGAGTTCTAAATTGAATACCAGCAATATCTGCAGCTTTGGCCATGACACCGCCCATTGCATCAATCTCCTTGACCAGATGGCCTTTTCCAATTCCACCAATCGCAGGATTGCAACTCATTTGACCCAGTGTCTCTATGTTATGAGTCACTAGCAATGTCTTAACCCCCATACGAGCTGAGGCTAATGCTGCCTCGGTTCCAGCATGTCCTCCTCCAATCACAATTACGGAATAGTATTTATCCATCAATCCAATTTGCTCATAAAAAAAGGCTCGTCAAACGAGCCTTTTATAAATATCTCGTTAGTAGATATTATTTCACTTTTGCGTCAAGTTCGCCAGATGCATATTTTTGACTCATCACATCAAGTGAAAGTGCATTGATTTTATCAGCCTGACCTGCAGAACCGAAAGACTCAAATCTTGCTGCACAAATCTCCATCATACCAATAGTAGACTCTTTTAAGAATTTACGTGGATCGAAATTTGATGGGTTATCTGCAAGATGTTTTCTAATGGCACCAGTTGAAGCCATTCTAAGATCGGTATCAATATTTACCTTGCGAACACCATTCTTAATACCTTCTTGAATTTCATGAACAGGAACACCATATGTTTGACCCATATCGCCACCAAATGAGTTGATGATTTCTAACCAATCCTGAGGAACTGAAGAAGAACCATGCATCACTAAATGTGTATTCGGTAATCTTGCATGGATTTCTTTAATTCTATCAATTCTGAGGATGTCCCCATCAGGCTCTTTAGTGAACTTGTAAGCACCATGAGAAGTACCAATAGCAATTGCTAGTGCATCAACATTAGTTGCTTTAACAAATTCAGCAGCCTCTTCGACATCAGTTAGAAGCATATCCATATCTAGTTTACCTTCAGCGCCATGTCCGTCTTCTTCACCCATTTCACCTGTCTCAAGTGAACCTAGACAACCTAACTCACCCTCAACAGAAACACCGCCAGCATGAGCCATAGCAACTACTTCTTTCGTCACACTGACATTGTAATCAAACGAGGCGGGTGTTTTCATGTCCGCCATCAATGATCCATCCATCATTACAGATGAAAAACCTGATTGAATTGAACGAAGACAAACTGAAGGTTCTGAGCCATGATCCTGATGCATGACCACAGGAATATGAGGATACATCTCAATTGCTGCAGAAATCAAGTGACGTAAAAACGGCTCGCCAGCATAAGATCTTGCACCTGCAGAACCTTGCATAATCACAGGACTGTTGGTTTTGTCTGCAGCCTGCATAATTGAGTGTACCTGCTCCATATTATTAACATTGAATGCAGGCATTCCATAACCATTCTCAGCAGCATGGTCAAGTAATTGTCTCATTGAAATTAACATTTTCTTCTCCTATTCTTTCTTTTTTTAATTAAATTCATCGCCAACACGAAGAATTTTCATCAAATTCGTGCCTCCGGCGCCTTCTTGGTAACTTCCCTTGGTAAGCACAACTAAATCTTTATCACTGACCACCTTATTTTGTAAAAGCGTGTCAATCACAATTCGATTAATTTTTTCCCAATCCGATGCGCCTCTAACCTCAGTCTTATCTATACCGCAAGGGTAGACACCTCTATAGATGGTAGTTTTTCTAAGCGTCTCAACCTTATCAGTCATTGCATAGATTGAAATATTAGAACTCATTCTTGACATCCACAAAGCAGTCTTTCCAGACTCCGTTAATGCAGCAACCACTTTTACACCCAAATGATTAGCAGCATACATTGTACTCATTGCGATGGTCTCGTCAATGAATTTAAACTTCTCATGCAAGCGATGATGCGAAGTTTTTGCGATAGGATTCTTTTCAGTTTCCAAGCAAACATCATGCATCGTCCTAACTGCATTCTTAGGATATTTACCAGCTGCAGTTTCTGCGGATAACATGACAGCATCGGTACCATCTAGTACCGCATTTGCAACATCAAAAATCTCCGCACGGGTTGGAATTGGATTGTCAATCATTGACTCCATCATCTGAGTTGCAGTGATCACAAATCTATCGTTGGATCTTGCCAACTGAATTAATCTTTTTTGCTGAGCAGGTAACTGAGGATCACCAATCTCAACACCTAGATCACCTCTGGCAACCATAATTCCTGCAGATTCTTTAATGATATCAAGAATAGTTTCTTCATCAAGAGACTCAGCTCTTTCAATCTTAGCAACGACGCCAGCTTCGGCACCAGCTTGTTTAAGCAACTCTTTAGTTTCCCTGACATCATCACCATTTCTTGGAAAAGATAGGGCAACAAAATCTGCTTTTGCTTCTGCAGCAATCTTGATATCTTCTTTATCCTTATCGGTCAAAGCTCCAGCAGCTAGTCCACCACCTTTGAGGTTAATTCCTTTCTTGTTAGAAAGCGGTCCCCCCTGAATAACGATAGTATTAATACAAGTATCAGAGGTATCTTCAACCTGAAGAACTACCCTGCCGTCGTCTAATAAAAGAACATCACCAGATTTAACCTCTTTTGGCAAAGACTTATATGCGATACCAACAGACTTATTATCACCATCCTCCTTGTCAAGTTCAGAATCTAAGCAGAACTTATCGCCTATTGCTAAATTGATTTTGCCCTCTTTAAAGGAGGAGATTCTGATCTTTGGACCCTGAAGATCCATCAAGACTCCTATATATGTATCGTTACTTTTGGCCCAATTTCTAACTGCTTTAACTCGATTTAAATGCTCTTCAGGAGTACCGTGTGAAAAGTTAATTCTGACGACATTAGCTCCAGCCTCAAGTACTTCTTCTAATACACCCGGTGCATCAGTTGCAGGCCCAAGCGTTGCTAAAATTTTTGTTCTTCTAGGCAAGTATTACTCCGCTCCTCTGGTTTCAAGTATCTCAACTGCAGGTAATTTTTTTCCTTCTAGAAATTCTAAGAAGGCACCGCCGCCAGTAGAAATATAACTGACTTGATTCTCGATTCCATATTTATCAACAGCTGCTAGAGTATCGCCACCACCTGCAATTGAAAAAGCATCTGAATTTGCAATTGCCATGGATAAAGTTTTAGTTCCCTCTGCAAATTGATCAAACTCAAATACACCCACTGGGCCATTCCAAACAATCGTTCCAGCATTCTTCATAATTTCTGCAAGTTGATCCGCTGAATCTGGTCCAATATCAAAGATCATATCGTCATTTTGTACTTCACTTGCTGCTTTAGTAGTAGCGCTTGCATTTTCGGAAAACTCTTTGCCACATACAACATCGGTAGGGACAGGTATTTCACAATCTTCCATCAATTTTTTTGCAGTTGGGATTAGATCATTTTCACAAAGCGAATTTCCAACGTTGTGTCCTTGCGCAGCAATAAATGTATTGGCAATACCACCGCCAACTACCAATTGATCAACAATCTTCGACAGTGATTCAAGAACTGTAAGTTTTGTAGATACCTTCGATCCGCCAACAATTGCAACCATGGGTCTCGCTGGATTATCTAAAGCCTTGCCAAGAGCATCAAGCTCTGCCGTCAAAAGTGGGCCAGAACATGCAATCGGAGCATACTTAGCAACCCCATGTGTTGAGGCTTGCGCGCGATGAGCGGTTCCAAACGCGTCCATTGCAAAAATATCGCAAATAGATGCCATCCTTTTGGATAGATCATCATCATTTGATTTTTCACCTTTATTGAATCTAACGTTTTCACATAGAACAACATCGCCATCATTTAAGTTGACACCATCTAACCAATTTTTCTCTAAACGGACCTCTTTACCTAGTAACTCAGTCAATCTATTGGCAACCGGCTGAAGAGTAAATTCATCACTTGGCTCACCTTCAGTAGGTCTGCCAAGGTGTGACATTAGCATCACTTTAGCACCCTGTTTGATCGCCATTTCAATGGTTGGAAGAGAAGCTTTAATTCTTTTATCACTGGTGACAACACCGTCTTTGATAGGAACGTTTAAATCCTGTCTGATTAACACTCTTTTGCCGTTTAAATCTAAATCAGTTAAATTAATTATTGCCATGAAAACCTCAATTTTTTTTGAAAAGTATTGGCCCCAGAACGGGGCCAAAAGAATCTAATTACGCGATGTGCTGAACTAGTCTAAGCATGTTACAAGTGTATCCATACTCATTGTCATACCATGAAACTAATTTAACAAATGTGTCATCTAGAGCAATACCAGCACCCGCATCAAAAATTGATGAAGCGCTAATTCCTCTGAAGTCTGTAGATACCAAAGCTTCATCAGTGTACTGAAGTGTTCCTTTCATTGATCCCTCTGATGCTTCTTTAATTGCAGAACAAATCTCATCGTAAGATGCAGCTTTGTCTAACTCACAAGTAAGGTCTACTACTGAGACATCAACAGAAGGAATTCTAAATGCCATACCTGTTAATTTTCCATTCAATTCAGGTAGAACTACACCTACCGCTTTTGCAGCACCAGTAGAAGAAGGAATAATGTTTTCGAATACAGCACGACCGCCTCTCCAATCTTTCATAGATGGACCGTCAACTGTTTTTTGAGTTGCTGTAGCAGCATGAACAGTTGTCATCAATCCTCTCTTAAGTCCCCAATTATCATTGATAACTTTTGCAATAGGCGCTAGACAGTTTGTCGTACAAGATGCTGCAGAAATAATTTTCTGGCCATCATAAGTATCATGGTTAACTCCATAAACAAACATTGGAGTGCCATCCTTAGAAGGAGCTGATTGAACAACTTTCTTGGCACCAGCATCAATGTGAGCTTGGCATGACTCTTCTGTCAAGAAGAAGCCAGTACAATCAATTGCAACATCAACATCAATATCGCCCCACTTAAGATCAGCAGGATTACGCTCAGCGGATAGGCGAATCTTCTTACCATTGATAACAAAATTATCGCCATCAACTGTCACATCGCCATCAAAACGTCCGTGTGCTGAATCATATCTCAACATGTATGACAAGTAATCATTATCTAAAAGATCATTAATACCTACTACTTCTAACTCAGGAAAATCTTTTTGGATAGCACGGAAAACCATTCTACCAATTCTTCCAAAACCGTTAATACCTACCTTAATTGTCATTCTTTTCTCCTATCTTTAGTCAATGCAATTGACCCGAACCTATTTGTTCTATTTGTTTTAATTAACCTAATACAGCTTTAGCGGTAGCAACCACGTTATCTACCGTAAAACCAAATTCATTGAATAGCTTGTCGGCTGGAGCAGACTCACCAAATGTCTTCATGGCAACAATTCCTCCGTCGAGTCCAACATACTTATACCATGACTGAGCAACACCAGCTTCAATCGCCACACGCTTCACTCCAGGCGTTAAGACTGAATCTCTGTAAGCTTGATCTTGACTATCATAAGCCTCACAACACGGCATTGAAACAACTCTCACGTTTTCATCCATAGCATCTGCAGCGTCCATAGCTAGAGAAACCTCAGAGCCAGTAGCAATTAGAATCAGATCAGCAGCGCCATCACAATCTTTTAGAATATATCCACCTTTTTCAATATTCTTAACTTGTTCTGCAGTTCTTTCAATTGGTGTTAAATTTTGACGAGAGAACACCAAAGCGGTTGGTGCCGAATCTCTTAACATGGCCATTTTCCAAGAAACAGCTGACTCAACAGCATCACAGCCTCTCCAAGTTTGGAAATTTGGAATCACCCTCATAGTCGCCAACTGTTCAACAGGTTGGTGAGTTGGGCCATCTTCACCCAGGCCAATTGAATCATGAGTGTAAACATAGATTGGATTGATCTTCATAAGTGCTGACATTCTAAGAGCATTTCTCATGAATTCCATAAACATGAAAAAGGTACCACTATATGCTCTAAAGCCGCCATGAAGAGTAATGCCATTGACCATATGAGCCATACCAAACTCTCTTACGCCCCATGACAAATAATTACCGCCCGCATTCGATGCATTAATTTTTTCAGTTCCAGACCAGTTAGTTAGATTTGATCCAGTTAAGTCTGCTGAGCCTCCTAGCAATTCAGGAACAATTGGACCCATTGCTTCAATTGCATTTTGAGAAGCTTTTCTGGAGGCAATATTGGGCATCTCTTCTTGAGTCTTGGCAATGAATTTATCCATTTCAGATTCAAAATTCTCAGGCAACTTACCTGACATTCTTCTTACAAATTCGTCAGCTTCTTCAGGGAATGCTGTTTTATATGCTTCAAATTTTTCATTCCAAGCGTCTTCATCAGTTTGACCTTTTGCATTATGATTCCATCCATCATAAATATCACCTGGAATAACAAATGGATCATGTGACCAACCAAGTACTTCTCTAGTTTTGGCAATTTCTTCCTCGCCAAGGGGGGCACCATGACAATCATGAGAGCCGCTCAAGTTTGGTGAACCAAAGCCAATAGTGGTTCTTGTGCAAATTAAAGAAGGTTTACCAGTTTCTGCCTTCGCGGCCTCAATAGCTTTATTGACAGCATCAGCATCATGACCATCTACATCTCTGACAACGTGCCAACCATAGGATTCAAATCTTCCAGCGACATCTTTTTCCATCCAGTCACTAATATGGCCATCAATTGAAATATCGTTGTCATCCCAGAAGGCAATTAACTTGCCTAAACCGAGAGTTCCTGCCATTGCACATGACTCATGTGAAAGACCTTCCATCAAACAGCCGTCACCCATGAAAACCCAAGTGTGATGATCCACAATGTTATGTCCATCTCTATTAAATTGTGCTGCCAATGTTCTTTCAGCTATTGCCATACCGACAGCATTTGTAATTCCCTGTCCCAATGGACCTGTTGTAGTCTCGATACCATCAGCAAAACCATATTCAGGGTGTCCAGCTGTCTTGGAATGAAGCTGTCTAAAATCTTTGATATCGTCAATGGTAAGATTGAACCCGGTTAAGTGAAGTAGAGAATAGATAAGCATTGAACCATGCCCATTAGACAAAACGAAACGATCTCTATCAGCCCAATTAGCATTGCTTGGGTTGTATTTCATGTGATCATTCCATAATACTTCCGCAATATCGGCCATACCCATTGGAGCACCTGGATGACCAGAGTTGGCCTTCTGAACTGCATCCATACTTAAGGCACGAATTGCATTCGCTAAATCTCTACGTGATGGCATAAAAAATCCTCGGGAACAAAACCTTGAAATTATACATATTAAGGCGAAACTATCACTACCACTTTAGGGATAGTGAGTTAAGAGTCGAGTCAGTATATGACGCTAAAAAAGCTTGATTGTATTATCTAAGAGGTTGTTTTTTTCAAGAAGAGCAAAAGCCTTTTCGGCAAGATCAGGATCCATGTTTTTATAGGCTTGATAGAGCCATTTTTTAGCTTCAGAGAGATTCTTAGGAATTCCATCCCCATTCAAGTTCATTAGACCGAGTCGATACTGAGCTCCCGGAATCCCAACAATCGCAATTTTCTTGAATTTGTGGGCAGCTATCTCAAGATCCTTTGGCACACCTTTACCGTTATAATAAGCCATAGCTAAATTGAAATCTGCTCCATAATGGCCCTGTCCAGATGCCAAACACCACCAATAAAGAGCTTTAGTCATATCTTGTTTTGTGCCGAATCCATTTTCATGGAGAACTCCTAAGTTATATTGGGCACGAGAATGAGACTGTTTTGCTGCAAGCTCAAACCACTTGAGAGCCTTCTCATAATCCTGATCGACGCCAACACCATGATAGTACATATCTCCAAGATCGGCTTGCGCATATGAGTTGCCATTTTCTGCTTCAATTGAATATTCTTTGAAGGCAGTTTCATAATCACCTTCATTAAAGGCTTGAAACCCCTCTGGGTAGCCAGCATACGCGAACACAGAAAAAAACAAAAAGGCAAAACAAAATAATTTTTTCATAAGCACATTGTATATGTCTCTAAAGACAAAAGGGCTATGAAACAAGCAGAATTAGAAAGGATATATTCAAAAGACCTTCGTGGTAGTGATAGGTGGACTTGAACCACCGACCCCAGCATTATGAATGCTGTGCTCTAACCAGCTGAGCTATATCACCACGAAAGACCGCTATTATCGAAATTTTGCCTATAATTGTCAAGTAAATGCTTACCTAATTTAAGAGTTTATGAGAAAAATTGCAATTACCGGCGGTATTGCCTCAGGCAAATCAAAGTTAACAAATTTTCTTAAAAGCAAAGGTGAGGTAGTCATTGATCTTGATGAGATTTCTCACACTCTCACAGATTCAGATGAAGACACCATTAACGAAATTGCAAAAATTTTTGGTGATGATATCAAAAGACAATCTGGAGGCATTGACAGAAAATTGCTTGCCTCCAAAATTTTTTCAAATAGTGAAAATAAAAAACAACTAGAGGAGATTCTTCATCCAAGAATTAGACAGGTTATGATGAATGAAATTGACTCAGTAGAAAAAGAAAACGTCTTTGTTGAGGTTCAATTGCTGGCAGAAAAAAATATGGGATCATTCTTTGATCACATCATCATCATTTCAGCATCAAAAAACCAGCAAATAAATAGACTCAAAACTATCAGAATGATGGATTCTAATTTAATCAATCAAATCCTTGACTCACAATTAACTGATGAAGAAAGAAAATCTATGCTCAGCAAACTCTCCAATGATATTCTAGAAAATAATGGGTCAGAGGATGCTTTTCTGGCAAAGATTGAAAGTCTTTATAAAAAATTAGTCGATCAATAATCTTTCTACAATATTGCCATTGATTAAATGACTATCAATGATTTCGTTAACATCGTCCTGGTCGATATATTGATACCAAACATTATCGGGATAAATCACTGCGACAGGTCCTGATTCACATCTACCCAGACATCTTGATTCACTGACTCCAAATTTCTCTTTACCCAAAAGGCCTTGGTCTCTAATCTTAGATTTGGCAAATGAATATAAATCCTTTGCTCCAAATTGCGAACAACATTGTTCGCCGTCTTTTACATTGTTACAAAAAAATATATGTCTTTGGTAGAAGCTCATTTTTCAATAATCGCCTTATAGCATGTATCTTTATCTAGAGACGTAATCTTAGCTGCTAATTTGGCAGCCTTGGAGGCGCTCATTTCCTTCAATAGATGAGGAATTATCTCATTAAGTAAGACTAGTTTTTCACCAATCTCTTTGTAATTTAACCCTCCAACGAGAACCACAAATTCACCTCTTTGGTGGTCAGAAGACTCTTCTAAGTAATGAATGATTTCATCAATATCTCCAGTGATGATGGTCTCATGAATTTTGCTAATTTCTTTAGCTAGACAAACATTTCTTTTAGAGCCAAATATTTCTTTTATCAGTTTTGTTGTCTTTAGAATTCTGCTTGGAGATTCAAAAAAAATTGAGGTTTCTGATGAATATTTAAGCTTTTCAAGAAAGTTGATTCTGTCAGAATCTTTAGTCGGAACAAAGCCCAAAAAGGTGAATGAATCTGCTGGGAGCCCAGAAGCGGATAGTGCTGCAATAGGTGATGATGGTCCAGGTATTGGAACAACATTTATATTTTCTTGCTTAGCTGATCTGACAAGATTAAAACCAGGGTCATTAATTAAAGGTGTCCCTGCATCAGAAATTAAGGCTATATTGAGACCATCTTTTAACTTTTCAATAATTTTCATATACTGACTTTTTTCATTATGATCATGAAAAGCGATCAGTTTTTTCGAGATCTGAAAGTGTGAAATTAATTTGGCAGAATGTCTGGTGTCTTCGGCAAGAATTAGGTCGACATTCTTTAATGTGTCGACTGCCCTGTAAGTTATATCTTCCAGGTTTCCAATTGGCGTGGAGACAATAAACAACTTCCCAGTTTCTTTTTGCATGAGAAAATGTTACCTGACAAAAAATAGATTGATTTAATGTTTCAGATATTTACTAAGTGTTTAAAATGTCACAATATGTCTAGACAGACTTTGAAAATCATTCCATTAACTCTATTCGCAATTTTTCTTAACGGTTGCGTCCCCGTAATTCCTTCTGCAACTTCGACTGCTGCTACCGTTGTCACTATGGATCAAGAAAGAAGAACTACCGGGGAAGTCATTGATGATAAATCTATTTATCTACAATTACTTGCTTGGAGTATCGAAGATTCAGATGCAAAAAGTTCTAATCTAAGTTTTATGATCTATAAAAGAGTCGCGCTAATAGCTGGTCAAGCTCCTAGTCCAGAAATAAAATCTAGCATTTTTCAAAAGATAAAACTCAAATTTCCATCAATTGATAGGATCATTGATGAGGTTGCCATCTCGAAAAATAACTCTCTTGTTGGTAAAGCCAAAGATATCGCTATTACCACCCAAGTTGAGGCGAGTTTACTTAATCAAGAAGTGGTTAACCCTGTCCACGTTAGAGTTATGACAGAAAATGCAAATGTCTATCTAATGGGTGATGTCACTAAACGTGAAGGTGATGGGGCAGTGAAAGCGGCCTCCAAAGCGAATGGAGTAAACACAATCGTTAAACACTTTAATTATCTCGATGGTAGACCTTTGGCAGAGATTAATAGAGAGAAAGAAAGAGAAGCCAGAGAGTTAGCTGAAAAAAATCGAGCCCTATCAGAAAAAGAGAGAGAAGCTAAAAGACAAGATCTATTAAGACAACTTAAGGAGCTTGGCAGCCCCGAAGGGACGCCTTTTTAAGTTAAGAAGTTTTTATTGGCGCAAAACTAAACCTGTGAAC
>Ga0255770_10004994_pt1 | contig 11024 bp, 12 predicted proteins | sample 071ome_22_FD_179968 | JGI IMG/M metagenome (GOLD analysis project Ga0255770, IMG submission 179968) | Coastal salt marsh microbial communities from the Groves Creek Marsh, Skidaway Island, Georgia - 071404AT metaG (version 2) | ecosystem: Environmental > Aquatic > Marine > Intertidal zone >... | reverse complement strand
CCAGTTCCAGTTATGTTACTAGAATTTAAGTCAAGGTTTCCCCCTAGCTGTGGAGAAGTATCCTCCACAATATTACTAAGAGTTCCTGTGTAAGTTTCTGTAGTCAAATAACCAGCTTGAGCATGATCACCCCAGCTAAATGCAGTGTCACCATTAGATGTATCGATACCAGTAACAGTTCCAGCCGACATATCGACATTAGCGGAAAATGTTACATTTCCAGACTGATCTATAGTGAGAGCTTCATTATCGTTATCTGGCTCATGTATGGCTTGAACTTTTAATATACTCATATCTTTCTTATTCCTTTATTTATACTTCTTTTAACAATAGTGCCAAAAGCTGTTTACCTGATTTAATTGCTGTAAAATTATTAAAGTGTTTAGGACGTATTACATACTCTAAGCAATACCCTGCTTGTAATATTTCAATCATTGTTACCAAGCCATGTAGTTTGCACATTCCACCACTCATCAAAGGTACTTGCAGTTTATCGTTAATAATTATTCCTGCAGTAACACCTGATTCACTAAATAACAGACCCTTAGATTTGTTCCTGTAAGATACGACTATTATGTCTCCTAATCTTGGTTCTAAGTCTTTACTTATTTCCCACTTAGATTCATCAAATTTAGCAAGATATGTGTCTAATGTGTCTTTAGCAGAAGCCAAAGGAGTTTTATCATCATATTCAAAGACATCAAACCCCATCCCTCTATAAACTTTAATACAGAGAGGCACAGGGTTGACTTCTTCTGTTCCTTTACATTCCCACATTAGTAGTAGGCTTCCACTGTAACAAGATCTGTAACAGTTACATCAAAACTTGCTAAATTTGCTTGTAGCGTTGCATTGCCAGTATATATCCTTTTAGCAATCCCAACATACGGGTATGTACTGTCTAAAGCTACCTCATTGTAATGGATGCCTAAATTTGATATGTGGTTATAACTGCCCAAACAAGAGAAGTGATATAAATTACTTTTAGCTGTGTGTCCTCCCTCTGTGCCTTTGTAAGACAAGCAAGGATTTGTGTTTAATGATTCGTTAAACAACTTGTTTTGGTTTCTCCAGTCTGAAACACTTAAATCACTGGTGCTATAAGTCCACATAGCATTATCCAGAGTGCCGTCCGACACAATTCCGTTTTGAGTTGCTTTAACAGTATACATATTGACGTCAAAACCAGTAGTACCATAATCTGCCCAAGGGCTTGGATATCTAGTACACTGACCAAAAGCTGTGTGGTAATTAAATCTTACTTTACCAACACCCCAAGCTGCACTAGGAACACTATAATATATAGATTGTCTTAATCCATTCGAGGTATTTGCTGTACTGGTCGTATATACTGAAAGAGTTTTCCAACCAACTAACGCTTCACCTTCTAGTGTAGTAACAAAGTTATCAATCTGAGTTAATACATCAGTGATATTAGCACCAGTAGAGATGTTCCCACTCCAGTTAAATGTCTGAGAACCTAGAGTATTTAAACCTTCAGTATATGAACGCAATTCACTAAAGTGTGTGGCTTTAATTATGTCTCCAGCATTATGAGTACCATCAGTAAAGGTTACTGGAGATAGACTTCTTCTTGATCGTTCTGCGTTAATCCTTGTTTGTAGTGAATTTAAAGCACTTGCATTGATATTAGTCATTTAAGCACCCCAAGTAGTCGTTGCTTTGTAAGCATTCTTTCTAGCAATAATATCTGCTCTAATTGTCAACCACTCTGCCCATTCGGATTGTAACTCACCACTAACAACTAATGTCATTACCTTGTCAAAAGTGGATTGATAAGGTGAATCTTTAGTTGAGAAATGAGCAACAAACGCATCTTGAAGTAATCCAGTTACCGCTCTATTAAGAGAAGAATCGTCAGCATAAGGTCTGCCATTAAACTTAGGATAGTTTAAGTAAATTTCTTCTGCTTGCTCTAATGTAATTCCTTCTGGTGTTACACTTTCAATATTGCCATCTTGATCTAGAGACCAACCAGTAGCACCAGCGAATTTTAGTAGTTCTGAATTGATTCGATATTTAACTTGGTCATAGTCATGTTGTGACACTTCTCCCTCTAAAGGTAATCCTAGTGCTAATCTTTCTTCTTCTGATAACTCAATCATTATTCTCTCCTATGAATAAACTGCTGGATAAATTTGCTTCCAACCACCATTAGCATACATATATATCGTACCACCACTTTGATAATAATGACCTTCTGATGCTGTGTTGTTAAAGTAGACAGCACCACTTGCACCATCAGCTCCCGCAGGACCAGTAGCACCATCAGCACCTGCTGGACCTTGTGGACCAGTTGGACCTTGCAGAGCAGCATTAGTTATAGATACTTTTTTATAAGTTCCTGCAGACACATCATATACTGCAAGCAAATCTGATGAATCTACTGAAGTAGCAGAAGTTAAAGAATTTATCTTGTCTAACTTCGCTGAAGCTGCAGTATCTACATAAGTCTTAAGTGCATAGTCTTCTGAATCACTTAGATCAGCTACACTGTTTACAGATAAGTCTACTTTGTCTGTTTGACTAGAAGATTCTATTCCAGTTAATCTGTTCACCTTAGTGAACTTCATAATACCATTTACTCTCTTCATTACAGTCTTGTAAGTAGCATCATCATCTGGATCATCTATCTCTACAGACTTAGCTCTAAAAGACTTAGGTGCATTGTTAGCATCTTTTACTTCTAGATTTCCATCACTAGCCACAGACAGCTTAGTATCTGTTCCTAAGTGAACAGTTCCTGCAGAAAGATATAAGTCTCTCCATTTATTCTCAGGTTCTCCTAAGTCATAAACTTCGTTACCGTTAGGTATCATGTCCTGACTGATGCCAGTAAAAGCAGTAGAACCAAAGTGAGCGGTGTCAATTGCACCATCTGCAACTTTAGCATTCGTTACGGCATCATCTGCAAGTTTCGCAGTTGTTACACTGCTAGAGCTCAAATCTGCAGCTTCTACGCTACCATCATCGAGGTCTGTTATACCAGAGATTAATCCATCTCCGCTTATTACGATTGGCATAATTGTTCTCCTTTATTCTGGTTTAGGATGTGCATCCTTAACTGCTTGTATTGCTGCTTGAAACTCAGCCCCACCTTCTCCTGCGTGAAATATCATATCTAATTGTTCACCAATAGATGGATATTCTCTTTCCCATTGATAAGCAACTGCGTTGTGTTCTGCTTCTGCATCTACTGCATTTATTGCTGTTTCAAAAGCAGTGACATCAATATCTGTTTCATCTACAAATAGCTCACCGTCAACCCAATAAAAAGACGCACCATCTCGATTTGTTTTACCATCAAGTAAACAATCTTCAGCAAGTTCTGTTAGTTTACTCCATAGCATTTTGTTATTGATTGTTATTACTGCCATATTAAAGTCCTATAAATTTGTAAACACACGCATTAATCACCCTGCCAGAGTTTTCGTCTTGATGTGAAGTATTATCGTGATACACCTGGAAACTTATATTGTCTCCTGTTGTGCAATAAGCAACAACACTAGTGCTTGTGGCTTGACCGTCTCTTGGGTAATTGTGTGCCAATTCGCCTTTGTTGTTATTATAAATTCTTGTTTGATAGACAGTGTGAGTACCATTAGTGTGCATATGATTAAAACATATATAATAATAACCAGCTGAAGGTATCGTGTAAGAACCACCAGAATTGTTCCATCTTGAATTCTCATTAACATTAATTGTAGCAAATGTTATTGTTTTCCAACCTGATTGAGCAACAATGTCATTACTGTCGTAACCAACAAATACTTCTTCAAATGCGTCTGAATTAATACCAGTTAATGCACTACCATCACCACTAAATGCTGTTGCAGTACAAGTACCAGTTACTGTTACACCTGTAGATGTAGTTTCTATTTTCTTACTGTTGTCATAATAGAGCTCAATACCAGAATCACCACGAATCATTGCGTAATCATCGTTTGCAGTGTTGTCTTTTCTTAAATAAAAAGCACCGCCTTCATTTCTAACTTTCCAATCAGTATAAACGTCGTTATCTGCAACACGATGTAAATTTAATTCAGCTGTTCCACCACTTGTTGTACTTACTTTAAGAACAGGAGCAGTAGCTGAAATAGTTGCATTACCAGTTATATCAATATTTCCAGTACCAGTAATATCATTAGAGTTTAAATCTAAGTTTCCACCTAACTGTGGAGTAGTGTCATCTACTAAGTCAGTATTAATACCTGTCAAATTACTTCCATCACCAGTGAAAGAAGTAGCAGTTACGTTACCAGTAACACTTATACCAGTTGAGGTAGTATCTAGTTTTAATGCATTATTGTAATATAACTTTACTGCACCACCATCAAATGCTTCAATATAATTTGCTGTATTTCCTGCATTATTAATTTCTAAATCTGTAGCAAATATTTTTAATTTGCCAGTTCCTTGGTCACTTATATAACTATGACTACCATCGTGATAAATCTGTAAATCATTACTTGCACCAAACAGAGCTTTAGCATTGTCTCCAAAGCTAACATTATAAGAACCAGTATTAAGGTTTCCACCAAGATTCGGACTAGTATCCTCGGACACTGAGTCTATAGCTCCTGCAATACTATCACCTGATTGCAGTTCTTCGATATTTGTCCCATTAAGGACTAAAGGGTATTTTTCTGCCATAATCTATCCTATATTGTTAGTCCTATACTTACTGTAGAACCTGCTCTATCTGTTATTTCTAATGTTGTACCACTAGTCAAGCCAACATTTATGGTTGAGCCTGATCTATCTAAAATTCCTAAATTTGTACCTACCCAGCTCGCATTCGTGCCGTCAGTTACTAAGTATTTACCTGCATTGTTTGTCTGACTAGGCAAAGCTTCTATACCAGTCAAGTTACTTCCGTCAATAGCTGGAAGTGTACCTGTGATATTTGCAGCAGGTATGTTTGTCAGATTCTGTGCACTTACTGCAGGCAGTGCAGATGGGAATCTAGCAGAAGGTAGAGTTCCAGAGCTGAGATTATCTGCATTCAGAGAACTACTGGAAGTTAATCCAGTAGCATCTGTTAAGATCTCTCCAGCTACATCTGGAAGCGTCATTGTTCTGTCAGTATTCGTATTAGGAGCTTCGATTGTGAGTACACCAGTACCGTTTACATTGCCTTGTATCTTCACTAAACTCATAATTTACTCCTTATTCTGAGGGTGGAACGTATCCAGTTAATGCAGTAGCTTCTGCTTGTGTCAAACCTAAGTCTAATAGTTTTTGATTGCCAGATGCTCTAGCAGCAACTTTAGCCTCTTTCGCAGCTATTGCTGCATCAATTTCTTCTTGTGTTGTTTGGTTAGATGTAAAAGATACTCCGTTATATGAATCACCAGATTGAACTGTATCATCACAATCAACCCAAGTAAAATCAGAATGAACTTCAAATTCAACTTCTTCTATTTGCAATACCGTGTTGTCTTTAATTAATGCTTTCATTATGCGTACTCCTCTACAACTACAATACCAGACTTACCAGCAGCAGATTGGTTACCATTACTAGAACCACCACCACCAGAACCATAAGCCTGACCTTCTCTTGCGTAATATCTATAATACGTACCACCAGTACCGCCAGAACCCCAGTAGGATGCACCACCATTACCGCCTTGTTGATTAGTGTCAATATTACCAACGGTGCCATCTCCACCATTAATATTAATGTCACCACCAGAAGCAGAACCACCTAGACCACCGTAACCCCAGTAACCTCCTCCGCTAGAGCCTCCACCAGCAGTACAATAACTACCAAAAGAAGAAGAGTTACCGTATGAAACACTGTATCCACCATTATTTGTTTTACCAGAAGTTCCACCACCAACTGTTACAGAAACACTAGAAACTGATGATACATCAATAACTTTAATCGCTGTTGCACCAGCACCGCCACCGTTACCACCATCATCGTCATTAGAAGGACCGCCACCAGCACCACCACCAGTTACAATAACTCTAACTTTGTTAATTCCTGCGGGTTTTGTCCAAGTGCCAGATGATGTAAATACTTGCATAGACTGCAATCCACCACCAACACCAGTCAGTGCACTACCATCAACAGCAGGTAGATTACCTGAGCCATCGAGTTGTACGATATTATTCGCACCTGTTCCAACATCTAATGCTGCAGCAGTTCCTAAATCAACATCATCCCACACAGGATTAGCACCAGAACCATTAGTCTTCAAAAATTGACCACTAGTTCCTGCAGCTAGTCTTGTCCAATCAGTTCCATTGTAGTAAACAATGTCACCTTGAGTAAGACCAGAAAGAGAACCCAAGTCTGAACCTTGAGCCATCTTCTGCCAATAGCTCGTATTTGTTGGTGCATTCCCTGTGCTATCATTGATACACACATAAGAACTACCAGTACTTGTGAGGTAAACGACATCGTCTACCACATATGCTGTGCCAGAGCTATAGTTTCCCTGCCACTTAAATTTAAGTCTACCTATATTTACTGTAGCCATATAATAACTCCTAAATTGTAGCTAGTAGATCACCATCAGAGTTTAGACTGAAGGTGAATCCACTGGTGCTAAATAGCACATCATCGAATAGTGCATACTCAGATTGCGAGATATCATCCGCACCACCATTTGTTGTTTGAACAATAAGCTCTCCATCAGAATTCTTATAGAATCCATAGATTTCTGCTGAAGAGACTCCTGTGAGAGCTGAACCGTCTAATGCAGGTAAAGCACCACTACTTGACAGAACTATATCACCGTCACCATCAGGTAGGCTTATAGTCCTGTTAGTATTGGTACTGGGAGACTGTATTAGGATGTCTCCTGTACCGTTTGGGTTTCCTTTAAGTTTTATTGTACTCATAAGTCTTTACCTCGTGTTTTATTTCGCTCTACTAAATCCACCAAACGTGTCCGCAAAAGCAATAAATAAGTATTTGTAGCCCCAAGTTGTATTATTTTCATAATTAGTTTGACCATCTGCTAGTTTAAAACCATTACTCTTGAAATCAATATTTAAATATGTTCCACTATTATTGCCATCTCCACGAAATCCTGCCACAGATGTTAAATTTGCAAACAAAACTGTTTCATAACTTATTTCATTGGCTGGACCAAAACTAATTCTACCACTTTCAACATCACTATCTTCATCGCTTGCATTATTCCAAATACCCCAAGATGTGTTGTTATTACCGATGTTGAGAGCTTTTACCATAACCCAAGCAGGTCTAAATCCAGTATGAACATATTGACCTTTATTGTCTAAACCCCAATAATGTCCTATTTTACTGTATCCTGGTACTGAGTGCCAACAGTAAGCAATGTATGTACCACCAGAAGCATTTTTATCAGTATTATCACCTAAATTTAAAACTGTACTTGTTGGTATGCTACCTACTGAGGCATGATTACCTGCTGCACCTTTATCATTTAAATAAATATAATCATTATTTCCAAAAGAATCGTGATAACTCATCCAATAAGCTGCAGAATCTCGCCTTTTATATATAACCATGTCTGGTCTTTGAGATAATCCGTGTCCAGTTGTTGCACTAGAACTACCATTACCAGTATAACTAACAATACTAAAACCAGCATCGGTATTAGCTGATACATTTGATGTTATAGATCCATTTGTATTTGAAACTGGAGTACCACCAGCTTTCCAACAAAATGCTACATAATTAGTTCCACTTGCATTATAACTATTATCAGAACCAGTTACAGTAAAACCATCAGTATCAAATGATGAAAATGATGGAGCAGATTCTTCTGCTTCAGTAGTATTAGACATTAATTGACTATTTGTGCCACGAACGACATCTAGCCATCTATGGCTATACCCACTATTAGTTGAATTAGAATTGCCTTTAATCCAAACTAAATCTGGTTGAAATCCTAATCCTGTAATTGTGTTAGTTGATCCATTTCCGGAATATAATACAGGTTTAAAATGTTCTTGAGGATTTAGTGTAGGTCTAGTATATAGGTTCATTTGACACATTGCAAGATAACCTGATGGTGGACTATAGTAGAAATCACCATAACCATTATCGTCAGCATTATTTTGTCTAGTTACAGCTCCTGCGAATGATGAGTCTTGACCGAAGTTTACAGTTTGAGAGAATGAAGATGAAAATCCTTCAGATACAAATGGTTTATATAAACCACTAATACCAGTAGCAGATCTTCCTTCATGTGCACCATTTTTATAAATGTCTAAATATCCATTATCTAAATCTAAAGCAAATCCTATACGATCACCATCAGTAAATCCACCAAACCAAGAATTAGTAGTACTACCTTGATTTTTAATATATCCGCTTCCACCAATTAAATAAACATCTTTAGTACCGTCTCCAGGCTGATCACCACTACCACTTGCAGCAACGTGATTTGCATGCATAATCCCCATTTGATCACTTCCTGGATTACCAACAGAAACTATATAGTGCTCCCAATACCATTTTCCAGATGATACTGCCATTGTTCCAGCAGCAAATACCCAGTTATTTGAGCCATCATCTACTGTTCTTCTAGCACCTTCTTTAATAGTAATATCAGAAGCACCAGTCATCCAATGATCATTTACATTCCAAGTTGCAAAATTATTAGTAGGAGAATCAATACATTGATTTGCTCCACCTAGATTACTTGAAATACCCCAATTATTTCCATTACCAGATTTATCATTTTGGAATGATCCTTCAAAATCTAAATAGAAACCATTAGTACCATAAGTTCCAGTATAAGCTTTAGGAACCCAGATACCTTCTTTAAATTTACCAAAATCTGTTGCTGATAAAGCTTGTCCATCAACGCAATGCCAATCAGCAAAACTTATTCTAGAATTTCCAGATCCATTATAAGAACCAATAAACATTTCATACGAAGAATTTAACCAACCTGAAGCTTGATTTTGGTTTGGATAAACCGCATATGAACCAGGAGCTTCTCCTTCAATTGGAAGTTCAACTCCATTTAACCACATTGTAAATCTATCTGAATCTGTACTTTGAGTACTATCAAATCTAAAAACGAGATTATACCACTGAGATGAGTCTCTAACTTTTGTAGCCCAATGTCCAGCAGAGAATAAGCTAGGACCATAACCATATATTCTTAAATGAGAAAGAGCATCAAGGTCTATCCTAAAGTTATTTGAAACACTACCGAATAATGTTTGTAATGTACTATCTTTCGTATTATCCATGTGCAACTTAAACCAAAAAGATTGCGTCCATGTTGTAGTACTTCCTGAAGAAGGTGTATAGTTTAAAGTCTCACCATCAGCTTTTTCTAACATTAATGAATTAGTTATTTCATAATCATAAAATCCGACAAGTACTGTTAAACTAAATGCTCTATCAACTGTTTGCCCTTCATCATCAGTTGCAGTAACTGTAAAATTGGCTGTAGTTTCAGCTGTATAACCTGTAGGTGTTCCAGTAATATCAGCACCTGATAAACTTAATCCTGTTGGTAATGCACCTGTAGTTACATTGTATGTAATAGCACCACCATCTGTTTCAGTTGCAACTAATGTAATAGTTGTAATGGCTGTATCATTTTGAATAGAACCTAATGAACCTGAAGCAGTAGTAAAAGTTGGTGCTGCATTGTATTCAATACCACTAGATAGAGTAGCTTGCATACCATCACCATTCACAACATAAACATCATAAGTACCAGCACTGAGTGCAGGAACTACTACAGATAATGAAGTAGAATTTGTTCTTGTTACAGAGGTTGCATAAGTATCACCAAACTTGACATTTACACCACTAGTGAAGTTAGCTCCACTTATTGTGATTGTTTCTCCACCATCTGGATCAACAGCTGTTTGAGATCCTGGATAAGATAGCGATGAGATAATAGGTGGCTTAGCCATCGTTGTCCAGTTAGATCCATCATACTGCTCCATAGAGTTTGTATCTGTGTTGAATCTAATCATACCAGTTTGAGCTGATGGACGTGATGCTGTGTCACCTACTGGAATCTTCACATAATTACCAGTGAACTCTGGCTGACTTAGTGGTGCTTTAGCATCGATACTAGAAGTCACTCCACTGTCTAGTTTGACACTTGTAACAGCACCTGAACCAATCTTATCAGCAGAGACTGAACCAGTTCCTAGCTTGTCTCCTGTGATAGAAAGATCTTTAATGTCTGCAGTGTTTACTGAACCGTCAGGCAATCCACCTTCTGATACACCAGTGATAACTCCTGTAGTTCCATTAATTGAAATTGCCATAGTTCACTCCTTAATAATTATGGTTTAGGATTCGAGTCTTTGACTGCTTGAATTGCGTCTTTCCAAGTTGTTGTTCCGTTTACTAGATCATGATATTGCATGTCTAGTTGATCTTGTATGCTAGGATATTCTAATTGTCTATCTCTTTGATACTGCTTAGCATCATACTCTGTTTGTAGTCTTACTTTTTCTGCTTCTACTTCTGCATCAGTAGGCTGGACTAAACCATCATTATTCTCTGATCCCCAGACAGGTTTGTCGCTATAACCATAAATATTTGCAGTTGGTCTGAGAGATACCATTGCATCTAATTTACTTATTTCATTTGCCATTATGTATTCTCCCCATCATAAGTAACAACACTAGAATCAATTTCATAAAGTATGTGTAAGTGTGATTGGTCGTTTGCTACATTAAAAGCACTATTAGATGTCCAAGTATAAACTTGATAACTATGTGCAGTTCCTGCAGTATGACCAGTAGACATATCAGCAATATGAACATTCTGTTCTACTTTAACCATATAGGTATTATCTTCAAGAAATGCACCTGCATGATTTGAACCACCAACATGCGCACCATCTCTATAAAATTCTACATTCATATTCTGGGATGAGCCATTTTGTTGTATTGCACCAGTCCAAACGTGTAAAATGGTAGAAGTAGAACTTTGAGGTGTAAAAGTGATATCTAATCCAGGTGAAATTGGACTACCATTAGGTAGAGTGTAAGTTCCACCAGGAGACCATCTAACATAT
>Ga0255770_10004991_pt1 | contig 11027 bp, 9 predicted proteins | sample 071ome_22_FD_179968 | JGI IMG/M metagenome (GOLD analysis project Ga0255770, IMG submission 179968) | Coastal salt marsh microbial communities from the Groves Creek Marsh, Skidaway Island, Georgia - 071404AT metaG (version 2) | ecosystem: Environmental > Aquatic > Marine > Intertidal zone > Salt... | reverse complement strand
CAATATTTAATATCTCAAAACAAAAACTATTTAATTTACGACGACAAAGAAGATATAGATAAAAAATATAAATTTAATACAGAAAACATTAACAATATAGAAACTATTTTTGTATCTCCTGGAGTAAAAAAAGATCATGAAATTCTAAGAATGGCATCATCTAGTGGAATTAAAATTATGACAGACATTGAGTTATTCAGTGAAAAAAATAATGTAAAACTTGTAGGTGTTACAGGTACTAATGGCAAAACCTCTTTTGTTACATTATTAGATAGAATTTTAAATAAATATGATATTAAAAGTAAAACAGCTGGAAACATAGGAAATTCACCATTAAATTTAATCTCAGATTCGAATGATTTAGATTATTTGATTTTAGAACTTTCAAGTTTTCAACTGACTCATATGAACAAAATAGAACTTGAAATGGCAGTTGTTTTAAATATCTATCAAGACCATATTGATTGGCATGAAACTTTTGAGCAGTATGTATTTTCTAAATTAAAAATATTTAATTTTTCAACTAATCAGAAATATAATTTTTTAGGACCTGTTGATAGTCAAGTCAAGACAGAAGAAATATTGCCTAAAAATGTCAGAAATTTTAATGAGGAAAAATTTAATTTAGATAATTACTTTGATGATTTTGTATCTATTTTTATAGATGTTTGTAAAGAATTTTCTATACCCAAAGATGAAGTTTTAAATTTTTTAACTTCACAATCAACTATAGAACATAGATTTGAACTTTTTCACACTAAAAATGGAGTTAAGTTTATAAATGATTCAAAGTCTACAAATTTAGAATCAGTTAATAAGGCATCTTATAAAGTTAAAAATTGCCTACTTATAATGCACGGACTTTTAAAAGGAATAGATATTAAAAAATTATCTCTTTCAAATGAAGTAAAAAAAATTATGGTACCTAAAAATTCTGAATTTGATATTAATAATAATAATTTCTTAGTTGTTGAATATGAAAATTTTGAAGATTTAAAAAAATATATAAAAAATAATTATAAAAATTTCGATACTGTGCTTTTTTCGTGTGGCGGATCAAGTTTCAGTAATTTTAAGAATTATATGGAAAGAGGAGAATATTTTAAGGAAATGATTATGGGTGAAATTAATTGAAAGTCGATTCATTAAATTTCATTAAGAGACTAAATATATTTTCTGTGCTTTTTTTAATTTCATTTGGAATATTACTGAATGTGTCTGCTTCATCAGTTGAAGGTTTAAATCTTTATGGTGATAATTTCTATTTCATAAAGCGTCATTTAACTGCGATAATACTCGGTACATTAATTTTTAATATTCTAAAAAATTTAAATATTAAATTCATTGAAAAATTCTCTTCTATTTCAATGGTATTTATTACTACCACATTATTTTTAGTTTTAACTTATGGAATAGTAGTAGGAGGTAGTAGACGTTGGATTGATTTTGGAATTGTTAATTTTCAACCAAGTGAGCTCGCAAAACCTTTAATTATATTGTGGGTTGCTAAGCAAATATCAAATGACATAGCAGAAGATACAGATCTAAAAAAGTTTGTAAGATCTATCTTTCTACCACTTCTTTGTGCTTTTTTAGTCTTATTAGAACCAGATTATGGTACTTTTGCTTCAATCTGTTTTATTTTGTTCTCACAAATATTTTTTTCAAAAATTAAAATTATTTACCCATCACTAACTATATTCGCATCTATTTTGCCACTATATTTTGTAGCTACTTCGAGTGAATACCGTTTAAGTAGAATAGAAACCTGGCTTTCTAGAAAGTGTGATTTTGGTGTAGATTTGTTGGGGGACTGCTTTCAACTTAATCAAAGCAGGATTGCTATTAGTTCTGGGGGTCTTTTTGGTCTTGGCCCTGGTACATCTAGAGCTAGATGGGGATCGTTGCCAAACTCATACTCTGATTTCATTTCATCAATAATTGGGGAAGAGTATGGATTTTTTGGTTTATTTTTATTAGTCTTAGCTTTCCTTTTATTAATATCAACGACTTTTCTTATAGCAATTAGAGAAAAAAATGAAATAAAAAAACTAATTTCTGTTGGTTTTGGTAGTTGGATATTTTTCCAAACAGTTATTAATTTAGGAGGTGCAGTTGGTATTGTGCCAATTACTGGAATTGTTCTTCCATTTGTTTCTTATGGGTCAAGCGCTATGATTTCGATTTTTATAGCATTAGGTATTATGTATTCAAGAGATTATGAATAAAAGAATATGTTTTTTTTGTGTTGGGACTGGAGGACATGTATTACCAGTACGAAACCTTATTAAAGAATTAAAAGAATTAGGAACTAATAATGAAGATATATTTGTTATTTGTGACAATCGGGGAAAACAGTATTTAGACAATTTAGACGTAAGGATTCATACTCCTGAAATATTCGTTTCAAAGAAAGGAGTTGTGGGATATATCTTTAATATTTTCACAATTTCAAAATCTATTAGAGAGGTAACTAAAATTCTTAAAGGTCAGAATATATCAGTAGTTCTTACAACAGGGGCATACATTGCTCCAGTAGCTGCAATTGTTTCAAAAATATTGAAAGCTAAATTTTTTATTCAAGAACAAAATATTTATGCAGGCTTAGGAAATAAGATGAGTGCAATATTTGCAAAAACAATATTTACATCATTTGAAGATACTAAAAATATAAATAGAAATAAATTGAAACATACTGGACCAGTAGTAAACACAACACTAGGAAGAAAAAATATTGAACCAATAGGAGTACAAACGATTGGTTTTGTTGGTGGAAGTCAAGGGTCTGAAGAAATAAATAACTATGTTGAACAGTTTCTTAATAACGAAGCCTCATCAGAGTTTAATGTTCTACATATTACAGGGAAAGCTAAGAATATTTATAAATTAGAACCTCAAAATTATAAATGTTATGAATTTTTAAATGACATGGATATTTTTTATAAAGAAATAGATATATTAGTAGGTCGTGCAGGAGGAGGTTCTCTTGAGGCTGCCTATTTAGGGATTCCACAAATATTAGTACCATACAAGCATGGCACCACATCGTCTCACCAAGATTTGAATGCAAGATATTTAGAAAATAAGAAGTTCGGATTTAAAGTGAATTCATTTGATGAGTTATTAAGGAAGGTTTCAGAAATTTCAGTAAAAATTAAATCTAATAATTTAGATATACCAGAAATAGTGATTGGAAATCAATCTATAGCTGAGGAAATTTATGAGTATATCAATTAATACCTTTAAATCATGTTACATAGTTGGTATTGGTGGTTCTGGCATGAGCTCTATTGCAAAATATTTATTTCAAAAGGGTTTAGAAGTATCAGGATATGATCAAAGAAGTTCGTATATTACTAATCTTTTAAATAACGATGGTATAAAAGTAGATTTTGACATCTCTAATGCTACTTACAGCAGCGAAATATTATATATTGTTTCATCAGCAATAAATATGGAATCTACTTTCTTAAGTGATTTTGTAAAACAACCAAATGTTTTAACAAGACCAGATTTTTTAAAGTTGCTATCTGGATCTGTTGATGTAATAGGAATAACGGGAACACATGGTAAAACATCTACAACGGCGTTACTTGCGCATATATTTAAATTTAATGACATCGATATATCGTATATTTACGGTGGTGTCACCTCATTTAATGGGATAGGTGGCCATTATGGTGATAAAAATCTTCCCTTAATACTAGAAACAGATGAAGCATTCAATACTTTCAAAGACATTCAAATTAAAAACTTACTTGTAACAAATATAGATCATGATCATATTGATTATTTTGGATCTTTTGAAAATTTAGTAAAAGCATTTAAGCATGTTATTTCAAAAGTAGAAGGTAAGTGCGTAATTAATATTGATGATGATCAATTATCGAAATTAATAAGATCAGAAGATATTTCTTACTCATCTTTTAAAGATTCCAATTACAAATTAAATTCTTATTCAAGCTTTTTGTTTGAGGGAAATAAATTCAAAATTAAAACAAAGTTAATAGGAGATCATTTTATTTCAAATATTATTGGAGCAGTTGCTTTAGCAAACTTGAACGGATTATCAATAGAACAAAGCTTGAATGCCATTGAACATTTTGGTGGAGTAAAAAGAAGGACTGAGTTCATTGGAGAATTTAATGGTATTAATTTTTATGATGATTATGGGCATCATCCAACTGAAATCAAAGCAACTACTAAAGCTTTAAAGGAATATACACAAGGAAAATTAATAGTAGTGTTTCAACCACATAGGTACACAAGAACCAGAGATAATTTTAATGATTTGAGTAAATCATTTGAATACTCTGATTTGACTCTTATAACAGACATTTATTCAGCAGGAGAAAAGCCAATTCCAGGAGTTTCTAGTCTGATGTTTGAAAATGAAAAGATCAAATATGTAAAATCACCTAGAATGGTGCCCCCTTATTTGAAGAACAAAATTTCTCCAGGAGATATAGTGCTAACTATTGGAGCTGGAGATATTACTCTTTTAGGTCCTCAGATATTAAAATATTTAAATGAAAACTAGTAGCATAAATCTTTCTTCGGTAACTACATATAGATTTGGTGGTCTATGTAAAAACTTCATCACTATAGATAATGTAGATAATTTTTCCAAAATTTCTGAGGAAATAAATAGTAACAACACATTCGTTCTTGGAAAAGGATCGAATATTGCATTTGCTGACAGCGAATATAGAGGATATGTTTTACAAACAGATTTTAATTTTATAAATTTACTGAACGATGAGAACACATTAGAAGTCGGCTCTAGTGTATATTTACCTAATTTGTCGAGATATTTAAAAAAGAAAAGTTTAGGCGGGGGAGAGTTTTTACTAGGTATCCCAGGCTCTATTGGAGGTGCATTAAAAATGAATGCTGGAGCTTATGGTTATGAAATTGGAAGAAATGTTCTAGAGGTCAATTGTTATGACTTAGATCAAAAACAGCTTGTTAAATTAGATTCTAAATCAATAAATTACAGTTATAGAAAATCTAGCAATCTTAACAACAAAGTAATATTGTCAGCAATTTTAAAATTTGAAAAAGGAAATTCTAAAGAAATATCAGAGAAAATGTCTGAATTCAATAAAAATAGAAAAAAAAGCCAACCACCAGGGATATACAATGCTGGAAGTGTGTTTAAAAATACTAAAGATTATTTTGCAGGGGAGTTAATTGAAAAAGCAGGTTTAAAAGGATATTCAATTAACAATGTAAGTGTTAGTAGCAAACATGCTAACTTTTTTATCGCAAAGAAGGGAGCAAAAGCCTTGTCTTTATACAAATTAGTACAGCATGTAAAAGAAAAGGTTAATGATAAATATGGAGTTATGCTCGAGGAAGAAATCCAGTTTATTGGTGAGTTTAACTGAATGGAAATAGATTTTAATGAAAAAGAGAAAATATCCTTTCGATTATTTTTAGTATTTAGTCTTTTTTTATTAATAATCTTAAATACTGGCTTTACCTTGAACTCTACTTATTTTAGAGTAAGCAAAGTAGAAGTAATTGGAAGTAATGAGCTATTTAATGAAGCTGATTTAATTAAACCGGCATTAGGTCAATCTATTTGGTTAATAAATAACGATACTTTTTCCTATAATATATTGACGATACCAACAATTGAAAGCATCATTATTTCAAAAGAATATCCAAATAAAATAACGATAGAATTGACCGAATATGAAAAGATAATGACTATTACTGATTTAAGAGGATCTACACCCAAAAAAAGAACTCTTTATAAAAATATGATAGAAATTGAATCGGATGAAATATTTTCTTTACCTTCTCTCACTATAACTAACGGTCCTGTACCTACAGGGTTTAATGGGGAATTGATATCGCTTATCATGACACTTAAAAGCTACAATCTTGAAGTAAACTCTTTCAATTTCACATACAATGGAGAATCCTTCATCGGTGCGTATAAAGCTACCGTAATCGACTTTGGAAAGCCATTAGACCTTGGAAGCAAATCTTCTGCGCTAGGGTCTCTCATCGAAAATTCGGATTGCCAAGGCGAGATTCGCTTTATAAGTAAAGAAGATTTAATTGCAAATTGTTTATAAATCTATATCTAAACTATAGATAGAGATAAAATTTTAAAAATATATTGTTTTAAATGATGTCTAGTGATATTGTTGATTTATTGAATGGAGATTAAAAAATGGCAACTAAAAGAACTACTAAAGAAAAAGGAGTTAATTTAAATATGAGACCTAGAAATTACACAGCTGTTATTAAAGTTGTAGGTGTTGGCGGCGGTGGTACAAATGCTGTTAACAGAATGATAAAAATGGGTATTAAGGGTGTAGATTTTATTGCAGCTAACACTGACGCACAGAGTCTTTTAGGGTCCAAAGCAGATTTAAAACTAGATTTAGGTAGAAAAACAACTCGCGGACTTGGTGCAGGTGCAAACCCTGAAGTTGGAAGACAAGCTGCAATCGATTCCCGTGAACTAATTGAGGAAGCTTTAAAAGGTTCCGATATGGTTTTTATAACTGCTGGAGAAGGTGGAGGCACTGGAACTGGTGCATCACCAATTATTGCTGAAATTGCACATGAGCTGGGTGCTCTCACAGTAGGAGTTGTTACAAGACCTTTTGGATTCGAAGGTAGAAGAAGATCTGTTCAAGCAGAAGAAGGAGTTCAGGCATTAAGAGATGTATTAGACACTCTTATTGTTATTCCTAACGATAGACTTTTACAAATTTCAGATAAAGACATAAAAGCAAGTGAGGCTTATATTAAGTCAGATGAAATACTATCTAATGGTGTTAAAGGTATTTCAGGATTAATCACTCAACCAGGAGTAATCAATGTTGACTTTGCAGATGTAAAAACAATTCTAAAAGATGCAGGAAATGCTGTTTTAGGTATTGGTAGATCAACAGGAGAACAAAGAGCTCCAAATGCTGCTCAAGCTGCAATCTCCTCACCATTATTAGAAGCAACAATGGATGGTGCTGAGGGAGTTCTCATTACTATTACTGGATCTGAAGACTTGAAACTTCAAGAAATAAATGAAGCTGCAAGAGTGATTACAGAAAAAGCTGATGATAATGCTGAAATTATCTTTGGACACACAATTGATGAAACTCTTGGAGATGCTGTAGAGGTAACTGTTGTAGCAGCAGGTTTTGGTCCAAGACCAAACAGAAGAGTCAAAGAGTCAAGTGAATATGAGAATAATGGAGGTGACGGTCTTCCTGATTTTATTAAAGGATGATCGAATCAAAATTAATTCCTAATGCTTTTTTTTCAGATAAAAGTGTTAAGTCTGTAAACAATTTAAAAGACAATGTAGGTATTAGGTTCATTGCGTCAATGAATCAGACTCATTCCGATGTAGTCACTTTCGTGAAATCACCAAGAGTATATGAATCTGATGGAATTTATACAGAAAAGCCAAAATTAGGATTAGTCGTTCAAACTGCTGACTGCATGCCAATTCTATTAAATGATAAAAAAAGAATAGGCGCCATTCATTCTGGGTGGAGAGGACTAAAGAATAATATAGTAGAAAAAGCAATCAAAAAATTTAATGTAAATCAATTATCAATTTCTATTGGCCCACATGCACAGTCGTGTTGCTATGAAATTAAAGAGGACGTCAAAAAGTACTTTAATGACTATACCGAAGTACGAGATGATATGTTCTTTTTAAATATGTCACAAGTCTTGAAAGATTTATCAGAAGAGAAAGGCTTTCAACTTGAAATATCATCCATTTGTACAATCTGTAACAGCTCTTACAACTCTTATAGAGAAAATAAAACTTCCAAAAGACAATTTGGTGTTATATGGAAGTAAGTAACTTAGAGTTAATTAATTTAAAAGTTGTGTCTTATGGTGCAAAACTTTTACCAGTAGTAAAGAAAAGGACAAACGAAGAAATAAAATTTTTGTATGAATTTGGATTTAGAGAATTTGGCGAAAATAGATTATCAGACTTCAATATACACAAAACATTTTATAAAGATGTTGATTATCATTTTATTGCTCCAATACAATCGAGAAAACTTAAAGAAATTCTTAAAAACTTTAAATACATACATACAATTTCTCGAAAAAAAGAAATCGATATTTTAGAAAAACAAGACACTAACTGTAATTATTTTATTCAAGTAAACATTGACAATGATCCAAAAAAAAATGGAGTAACAAAAAATGAAGTCTTTAAATTTTATGAATATTGCATCGAGAAAAAAATAAATGCAGTAGGTTTAATGACAATCCCTGATATAAATTCTGAGCCAAAGACTGTTTTTTCTGAAATGCGGAAGATAAATGAAAAATTAATGATGGATTATGGTTTTAAAGGTGAACTATCAATGGGTATGTCTAACGATTATGAGATAGCACTTGATTACGGTGCTACAATAGTTCGTATAGGAAGTAAACTATTTAAATAATGTTAGAAAAATTTCTTATCTCAATCGGATTAAAGCAGCCCGAGTCTGTTGAGGAAAGTATTTCAACCCAACAAACTACTGTCAGGCCATCTGGAGAAAATAGGTTTATTGATGATGAAAACATTGGAGATATTAGGGTCCATTCACCTAAAGATGAAGTAGAAATTAAAGCTTTAAGATCATTTTCTGAAATTCATAATTTAGGAGTTGCTATAAAAGACGAATTTATAGTTGCAATGGATATCAGAGACATCCCAGACCAACAAGAGAGAAGAAGAATTTTAGATTTTGTAACAGGAATGGCTTTCATGAGCAACTCAACCATAAGATCAATAAATCGTGATGGTGTTTTTTTAATACTACCACCAAACTCTTCATTGAGGTCTACTGAAAGAGAAAGACTTCAAGATTTAGGATTATACAAAATAAATGTGTAGCATCACATATTTATTATTTCGATTATTTTACTACTCCCTTTTTGCATGGGTAATTCTAAGTTGGATTCAGGTACCTTATGACCATCCTATTGGACAAATAAAAAGTGTGTTAGATAAATACTTTGAGAGAATACTTGCACCAATTAGATCTAGAATTCCTGCATTACGAATAGGCGTGGCTGGGATTGATTTGTCGCCACTAATTCTTATTGTTGGATTTAATTTTGTTCAACCGTATATATTAAGAGTTGTTTGTTGATATTTCTATAGAAGCATCTAAAAATCTATCATAAACTTTGTTATTGGAAAATTCTTTCTTAGTAATTAAATCCAAAGTAAGTGTTTCGTTTGTGATATATTTTGAAAAATTTGTTAGAGTTTCGTGAACAAACTCGTCTTCAGATGAAATTGTCAATTTTATTCTATCTGTAACATCAAGTCCTTGGTTTTTTCTTTCTTTTTGAATATGTGAAACTAGCTCACGTGCAAGCCTTTCCATTAGTAAAGACTCATTTAGTTCAGTATCGAGTAATAAACTAAAATTCTCAACTATATCTAATCCCGCGATATCTTTCTTTTTCTTTAACTTAATATCAATATCCTCTACTTTTACATTTAAATTGTCAATAACAATAGAGTCTTGATTCAATAAAGATTTTTTTTGATCTTCCTTAATATTGGAGAGATATTTTGATACTTTGTTTATGTCTTTACCCAAAGTTGGACCAAGAGCTTCGAAATTTGGTTTAAACTCGTAATCAATCCAATCTTCAATATTTTTATCAATGTTAATCTCTTTTACATTGACTTCATTCATTATTAGGTCTTCTATAATTTTTAGTTGACTACTTATATTTTCACTGTCTGAAATGACAGTAATAGAGTTTAAAGGTTGTTTATTTGGAAGCTTTAATTTGACCCTTAAATTTCTAACACTTTTAATTATCTTCTTGGCAAGTTCAACACTTTCTTCTAAATCTTTATCAATTAACTTAGGATTTGATTCAGGATAATCACAATAATGTATACTCGTATTTTCTTTATCAATTAAACCCTGATATATTTTTTCGCAAATAAATGGTAGAACAGGAGCCATAGCTTTATTAAAATCAAGTAATACTTCATGTAAAGTTTTGAATGCATTAATTTTATCAATATCATCAATACCTTTTTCTTTCCAAAATCTTTTTCTATTAGAACGAACATACCAATTGGTTAATTCATCAACAAAGTTCATAAGTGGGGGGATTACTTCATAAAGATAATAATTTTCCATCTTTTCATTTACTGTTTTAATTAAAGATTGCAGTGATGAAATTATCCATCTATCCATTACACTTCTTTCCTCAACAGGAAGTGCTTTCAGTAAATCTTTATTTGAAATTTCATCAGCATTTGCATAAGTTGAAAGAAATGAATAGCTGTTCCAGAGTGGAAGTATGATATTTCTAGTTACTAACTTAACTCCCTCTTCCGAGAATTTTAGTGGTTCCCCTCTAACTACAGGGGAGTCGATTAAGTAGGCTCTTAAACTATCACCACCATATTCATTTAATAGACCCTCAGGATCTGGATAGTTCTTTAAACTTTTACTCATTTTCCTGCCATCTTCAGCTAGTATCATTCCAGTTGTAATGCAGTTCTTAAAGGCTACGGAGTCAAACAATGCTACAGCAAGAACAGTAAGCGTATAGAACCAGCCTCTTGTTTGATCTAGACCTTCGGCAATAAAATCAGCAGGAAACCCTTGCTTGAAAAGTTCTTCATTCTCAAAAGGATAGTGTTGTTGGCCATAAGGCATCGCACCTGATTCAAACCAACAATCTAATACTTCAGAAGTTCTTTTATAAATTTTTCCTTCTTTTTCAATAATTAGGTCATCTAAATAATGACGATGCAAGTCAGTAACTTCTTTTCCAGTTAAGTTTTGTAATTCTTCAACAGAACCTATACATAATTTATCGTCAGGGTCATCTACATTTACCCAGACTGGAATACAACTTCCCCAATATCTATTTCTACTTATTGCCCAATCTCTAGCATTTCCTAACCAGTTGGAGAATCTTTTTTCTCCAATAAATCCCGGTACCCAGTGAGTTTCTTTATTAAGCTCAACCATTCTCTCACGTATTTTTTCAACATTAACAAACCA
>Ga0255770_10004990_pt1 | contig 11029 bp, 12 predicted proteins | sample 071ome_22_FD_179968 | JGI IMG/M metagenome (GOLD analysis project Ga0255770, IMG submission 179968) | Coastal salt marsh microbial communities from the Groves Creek Marsh, Skidaway Island, Georgia - 071404AT metaG (version 2) | ecosystem: Environmental > Aquatic > Marine > Intertidal zone >... | reverse complement strand
AAATATTATTATCTGCGCCTCGTGGGTTCTGTGCTGGGGTGGAAAGAGCAATTGAAATAGTTGAAAAATCTATACAAAAATTTGGAGCTCCGGTTTATGTGCGTCATGAAATAGTACACAATAAGTATGTTGTAGATGATTTAAAAAATAAAGGGGCAATATTTGTTGAAGAGCTGGAGGAGATAAAGGATAAATCAAGACCGGTAATTTTTTCAGCGCATGGTGTTCCAAAAAAAATACCTGAAGATGCAAAAAATTATAAAATGACTTATGTGGATGCTACATGTCCACTTGTTTCTAAAGTTCATAGAGAAGCAGAAAATCTTAATAAAGCTGGCTACCATATAATATTAATTGGTCATCAAAATCATCCAGAAGTAATTGGAACTATGGGTCAATTAAATGAAGGTTCTATAGATCTAATCCAAAATGAGGTAGATGCTGCAAACTATAAAAATAAAGAAGACAAAAAATTAGCATATATTACTCAGACTACTTTGTCAGTTGATGATACAAAAGAAATAATCAAAATTTTAAAAACCAATTTTCCTAATATAAAAGAACCAATGAAAGAAGATATTTGTTATGCAACCACAAACCGTCAAATGGCAGTAAAAAATATTGCAAAAAATTGTGACATGTTTTTTGTTATTGGTAGTAGAAACTCTTCAAATTCTGTTAGACTAGTTGAAGTAGCAAAAAAATCAGGCTGTGAAAATTCACAACTTATTCACTCAGAAAGCTCAATACCGTATGATCAAATAGAAAATTGCAATACTATAGGTATATCTTCAGGAGCATCTGCGCCAGAAATATTAGTAGAAAATTTTATTAATGATTTAAAAAATAAATTTTCTATAAGTATCGATGAAGTTGAAATAATTAAAGAAGATGTTGTATTTAAAGTTCCCAACAAATTAAATTAAAAATGGCTGTCTATACAAAAATAAATCAAAAAGAAATTAATATTATTAATAAAAAATTTAATATTGATAAAGTAATAAGTTTTAAAGGTATCAAGCAAGGAATAGAAAACACAAACTATCTTCTTAAATCAAAAAAGAAAAAATACATTTTAACTATTTTTGAAAAAAGAGTTTTGCAAAAAGAAATACCTTTTTTTATGAAGTTAATGGATCATTTGAATAATTCAAAAATAAACTGTCCTAAGCCACTGAAAACTAAAGAAAATAAATATCTTATTAAATTAAAAAACAAAACTGCATGTATTGTATCATTCTTAGAGGGTAAAGATAAAAAAATTTTAAATATAAATGATTGTTATGTAATTGGTAAAACAATTGCTCGAATGCATGTGGTCACAAATAAAATGAAGCTTAATAGAAAAAATTCGATGGGTATTAGGAATTTAAAACCCTTGTTGGAAAGTATTAAATTTAAGTCAAAAAAATTTTCAAATTTAAAAGTATTCTTAAAAAATAACCTAAAAGATATTAATAAAAATTGGCCTAAACAATTACCCAAAGGTATTATCCATGGTGACTTATTTATAGATAATATATTTTTCAAAAAAAATAAACTTTCAGGAATTATTGATTTCTACTTTGCTGCTAATGATTATTTTATGTATGAAATTGCTATATGCATCAATGCTCTTTGTTTTGACTATAAAAAGAGAAAATTCCAAATGAATCATAAAAAAATTAAAAATTTAATCAAAGGGTATGAAAGCGTTAAAAAAATTTCAACAAAGGAAAAGAAATCTATAAATATTTTATGTAGAGGTGCAGCATTAAGATATTTGTTAACAAGATTGTATGACTATTCAAATACACCAAAAACAGCATTGATTAAAATTAAAGATCCTAATGAATATTATCAAAAATTGCTTTCTCACAACAATTTAAGTTCATTTAAAGACTATTTAAATTAATGATTACAATTTACACAGACGGTTCTTGTTTAACAAATCCAGGTAATGGTGGATGGGCTGCTATTATAAATGATGAAAAAGAAATAAGAAAAATTAGTGGTAGTGAAAAAAACACTACAAATAATAGAATGGAGCTACTTGCTCCAATAAATGCACTGAAGGATATGAAGCCTGGTGTTGAAATAAAAATATATACTGACTCTCAATATGTGAAAAATGGAATAACCGAATGGATTAATACTTGGTTAGCTAATAATTGGAAAACATCAAAAAAAGAAGATGTTAAAAATAAAGATTTGTGGATTGAATTATATAATTTGAATAAATCACTTAATGTTCAATGGAATTGGGTAAAGGCTCATGATGGAAATCCTATGAATGAAGAAGTAGACTTATTAGCTAAAAAAGCTGCGAATTTAGACTAAATTTAAAAAGTTTTCTGCTGCTGAAATTTCACAAGATCCAGTATCTTTTTCTTCTTGTAACTTAATAACCTTCATATCTTCAACATACATCGTGTATCTATTTGATCTAATACCTAAACCTCTACCACTTTTATCAACATCCGCACCTATATCTTTAGTAAAGTTTAAAAAAGGGTCTCCCATCATAATAATTTTATCGCCTACATTATTTTCTTTTCCCCAGGCATTCATAACAAAAGGATCATTTACAGATATGCAAATAATATGATCAATACCTTTTTCTTTATACTTATCATGCAACTTAACATAACCAGGTAAATGTTTAGCAGAACACACTGATGTATAAGCACCTGGTAATCCAAATAAGACTACTTTTTTATTTTTGAAAAAATCTTCAATTTTTTTTTTAGTTGGCTCACCATTTTCTAAAACAAATACTTCTGAATTAGGCAGTAAATCATTTTCGTTTATTTTCATTATGTTCTATCTTTAATATGTTGTTTTACTTTTTCAATATCATTTTCAACAATATCATAATTTTCTTTTTGATCTAAAACAAAAGTTAATTCATTGGGCAATTCTGCTTTCACATTAATTGCACTTTGAATGGCGCCTGGAAACTTGCAGGGATGTGCTGTTGCAAGTACGATATTGTTTCCTTTTAAGTTATGTTTATCAAATGCTCCATACCCAATAGCTGTGTGTGGATCTAAAACTACTGCAAATTTTTCATATACATTTTTAATTACCTCTAAGGTCTCATCCTCACTCATTCTAGCTGATAAAAAGTTTTCGCTAATTTTATTTAATTTATCGTCATTTATTAAATACTGTCCCTTCTCTTTAATATTTTTCATATCTAGAGAAGTCTGTTGATCGTCTCCATTATTAAGATCAAATATAAGTCTTTCAAAATTACTGGCTATTTGTATGTCCATACTTGGGGAGATAGTTTCTGAAACTTTTTCTGCTTCATAACTACCTTTTGAAATTGCTCTATGTAAAATATCATTTTGATTAGTTGCAACAATCAATTTATCTATCGGCAAGCCCATTTTTTTGGCTAAATATCCTGCATATACATCTCCAAAATTTCCTGTCGGCACTGAAAAATTTGTTGGTTCATTTGCATCTTCAACTGATAAATAACTATAAAAGTAATAAACACTTTGAGCAATAATCCTCGCCCAGTTAATAGAGTTTACACCTGACATTTTAATATCATTTGAAAATTTCTTGTCTGCAAACATGGATTTAACTAGGTTTTGACAATCATCAAAATTTCCCTTTATGGCTATGTTAAATACGTTTTCATCTTTACCTGTTGTCATTAATTTTCTTTGAACTGGTGAAACACGATTATCTGGATGAAGCACAAAAATATTAACATTTTTTTTACCTTTAATTGCATCAATTGCTGCAGCACCAGTATCTCCAGATGTGGCAACAACAATATTAATCTTTTGATTTTCATTATTTAGGTAATACTCGTAAAAGTTACCTAAAAGTTGCATAGCAACATCTTTAAAAGCTAAAGTTGGACCATGAAACAGCTCTAACACAGTTCTGTCTCCAAGTTTTATAAAATCTACAACATTATCCCGTCTAAATGTAGAGTAAGACTTATCAATAATTTTACTTAATTCTGCTTGTGACATGAAATTACCAATAAATGGATGAACGATCTTTTTGGCTAACTCTGAGTAGCTTAGTTTTTTAAAATCTTTAACTTCATTTTCAGTATATTTCGTTAATTCTTCTGGAATAAATAAGCCTCCATCATCAGCAAGGCCTTTGATAAAAACGTCTTTAAATTCAAAGGTTTTTGATGTGTCTCTTGTACTTACGTATTTCATTTAATAATTTTTTTTCCTAAAATATAAATATATTAAAAGAATTGAAATCGCCATAGAAAACCAAGTAATTGCATACTTCTTATGATTATTTGAAATTTTAGCAGTAATCACTCTTGGTTTTGGAATTTTATAATCACCGTTTAAATAAATGACATACTCTGAAAAATTTCTTCCAGTAAATTTTGAAATATCTTCTCTATTCAAAGTAAACCAATAATTTTTCTCAATATCGTTTTCTGGTTTAAATGTACTTGGTTTAGTTTGTAGCATAAGAGTGCCGACTATTTTATTTTGATCAACTAAATTTATTTCAGGTAGGTCTTTTTTTTCAAAAGGTATCCATCCCCTATTCATTAAGTAATTTTCATCACCAATTTTTATTGGATTAACTACCTCAAATCCAGGTTTCCCTGCATCATTTAAATTATATAAGTAAATTTGTTTATCAAAATCAATATCTCCACTTGTTTTTATTCTAAGATAGTTTTTTTTTTCAACATTGGATAATTCCACTGGGTCGTTTTTTAAAGAATTTTCTATTTGCTCAATTAGCTCTAATTTCCAATTTAATCTATAAATTTGCCAAAACCCTAGGGAGAGAAGAATTAAAATAATAAAATAAACAAAAACTGAAAATAGTAATTTATTCTTCAAGGATAAATATTAACTTCCCCAAATATAAATTGCAGCAAATAAGAATAGCCACACTACGTCAACGAAATGCCAGTACCAAGCAGCTGCTTCAAATCCAAAATGATGATCTTTAGTAAAATGACCTAGTCTTCCTCTCCACAAGCATACTGCTAAAAATATCGTTCCAATTATGACGTGAAAACCATGAAAACCTGTTGCCATATAAAATACAGCTCCATAAATATGTCCTGAGTACGTAAAAGTAGCGTGATGATATTCGTATGCTTGCAATAATGTAAAAAAGAAACCAAGAATAACAGTTAGTGTTAAACCTTGTATAAATCCTTTTCTATCATCTTCTAATAAAGCGTGATGAGCCCAAGTAACAGTTGTTCCTGATAATAATAAAACCAGAGTATTTATTAAAGGAATGTCCCAAGGATCAAATGTTTCAATATCTTTTGGTGGCCATACATTTCCAACAAATTCATTTGGAAACAAACTTATATCAAAGTAAGCCCAGAACCATGCAACAAAGAACATTACCTCTGAAGCAATAAATAAAGTCATTCCATATCTGTGATGAATTTGAACAACAGGAGTATGATGACCTTGATGTTCAGCTTCGATAACTACATCTCTAAACCACATGTACGCGCCATAAATTAATAACGCTAAACCAAGATACATTCCCCAGGAAATACCATTATGCATATAAAAAATTGCACCTATTGCTAATACTAAGCATGCAAACGATGTATAGATTGGCCAAGGGCTTGGATCAACTAAGTGGTAATCGTGTTTTTTTTCTGCTGACATTTTTCGTGATTATGATTGTTTATAGTAATCTGTCGAGAAAAAAGTGTACGACATGGTTACATCTTGTAGATTTTTTGTTGTTGGATCATTTACAAGTTCAGGGTCTAAATAAAAAGTCATCACATAAGTAGCCTTCTCACCAGCCTTCAACTCTTGTTTTTCAAAGCAAAAACATCCTAATTTACTATAATATTTACCAAAACTTGCTGGCGACACATTAAAACTAGCAACACCATAAGTAGTTTCATCTCCAATATTCTCAACTTCAAATTCTATTCTGTTGACCTGGCCAACCTTTACATCAATCACGTTCGATTTTGCCTTAAAATTCCATTCAAGATTATTCACATTTGTATCAAACCTCACGCTTACAACCTTATCTAAAACTATTTTTGGGGCCTCTTTAGATACCTGGGTTGTTCCACCGAAGCCTGTAACTCTACAAAACAGATCATACAAAGGCACTGCCGCAAAAGACAATCCTAACATAAGGACAAAAATCCCAGCCAAAAGTAAAGGAGTTAATGTTTTGCTTTTAATCATATCTGTCTATCAAATACTCCAACGTTGTATAAAGTAAAAACAAATAAAAATACCATAAACGCTAAAATTGCTATTGCAGTTATAATATTTTTTTTCTTTGTTTTCTTGTCAGGCGTTATCATAAAATTTTATCAATTAAAAAAAGAACAAAAATCAAAAATAGATACAAAATTGAATATCCAAAAATAGATTTTGCTTTTTTTGCATCAAATTTGTTCTTTTTAAATTTATAAAGTTCGAAACATAAATAATTATAATAAATTGTCAAAATTAATGATGGGATTAAAAAAGTTATACCCACAAAACCAATAGCATATGGTAAAACAATTACTGGTAACATTGTTAAAGAATAGATAAATATATTTAATTTTGTACTCTCAACACCATTTGTTAGAGGAAGCATTGGAATCTTTGCTTTTTTGTAATCATCTGATTTATACAAACTTAAAGCCCAAAAATGCGAAGGCGTCCAAAAGAATATAATCAAAAAGAATGTAATTGGCTCAAAAGTCAAAGAATTGGTAGCTATAGTCCAACCAATCACTGGGGGCAATGCTCCTGCGGCTCCTCCTATCACTATATTTTGTGGAGTTTTTCTTTTTAACCAAATTGTATAAACAAACACATAAAACAAAATAGTAAAAAGTAATAAAATAGCTGATATTCTGTTTGAATAATAATCAAGTGCAATTACAGAAAAAATCGAAAGAGAAATTCCAAATACCAGTGCTTGATTTCTATTTACTTTACCTGTCGGAATTGGTCTCAAACAAGTTCTTGTCATAAGAGCATCTAAATCAGACTCGTACCACATATTTAAAGCCCCAGCAGCTCCTGCTCCAATTGAAACTAAAATTATTCCAATGATTGCATCTTTTGTTGGAATTATATTTGGAGCCATTAACAATCCAACTGCACATGTAAATATAACCAAAGACATTACTCTTGGTTTCATTAATTTAAATAATTCAGATAAATTAAAGGCGTCTTCTTGAGATAAGTTTCTATTTTTTAATTTAGACTTAATCATTAATTTAAAGTTAAAAAATCTTGTTTGCTATATTTAGCTTGTAGATTTTTCAACACCCTCATCATCTTCAAACTTTGGTAATTCTTCAAAAGTATGAAAATTAGGTGGAGATGGTACAGTCCATTCTAAAGTTGTAGCACCTTCTCCCCATGGGTTTTGTGCTGCAGCCTTTTTCTTATAAAAAGCATAAGCAAGATTTATAAAAAATACTACCAATCCAATTACAGAAATATAAGAACCAATTGAAGAAATGTAATTCCATCCTGCAAAAGCATCTGGATAGTCAGCATATCTTCTTGGCATTCCTGCAAGACCTAAAAAGTGTTGTGGGAAGAAAACCAAGTTTACTCCAATAAACGTTAACCAAAAATGTAGTTGACCCATCCACTCTGAATACTCGTAACCAGACATTTTTCCAAACCAGTAGTAAAACCCTGCAAAGATTGCAAATACAGCCCCTAAAGATAGTACGTAATGAAAGTGAGCAACAACGTAGTAAGTATCATGCATTGCAGTATCAACTCCAGCGTTCGCAAGTACTACACCGGTAACTCCACCAACAGTAAATAAAAATATAAATCCTAAAGCCCAAACCATTGGAGTTTTAAATGAAATCGAGCCACCCCACATAGTTGCTATCCATGAAAATATTTTTATACCGGTTGGAACTGCAATAATCATAGTTGCAGCTAAAAAGTATGCTTTAGTATCTGTACTTAAACCAACTGTATACATGTGGTGAGCCCACACAACAAAACCAACTATACCAATTGCAACCATCGCATAAGCCATTCCTAAGTATCCAAAAACTGGTTTTCTAGAAAATGTTGAAACAATATGACTGATCATTCCGAAACCTGGTAAAATTAGAATATAAACTTCTGGGTGACCAAAGAACCAAAATAAATGTTGGAATAAAACTGGGTCTCCACCAGTTTGTGCATCAAAGAAAGCTGTTCCAAAGTTTCTGTCAGTAAGAAGCATCGTAATCGCTCCTGCTAAAACTGGTAATGATAACAATAATAAGAAAGCTGTTACTAATATTGACCATGCAAATAATGGCATTTTATGAAGTGTCATGCCGGGCGTTCTCATATTTAAAATTGTAGTAATAAAGTTTACCGCACCTAAAATTGAAGAAGCTCCGGCTAAGTGTAAACTTAAAATTGCAAAATCCATTGCTGGACCTGGTTGACCAGCTGTAGATGATAAAGGAGGATAAATGGTCCATCCACCACCAACACCCGTTTGACCCGGAGGGCCATCCATGAAAATTGACATTATTAATAATATGAAAGACGTAGGCAGCAACCAGAATGAAATATTATTCATTCTAGGAAAAGCCATATCAGGTGCACCGATCATTATTGGAACAAACCAGTTACCAAATCCACCTATCATTGCCGGCATAACCATAAAGAAGATCATGATCAAACCATGACCAGTGACTAAGACATTATATAAATGATAGTTTCCACCTAAAATTCCATCACCAGGATGCATCAATTCCATTCTCATTAAAACTGAGAATGCTGTACCAATTACACCTGCAATAATTGCAAATATTAAATACATGGTTCCAATATCTTTGTGGTTAGTTGAATAAGCCCAACGTTTCCAACCAGTTGGTGTATGATGATCGTCGTGTGATGCTGTTTGTGTATACATATTATTTACTCGCTAGTTTTTTAAATTGATCTTCTTCATTAATTTCTTTTGCAAATTTGACTTTAGCGTCTAACAACCAGTCTTGATATTCCTCTTCAGTAACAACTCTAACTTCAATTGGCATAAACGCGTGTTTAATTCCACACAGTTCAGAACATTGACCATAATAAGTTCCAACTTTTTCTGCTTTAAACCAAGTTTCATTTATTCTTCCAGGCACAGCGTCTCGTTTTACTCCAAATGAAGGGAGTGCCCAAGCATGTAGAACATCATTAGCAGTGATCATTACCTTAACAACTTTATTTACTGGAACAACCAGTTCATTATCTACAGCTAACAGTCTTGGCTCGTTTTCTTTTAAGTCCTTAGTTTCGATCATGTAAGAGTCGAAGAAAATATTTTCGTCTGGATACTCATATCCCCAGTACCATTGATATCCAATAGCTTTAACAGTTATGTCTGCTTTTGGAATTGCATCTTGTTTGTATAAAATTTTAAATGATGGAACTGCCATCACGATTAGAATTAAACATGGAATTAAAGTCCATAAAACTTCAACAGCAACATTATGAGTTCTTTTTGATGGAACTGGATTTGCTGAAGCTCTAAATCTAATACAAGCATAAACCATCAAAAATAGAACAAAAACACTGATTGCTATTATAATTGGTAACAACAATTTATCATGAAAATTAACGATATCTCTCATAGTCTCGGAAGCAGCCTTTTGAAATCCTAGTTGCCAATCGACAGGTTGATTAGCGAACGCGCTTGAAGTGATAAAGAATGTTAGAAATATATATAAAATTTTTTTCATTTTTTTACCCTATATAGAGCGTCTTTTAAAAAAATACACTTTTACTTTTAGCGACAAAATATCAATTAATGGCGTAATTTATGATCGATAGAGCAGAAATTACAGCCGTTTCAGATCTCAATATGTTTTCATTGATTTTAATAGGCTGAACACCACTAAATTTAAGAATCTCTTCCCTCTCCTCCTCAGAAAAATCTCCCTCTGGTCCTATGATTACGCAAGTAGGCTTGGTGGTTAACTTTTTAATGTCAATTTTTGTATTAGTAGTGTTGAGATCAGTAAAAATTAAATCCATATCATTATTTAGAAAGCTTTTTAATTTTTGAGGCTCTTCAATTGATGGAACAGTTATTCTGTTTGATTGTTCGGCAGCTTCTATGATTACTTTTTCCAATCTCTCTTTATTAATCTTCCTAACAATCGTTCTTTCAAAGATAATTGGTAAAAACTTAGTTACACCAAGCTCTGTAGCTTTTTGGATCATGAAATTAAAGTAATTTGATTTGATAGGAGAGAAAGCCAGCCAGAGATCTATGGTATTTTCTTTCTGTCTTAATTGTTTCGTAACATTAAATTCAACTATGCTTTTATTGATATTTGCGATTTTCGCTTCCCATTCGCCACTACTATTAAAAAGAGAAAAAACTTCTTTCTCTTTAAGTCTCATAACTTTTGAAACATAGTGTGATTGAGATTTATCAAGTTTGTCAGTCAAATTAAGAGATAAACTTTTTGAATAAAATAATCTAATGTTACTCATATTGATAAGTTAGTTTATGAAAAATATTAAAGCAATAATTTTTGATGCTTACGGCACCTTATTTGATGTCAATTCAGCTGCTGAAAAATGTAAAGATAAAATAGGTGATAAGTGGGAAGGTTTCGCCAATTATTGGAGAACAACACAATTAGAATATACTTGGCTAAGAAGTTTAATGAAACGTCACAAGGATTTTTGGCAGGTAACAGAGGATAGTTTAGATAAATCTATGAAAGCTTATAAGATAGATTCTTCAATGAGAAATGAGTTATTAGATCTTTATAAAATTCTTTCTCCTTTCAAAGAAGTTCCTGAAGTTTTAAAATCATTAAAAGAAAAAGATTTTAAACTTGCTATTCTTTCTAATGGTACTCCTGCTCTTCTTAATGAATTAGTTAAGAGCAATAATTTGGAAAATATATTTAATAATATTTTTTCAATTGAAGAAGTTGGAGTTTATAAACCAGATTCTAAAGTTTATGACCTTCCAATAAATCAATATCAAATAAAAAAAAATGAAGTTGCTTTTTTAAGTGCTAACACTTGGGATGTATCAGGTGGTGGAAATTATGGTTATAATTCTA
>Ga0255770_10004984_pt1 | contig 11042 bp, 11 predicted proteins | sample 071ome_22_FD_179968 | JGI IMG/M metagenome (GOLD analysis project Ga0255770, IMG submission 179968) | Coastal salt marsh microbial communities from the Groves Creek Marsh, Skidaway Island, Georgia - 071404AT metaG (version 2) | ecosystem: Environmental > Aquatic > Marine > Intertidal zone >... | reverse complement strand
ACACACTCACCGGTGATAGCAGTGCCAATACCATCGACGGTGGAGCTGGTGACGATACGCTGAATGGCAATGCCGGCGACGATACCCTAATCGGCGGCACCGGTGACGACCTGTTCGTGTTCGAGGACGGAACCGGCGACGACACCATCAACGACTTCACCACCGGTGCGTCGTCCGACGATGTCATGGACGTCAGCGATTTCGGGTTCACGGACCTGACAGATTTGCTGACTTCTACAAACGACTCCGGCTCCGACACTGTCATCACGCTCGACGGTGATGACAGTATCACCCTGATCGGCGTCCAGAAGGCGGACTTCCACGCGGACGACTTCATTTTCTAGGAACGTCGTCACAGAAGCATGAGCTCGCCCGTGGCCGCGATCACCGGCCGCGGGCGATGCATGTCACGCCAGTGACGTGATCCCGTCGCGCACGCGCAGCACTTCGGTGAGTGCCAGGAACAGGTGATAGAAGCTCGACGCGGGTGCAGTCTCCGAAAAGCCCTGGCCCTGCCTGTCGAGGTGGTCCTGCCAGTTGCCGGGACTGACCGAGAGATAGAGCGCGAAGAGCCGGTCCAGCAGCTCCTCAAGGCGCATGGCTGCGGCGTCGTCGCGGTGGAACTCCATGCGCGCCACCTGTGCCTTGATCGCCTCGGTCTGCACCCACAGGCGCTTGTTCTCGTCCAGCGAGGTGCCGTGGCGCAGCACCGAATCGTAGCCCAGCCCCTGGGCGGTACCGGGGTCGCGGTCGATGCCGTGTTCCTCGGCGAAGCGGTAGAGCGCGCCCGCCTGCGGCTCCACATCCGCACCCGAGGCGCGACCGTACTGGTGTAGCAGCCACACCCATTCGAAGTGATGGCCGGGTTCCACCGTCTTGCCGAGCGTACCGGGCGCGCGCGACCAGTCTTCGTTGAAGAACTCCCCCAGCGTTCCGGTCTCTGCGTCGAACAGGCGGTTGCAGAACAGGGCGTAGATGTCATCCGCGCGGCGCAGCCATACGTCCTCGCCCGTCGCCCCGTGCCATGCGACCAGCGCCTCGAACAGGTGCATGTGCGGGTTCTGCCGCCGGGGCAGGTCGCGGGCGATGTTTTCCTGGTATCCACCGTGATCCAGATCACCCAGGGTGTCTTCCATGAAGGACAGCGCGCGCTCTGCCCATTGGACGGCCGCCTCGTCGCCGCTGGCGCGGAAATACCAGGCGAGCGCGAAGATGGCGAAAGCCTGCTCATAGGATTCCAGCCGTGTGTCGCTGTGGGTGCCGTTGCGCGTGACCGAATAAATGAACCCGCCGTCGGGCCCCCAGTATTGCCGCGTCAGGAACTCGAAGCCCGCCCGCGCGCAGTCGAGCGCCGAAGGGCCGCCATCCGGCGGCGTCCAGCCCAGCAGATGGGCGTGGCTATAGACATAGATCTGGCGCGCCTGGACGCGCATGCGCTTGTCCGTGTCCAGAACGGGGTGGCCGTCGAGGGTCAGCTTCTCGACAAAGCCGCCGGCCTCGGGATCGAAGCCCGCCCGGGACCAGAGCGGCAGGGCCTGGCCGGTGAGCCAGTCTCGGATATGTGCGCCGGTGACGGTCATGAGGGGTCTTGTGCCACGAGAAGCTCTGCTGCGGCCATATCCTCAATGGCGGTGCCGACCGATTTGAACAGTGTGATCTCCTCGTCGCCGGTCCGGCCCGGATGCGCGCTGCGGCACAAATCGAACAGGTCGGCGGCGATCTCATCTTCGCCCAGCACGCCCGATTGCAGTGGTACGACGATGTCGCCCGCCTCCTTGCACGCGCCGGTGCGCGTATCGACAAACACGGTGGCGCGGCGGATGGCCTCGTCATCAGCCTCGCGCATGTCCGGCCGGAACCCGCCGACCAGATCGACATGGACCCCGGCGGGCAGCGTGCCGCCGTCGAACACGGGTTCGCGCGCGGTGGTGGCGCAGCTCAGGATGTCGGCGCGGGCGATGACCCTGTCGAGGTCGGTCACGGCCTCCACGGCAAACGGGGCATCGGCGAAGGTCCGCGCGACGGCTTCGGCCTTGGCGGGGTCCCGCCCGAACACACCGACATGGGTGATGGGCCGCACGGCCGCATGGGCGGCGATCAGTTCGGGCGCCAGCCGGCCGGTGCCGATCACCACCAGCCGCGCGGTATCTTCACGTGCGAGATAGTGCGCGGCGAGCGCGGAGGCGGCGGCCGTGCGCCGGGCGGTCAGTGCCGGGCCGTCGATCATGGCCGCGGGCGTTCCGGTCTCGCCGTCGAGCAGCAGATAGGCGCCCTGAACCGACGGCAGGCCGCGCGCGGGATTGTCGGGGTGCACGGTGACGGCCTTGATGCCGATATGACGCGGCGGGGTCGTACCGTTCCAGGCCGGCATCAGCAGCAGGGTTGCATCAGACGTACCGTCACCGAGCGGGATGGAATGGTGGTGCCGCAGCGGGACCGACATGTCCGTCCGGAAGGCGTCGCGCAGCGCCGTGACCAGCCGCACGGGATCGAGCGCCGCTTCGACTGCATCGGCGTCGTAGATGCGCAAACCGGGTTATTCCGGCAGGGCTGGCGGGCGGGGCTGGGCCGCGGAGGTGTCGTCGAGCCGGGTCTGCATGGTGGCGACGGTGTGCTCGAGCTCGCGGATGCGGGCCTTGCGCTCGCGGGCCAGCTTGCGGGTCGCGCCGCCGGAGATCCAGGCAAGCAGGCCGCCCAGCAGCAGGCCGACCGAGACACCGACAAACACAAAGACGAAGGCCGGCCAGGCGATCACAAAGCCAAGTGGCCAGAGGTCGATTTCAATCAGGCCGCGATTGTTCACCGCGAAGACCACCAGTACCACGGCGAGGGGGAGGGTGATCAGCAGGCTTAAGCGGTGCACGGGATTCCTGTGGGGTGAGTGTCATTCCGGCATGCGGAAGACGGAGGCGCCTAGCCTTGAGCGGGTTCGTTGTTCAGGCGCTCGCGCAGTTCCTTGCCGGTCTTGAAGTAGGGGACGACCTTGGCCTCGACATCGACGGCCTCGCCGGTGCGCGGGTTGCGGCCCGTCCGGGCGCCGCGCTGTTTGACGGAAAACGCGCCGAAGCCGCGCAGTTCCACCCGGTCGCCGCGGGCCAGCGCGGCGGTAATCTCGTCGAGAATGGTCGTGACGATGCGCTCCGCATCGCGCTGCAGCAGGTGCGGATTGCGGTCCGCCAGACGCTGGATCAACTCCGACTTGGTCATAGTCACCCCCCGAGGCTCAATGCCCCGAAATCCGGCCCTCCCCCATGAGGGCGCTGCTGAACGCGTCGGGCATTCAACGCGCGGCAGGTTGCCAAAGCGAAACCATGCCGTCAAGTGTTAGGGCATTGGAAAACAACGATTTTCTAGACACGCCCAGCAGCCGTTCCAGAAGGGTTTCGGCTTCCGCCGGCTCCTCGACCGTGTCCACGGGCAGGCCCGGCGGGACGTCTTGCGTCTCCACCATCCATGCCAGCGCCGCGCGCTCGTCGCCGATCTCATCAACCAGTCCGGCGTCCAGGGCCTGCCGGCCCGCGAAGACCCGGCCGTCGGCCAGTTGCAGGGCGGTGTCCCTGTCGAAGTCGCGGCGCTCGGCCACGATATCGACGAAGAAATCGTAGAGGTCGCCCACGACCTCCCGGGTTGCCTCGCGGCCCTTCTCGGTGAGCGGCTCGACCGGGGAGGGGACGCCCTTGAGCTCGGACGACTTGATGGTGACCGGCTCGACGCCGATCTTGTTCAGGAGCTCGACCACATTGGCCGACTGCAGGATGACGCCGATGGAGCCCGTGATCGTGCCTTCACGCACGAACACCCGGTCGGCACCCACGCCCGCCATATAGGCGGCCGACGTGGCCACCGTGCCCATCACCGCGGCGACAGGCTTGTGCTCGGCGAGCTCGCGCAGGCCCTTGTAGAGGTCCTCACCGCCGACGACGGTGCCGCCCGGGCTGTCGATATGGACGACCACGCCGCGTACGCCCTCGTCGGCGGCAAGTTCGGTCAGGGTCTGCGCTCGTGCGTCGTCGCGCACGATCAGCCCCTCGACATAGACGCGGGCAATACGGTCGCCGCGCAGCAGTTCGCCCGAGGCGTGCAGGCTGACAAGGACGATGCCGATGACGGCCAGAATCGTGACGCCCTGCCAGATCCGCAGGCGCCGTTTCAGGCGTCTGCGGTCCAGCAGGGCGTCGGGATCATAGGACATGACGTTGGCCGCCGCGTCCCGGGTCAGGACGTGGCGTCGTCGCCGTCCTCGTCAGCGGATGCCGGGGCATCGCTGTCGCCGGAGATCATCTCCTGGGTCTCGGCCTGCTTCTCGCGAATGGCCGCACCGAGGATGTCACCCAGCGACGCGCCGCTGTCGGACGAGCCGTACTGCGCCATCGCGGTCTTCTCTTCCGAGATTTCCTTGGCCTTGATCGAGAGCGACACGCGGCGGCTGCCGGAGTCGATGTTCGTGACCATGGCATCGACCTTCTCGCCGACGGCGAAACGGTCGGGACGCTGCTCGGAGCGGTCGCGCGACAGGTCCGACCGGCGGATGAAGGCGGTCAGGCCGCCCGAGGTCTGCACCTCGATGCCGCCGTCGTTCACCTCCGACACGGTCGCGGTGACCACGTCGCCCTTGCGCATGTTGCCGAGGGATTCGGCGAACGGATCGCTTTCGAGCTGCTTGATGCCCAGCGAGATGCGTTCCTTGTCGGTATCCACCTCAAGGATCTTCACCTTCACCATGTCGCCCTTGTTGTATTCCTCAAGGGCTTCCTCGCCGGATTTCTCCCACGACAGGTCGGACAGGTGGACCATGCCGTCGATATCGCCCGGCAGGCCGACGAACAGGCCGAATTCGGTGATGTTGCGAACCTCGCCGTCGATCTCCGTGCCCTGCGGGAACTTGACCGAGAACTCGTCCCACGGATTCTCCTGGGTCTGCTTGAGGCCCAGAGAGATGCGGCGCTTCTGCGGATCGACGTCGAGAACCATGACGTCCACTTCCTGGCTCGTCGAGACGATCTTGCCCGGATGAACGTTCTTCTTGGTCCAGCTCATCTCGGAGACATGGACCAGGCCTTCGATGCCCGGCTCCAGCTCCACGAAGGCGCCGTAGTCGGTGATGTTGGTCACGCGGCCGGTGAAACGGGCGCTGACCGGATACTTCAGTTCGACATCATCCCACGGATCGGCCTCGAGCTGCTTCATGCCCAGCGAGATGCGCTGCGTCTCGGGGTTGAAGCGCACAACCTGCACCTGGACGGTCTGGCCGACCTGCAGGGCTTCCGACGGGTGGTTGATGCGGCGCCAGGAGATGTCCGTGACGTGCAGCAGGCCATCGACACCGCCGAGATCGACGAAGGCGCCGTAATCGGTGATGTTCTTGACCACGCCCTGAAGCACCTGGCCTTCCTTGAGGTTGGCCACCAGCTCCGAACGCTCGGCCGCGCGGGTCTCTTCCAGAACGGCGCGGCGCGAGACGACGATGTTGCCGCGCGAGCGGTCCATCTTGAGGATCATGAAGGGCTGCGGGGTGCCCATGAGCGGCGAGACGTCGCGCACCGGGCGGATATCGACCTGGCTGCCCGGAAGGAACGCCACGGCGCCGGAAAGATCGACGGTGAAACCGCCCTTGACCCGGCCGAAGATGGTGCCGGTGACACGCTCGGTCTTGTCGAACGCTTCTTCGAGCTTTTCCCAGGCTTCCTCGCGGCGGGCTTTCTCGCGCGAGAGAACGACTTCGCCGTTCACGTCTTCATAACGCTCGACGAAGACCTCGACCTGATCGCCGACCGCGATCTCGGCCGGCTGCCCCGGAGGGGCGAATTCCTTGAGTGCCACGCGGCCTTCGGATTTGAGGCCCACATCGATCAGCGCGTAGTCGCTGTCGACGGAGACGACCTTGCCCTTGACGACGGTGCGTTCGAGGGAGTCGTTCTGCTGGAGGCTTTCTTCGAGAAGAGCGGCGAAATCTTCGCCGATGCCGGCGTCCATAGACGCCTGAGCGGTATCAGTCATGGGACAGGATGTCCTTTCGGTTTTGACTTTTCTGGCCGACCGGTTGGCTCCGGCGGTCTGACGCGTCGATCCGATCGCCTGCCCGGTTCATCCGGACATGAAAACGACCGTGGTGACGCAAATCCCGGGACAGGATCAGGAGAGGGAAGCGATATACTCGAGGGCCGCCGCAAATACGGCGTCCGCGTCCAGATCCGAGGTATCGATGGTTCGCGCGTCGTCAGCCGCCTTCATGGGCGCTACCGCCCGGGTGCTGTCGCGCACGTCCCGTTCCTTCATATCCGCCAGGACGCGGGCGTATATACTGGTTTCTCCCCGGCCCAGCAACTCTTTATGGCGGCGTTCGGCCCGCTCTTCCACCCGTGCGGTAATGAAGAATTTGGCCTCCGCGTCCGGGCAGATGACGGTGCCGGTGTCGCGTCCGTCGAGGACCGAGCCGCCCGCGCGGCCCGGGGGATGGGTCGCGAAGTTGCGCTGGAACGACAGCAGCACCTCACGCACCTCCGGGATCGCGGCCACCTTGGACGCGGCGGAGGCCGCCGTGTCGCCGGTCAGCTCCGCGTCATCCAGAATGCCGCCCGCGACGGCGTTGGCATCGAGCGATTGGGCCGCAGCCACGGCATCGGCCGGATCGGCGGGGTCGCCGCCGGCACGCAGGGTCGCCAGTCCAACGGCGCGGTACAGCTTGCCGGTGTCCAGATGGGCGTAGCCGAAATGGCCGGCCAGGCGGCGCGCGAGCGTGCCCTTGCCCGAGCCGGCGGGCCCATCGACGGTGATGATGCGCGGCGTGGTCATGAATCTCCGCCTTCCGTGATTTGGGCGCCCAGGGCGCGCATGGATTCGGCGAAGCCCGGGAAGCTGGTCTCGACCGGTCGGATATCGTCGATCTCGACCGGGTTCCGGGCCGCGAGGCCGAGGACGAGGTAGCTCATGGCGATGCGGTGATCGAGGTTCGCCGCGATCCGTGCACCGCCGGGCGGCGGGCCGCCGCAGCCATGGATCGTCACGCGGTTCTCTTCGGCCTCGACCGTCACCCCGCAGGCGGTGAGCCCCGCTTCGATGGCCGCCAGCCGGTCGCTTTCCTTGACCCGCAGCTCGCCCACGCCCTCGAAAACGGTGATGCCCTCGGCGCAGGCCGCGGCCATGGCCAGGACCGGGTACTCGTCGATCATCGAGGGCGCGCGCCCGGCGGGGACGGTGATCCCCGTCAGCGCGCCCGCGCGGATGATCATGTCTGTGACCGGCTCGCCGCCCTCGTCGCGCTCGTTCTCATAGGTGATGTCGGCGCCCATCTCGCCCAGGCTGGTGAAGACACCGATGCGCGCCGGGTTCATGCCGATGCCGCGCAGCACGACCTCGGAGCCCGGCACGATGCAGGCGGCCACGGCCGGGAAGGCGGCGGAACTGGGGTCGGACGGCACGACGATGGAGGCCGGCGACAGTTCGGGTTGGCCGGTGATGGTGATCCGTTTGCCGGCCGGGCTGTCCGTGATCTCGATCTCCGCCCCCATATGGGACAGCATCCGCTCGGTGTGATCGCGCGTCGCGACGGGCTCGATGACGGTGGTGCGCCCCGGCGCGTGCAGGCCCGCCAGCAGCACCGCCGACTTCACCTGGGCGGACGGCACGGGCAGCTCGTATTCAATGGGCAGCGGCGTGTCGGTGCCCGTGACGGTGACGGGCATGCGCCCGCCCGGCCGGGTCTCGAAGCGTGCGCCCATCCGGGTCAGGGGTTCGATCACCCGGTTCATCGGGCGTTTGCGCAGGGAATCGTCGCCGGTCAGGATCGCCGCGAAGCCGTGCCCGGCCAGCAGGCCGCACAGCAGGCGGGCCGAGGTGCCCGAATTGCCCAGGTCGATCACGTCGTCCGGCGCGGACAGGCCGGCGACGCCCACGCCCTCGACATGCCAGCGCCCTAGCGCCTCGCGCGTGACGGGCACACCCATGGCCCGCAGCGCGCCGGCGGTGGCGTGGATGTCCTCGCCTTCCAGCAGTCCCTCGACACGGGTCGTGCCCACGGCCAGCGCGCCCAGCATCAGCGCGCGGTGGGAGATCGACTTGTCACCGGGCACGGCCATGGTCCCGCTGAGCGGGGACCTGGCACGGGCCGTCGCGGGGCGCGGTGCCTCGGAGGCGGGAATGTTTGAAGCGTCGTTCATGGTCGGCGGCGTGGGATTAGCACAATCGGCCGCGCGGGGTCATGCGGCGCATTTGCTTTTGACACCCGGATGCGTTCGTGGCAAACGGCGGCGCCAGTACGAAACCGGCGAACTCACCGGAGGAACAATCTGTGGCGAAACCGGAATGGGGCGTGAAGCGGACCTGCCTGTCCTGCGGAACACGCTTTTACGATATGCAGAAGGACCCGATCGTCTGCCCGAGCTGCGAGGCGACGTTCGATCCCGAGACGATCTTCAAGCCGCGCCGCGCCCGCGCGGAGGATGCGGCGGCCGCCGCGGCGAAGGCGGCGGCGAATGACGACGCCAAGAAAGCCAAGGCGGCAAGCGACGACGATGACGACGATATCGCGGCGCTGGTCGAGGATGTCGATGTCGATGATGACGATGAGGACGATGATGTCCTGACGGACGACGATCTCGACGATGATGACGACGACGATGTCGTGCCGATTCCCAAAAAGGGTGGCGGCGACGGCGACGACGACTGATCGCGCGTCTGGTTAGAGATTTCTCTTGCGTTGATGGCGCGGAACATTATGTTCCCGCCGGTCGCGGTGGCCCAACCCGCCGCAAAACGCATTCGGGGCCGTAGCTCAGTTGGGAGAGCGCTACAATGGCATTGTAGAGGTCGTCGGTTCGATTCCGTCCGGCTCCACCAGATAGACAAGGGCCCAGCCAGAAATGGCTGGGCCCTTTGTTCTAGTTGATCGGGCTATTCAAATTTGGTGACGGTTGTCTTTCCGAGCGGAGGATATCTTTCTTACGGGTTTGTTATTTGTTCGTTTGATTGAACAACTTTGGGGTCGTTTGTTGGTTGATGCGAAGGGAAACTTGTGACTAAGTGTCCTTTGTCCGCGGACAAAGGACACAGGTGAGAATGGCATGAAAAGCCAAGACATAGTCATACTGCTGAAGCTTGTGAGCCTGGAAGATCAGGAAAATGCGCACTGGTTCGAAAGCTCTGACTGGCAGATGATCGAGGGTGCTCCGTACTCCGTTCGTAACCTCGGTGCATCCCTTGGGATAAGCAAAACCGAGGTAAGTGCCTCGCTCAACCGCAGTATTCGTGCCTCACTCGCGGCTAAAAACCGTGAACTGGGTAGAGTGAGAGCCAATCGGCGGAACATTTTTGAGTTTGTTGCGCACGGCCTGAAATTTGTCTTCCCGGTGAAACCCGGTGCGCCCGAACGAGGGATTCCGACAGCCTATGCCGCGCCAATGCTTGAGGGACAACTCATAAGCGGAGGTGAAGACATTTATGTCTGGCCCTATGCGCGCGGCGAGGTCAGAGGGTTATCGGTCAAGCCCCTATTTCGATCTGTACCTGAAGCGGTTTCCAGAGATGACAGGCTGTACGAATACCTGGCGCTCGTAGACGCGATCAGGTTGGGTCGGCAACGGGAAGTCAACCTTGCAGTCGAACATCTGGAGAGAAGGCTTCTGTCCAGATGAGTGTTCAGGCATTGCTGCTGGGCATGCTCGAAGCTGTTGCCGAAGCGCTAGGCTGCGACCTGCGAAGCCGTCTGGTTTTTGTCAGAGGATGTACAACGGCGCTGCACATAACCGATCCGATTACCTTGGAGGATGTTCGCGCGACAGATGACATTGACCTCATTGTGGATCTGGCCGGCGAGGCCAGTTGGTATCAACTCCTGGAAGAGTTGCGCCAAAAGGGGTTCAAGGAATCTCTGGACGATGACGTGATCTGCCGTATGCGGCTTGATGGCCTCAAGGTCGATTTCATGCCGGATGATGAGAAAATTCTCGGATTTACGAATCGCTGGTACGCGATGGGAATTGAAACGGCGGCCACGAAAACCTTGCCGAGTGGCCTGAGTATCAAATGCCTGACGCCGCCGCTTTTTATCGCAACCAAATTGGAGGCATATCTCGGCAGGGGAGAGAACGATCCGCTTGGCAGTCACGATCTGGAAGATATTCTGGTTGTAACAGACGGTCGCGAGGAGTTGGTCGGAGAAGTTCTGGGTGCCGATGAAAGCCTTCGCCGATATATCGCAGAGCAAATTACGCTACTGAAAAACCACCGCGATTTTGACGGATTGGTGAACGGCAATGTACGGGGACCAGAGGGGCGCGCCGATATTGTCCGTGAACGCCTCTCAGCCATGACCGCCGATACTGGTTGATCTTTCCGGCAGGGTTGGCAGCCGGCCCTTTCTTTCGCGTTGGCGAAGTTACAGCATGCCAGGGGCTTCAGCCCGCCAGCAACCCCCGCTGCGCCAGGTTGCGCATCAGTTGGCCCGCGCCGAAGGTCCAGGGCGGGCACTCGGTCGAAAGCGCGACCGTGTTGCGCAGATTGCCCAGCGCCGGGGTCGAGATATCGACGATATCGCCGGGCTTGTGGGTGAAGCCTTCGCCGGGCCGGTCCCGGTCCTCGGTCGGGGCGAACATCGTGCCCAGAAACAGCGCGAAGCCGTCCGGGTACTGGTGATGGGCGCCGATGGTCTGCCGTACCAGGTCTTCGGGATCGCGGCTGATCTGCTGCATGGAGCTTTCACCGGTCAGCACGAAGCCGTCGCGGCCCTCGACCCGCAGCGCGATGGTGGCGGCGCGCACATCGTCGAGCCCGAAGGATGCATCGAACAGCCGGATGAACGGGCCGATGGCGCAGGACGCGTTGTTGTCCTTGGCCTTGCCGAGCAGCAGCGCGGACCGGCCCTCGATGTCGCGCAGGTTCACGTCATTGCCCAGCGTCGCGCCCCGGATCGTCCCGCTGCTGTCCACGACCAGCACGATTTCGGGTTCGGGGTTGTTCCATTGCGAGGCCGGGTGCAGGCCCACCGCCTCGCCCCAGCCGACCGAGGACAGGGGCTGGGCCTTGGTGAAAACCTCCGCGTCGAGGCC
>Ga0255770_10004964_pt1 | contig 11063 bp, 14 predicted proteins | sample 071ome_22_FD_179968 | JGI IMG/M metagenome (GOLD analysis project Ga0255770, IMG submission 179968) | Coastal salt marsh microbial communities from the Groves Creek Marsh, Skidaway Island, Georgia - 071404AT metaG (version 2) | ecosystem: Environmental > Aquatic > Marine > Intertidal zone >... | reverse complement strand
GTGCCGCTTCGGCAAGGAAGTCGATTCAAAGGGCTATCCCCTGGCTCCAGGGTTATGAGGAGATTGTCCTGTTCTTCGACAATGACGAGGCTGGCCGTAAGGCGGCGGAGGATGCAGCAAGCGTCCTACCACCAGGCAAGACGAAGATTGCACGACTGGAGACACATAAGGATGCTTCAGACGCGCTACAGGCAAACGATTCACAACTAATTCGTGAGGCGATTTGGAATGCCATTCCTTACCGTCCTGACGGCATTGTAGATTGCAAAACTCTGCATGATCTAGTCACTACTCCCTCACCTCCGTCTGATCATGACTACCCCTTTCAAGGACTACAAGATAAACTGCACGGGATCCGGTATGGAGAACTTGTCACGATTACTGCAGGTTCTGGTATCGGAAAGTCTTCCGTTTGTAGGTACCTTGCAACTCACCTTTTACAAAAAGGAGAGCGGGTCGGTTATGTGGCACTTGAAGAGTCAAACAGGCGTACAGCTCTCGGACTGATGTCCTCAGCAGTTGGTAAATCACTTCACCTTGGCGAACATGAACGATCTACTCTCGACGAAGCGTATCAAGCTACTCTTGCTAATTGGAATCTCTTTCTTTTTGATGGCTTCGGTAGTTTCGATCCCGATGTACTCTACAACCGAATTGAATACCTTGCTTGCGGGTTAGATACCAAGGTTATCTTCCTCGATCACTTGTCTATCCTTCTCTCCGGTCTGGAGGGTGAGGAGCGACGGATGATTGACCAAACCATGACCCGCCTGCGTTCCCTTGTGGAGCGTACTGGTATCGCATTGTTCCTTGTATCCCACCTACGCCGCCCAAGCGGAGACACCAATCATGAAGAAGGCGCAAGAGTGCATCTCGGACAACTTCGAGGTTCGGCAGCTATTGCTCAACTGTCAGATGGAGTTATTGCGCTTGAACGGGACCAGCAAGCGGATCGAGGAGCGTCTGGAACGACTGTGCGAGTCCTTAAAAACAGATACTCTGGAGAAGTAGGCATTGCCTGTAAACTTACCTATGATCTAGAAACTTGTAAATTCCATGAAAATGCGTGTGACGAACCTGGGTTCGACCCAACAACCGATTTCTAAACCAAACCCTCCCACTCCTGAAGCAGTTGCAAAGGCACAGTTCGTCGATAAGACTTACCAATGGAAGGGATCTGCGGCGAATAAAGCTGCTAACGTACAACCTAATATTTAACGGACTGATCTTTGTTACCAACCTGTTCATCGTGGCAGGTGTTATCCGTCATTGGAACGACCAATGAGTGCTTACTTATTTGACCTCGAAACAGACGGACTTTACAATGATTGCACCCAGATTCACTGTGTTGGCGTTTATGATCTCGATGCCCGCAAAGCTTTGGTCTACAACGACCAAGGTGATCAAGCTCCGATATCTCAAGCTATTACCATGCTTGAAGGTGCGGACTACATCATCGGGCACAATGTCATAAACTACGACATTCCAGTGATCAAGAAACTTTACCCTTGGTTTAAACCTGAGGGTCAGGTTGTTGACACATTGTTACTGTCTCGTCTCTACCATGCAGACATTCTTGACATCGATCAACGCCGTAAGTGGAACATGATGCCACTGAAACTTTATGGGCGTCACAGCCTTGAGAGTTACGGTTATCGACTTGGCTGCTTCAAACAGGACTTCGGTAAAACGACGGACTGGAAGGAATGGAGCCAGGAGATGCAAGACTACTGCGAACAAGACGTACAAGTCACACTCCACCTATGGAATCATTTCCACAAATACCTGAATGGGTAATCCTTGAACATGACATCGCAACCATCCTCACCCGACAAGAATTACATGGATGGCGCTTTGATGAGAGCGCTGCATGGCAACTTGAATGTACTCTCAGAGGAGAGCTGGAAAGCCTTACTCAAGTACTTCGGGACCGGCACCCTCTCATCGCAGGGAGCGAGTTTACTCCGAAGCGACCTAATCGAACACAAGGATATGTGCAGGGTGCCACATTCACTCGCTTAAAAGAATTCAATCCAACTTCACGAGACCACATCGCATGGGTTCTACAAACGCACTACGGATGGTCACCTTCTACCATGACCCAAACAGGGAAACCAATGGTGGACGAAGTGATTCTGAAGGATATTCAGAACGATTTCGCCCAGATGTGTTCCCGCTGCTTGGATTTGACGAAGAAGCTCGGCTTGCTGAGCGAGGGAGTGAACGCCTGGTTGAAATTGTCTCGGAGTTCGAGGATTCACCATCACTGTTCTGTAGCAACGGTGACGCATCGTGCAGCCCACCGAAAACCAAACCTAGCCCAAGTTCCTAGTGATCATGAATTCAGACAACTCTTCACGGCGTCCCCAGGTCTTGTCATGGTCGGCGCTGACCTTAGCGGTATTGAGCTTAGGATGCTCGCTCACTACCTTGCTCGTTACGATGAAGGTCGTTACGCGGATATCCTCCTTAACGGAGACATTCACCAAGTCAATGCCGACAAAATTGGCATCTCCCGACGTGCAGTCAAGACTGTAACGTATGCATTTTTGTACGGCGCTGGCGACAACAAAATCGGGTTAAGTTATGATCCTCAACTCTCTTCAAAGCAGGCGACTGCTAAGGGCAAAGAGATACGCGCTGCATACATGGAAGCAGTACCAGGACTTGAGAAACTGGTTACTGCGGTTAAACAGAAGGCGCAATCCTCTGGTAAAATCCGTGGTATTGACGGTCGCAACATTAGCTGTTCTAGCCCTCACAAAGCTTTGAATATGCTTTTGCAATCATCAGCTGGCGTTATTGCAAAGCGCTGGATGAACATTGTTAATCAAGAGCTACCACCCCACACCCACCAACTAGCTTTTATCCATGACGAACTCCAGTTTGAAACCCAACCCGAATCAGCTGACAATCTTTGTGCATCCTTGGTACGAGGAGCTACAAAAAGCGGAGAATACTATCAAATGCGGATTAGAATCGACGCTGAAGCCAAGCGAGGGATCAATTGGGCTGAGGTCCATTGAATGGGCTGCTGGTATTTACGAAGGTGAAGGTGCTTTAACAACACAAGGTAAACCAGGAACTTGGCGCCTTGTTGTTAACATGACTGACTACGATATTCTCAAATATTTTCATGAGATTATTGGAGTTGGTAAACTGCATGGACCTTGGAAACCTCCTAGTGTTCCTGCTCACCACAAACCGCACTGGTCAATCCGAGTCAACAACAAACACGACATTTTCAAGGTAATCTGCGAGTTCTACCCTTACATGGGTGAGCGTCGCCGTGCTAAATTCGATGAGTTCCTAACCACCTATGGCAACTAAATCCAAAACCACCCTTGGCCGTACTGATTTTCAAAGTAATGCCAAATTTAAGCACACTCACCAAGGCAACGGTACTCGATCTCTTCCTAAAAAAGGTAAGAAAAAGTATCGGGGTCAAGGACGATGAGTGCTCTAATTGACTGCGACTTCATTGTCTACAAAGATTGTGCAGCAGCAGAGACAGAGATTGACTTCGGGGATGATATCATTCTCGTAGCATCTAAATTCTCAGAAGCATTGCGTCTTGTTGAGGAAGACCTTTACAAGATTGCACAAGACCTTGGATGCTTTGATGACTCTATTCTTTTCTTTAGCGATTCCGTTAACTTTCGCAAGGCTATTGATCCTGACTACAAGGGACACCGAAATAGAAAAAAGCCTTGCGGTTATAAGAGGGTTATCAACGCGCTCAAGGAGACGTTCCCGGTTGTCGTCTTACCGCAACTTGAGGCGGACGACGCAATGGGAATCTATGCCACCAGAGAACCTGGACAACATGTAATTGTCTCTCCTGACAAAGACATGCGACAGATTCCTGGAGACTTGTACAACTTAAAGGATCCAGTTGAAACAATTGATGAAGAGGAGGCACGACGTTGGCACCTAATCCAAACTCTTGCAGGCGACCAGACGGACGGCTATGCAGGGGTTCCAGGTATCGGTGTCAAACGTGCAGTCACTCTCTTCGAGAAAGAAGGATACACTTGGGAGACTGTAGTCAATGCATTCGCTGCTAAGGACCTGGACGAGGACGTGGCACTACGAAATGCTAGGCTTGCTAAAATTCTACATTTCGAGAACTATGACTTCGACACCAAGACCGTCAAACCATGGCTTCCCCCCGCCGCCAGTGGTTGACCTGACGATGGAGCAGGAATTCAAAATGAAACAGATTGAGCTTGCTCTCAAGGACGCACACAAGGATGATATCATTACTGTGTTCCTTGCCCTTCAACGCCAGTGCTTCGTGCTTGGCAACAACGTTTCCCAACTTGTCAAACTATGGCCCGCACCAACGACTACGGACCCGACTATTATCAACGAGGTTCTATCCCAGTTTGGGAATTTATCCGAGACCAAGGACTGAACTTCCATCTCGGCAATGCTATTAAGTACATTTGTCGAGCAGGTCACAAAGGTATCGATGGCAGAAGCCTGCAAGATGCCTACATCAAAGATCTTACCAAAGCCATCCACTACCTTCAGAATGAACTCGAAAATCAAATCATTGATGAGCCAAGCACAGGAGTTTCGCCTTGGCTACCAAGTGAAGAACGATACTGGGCCAGCTTCACGGGCGATGCAGAAGCGTTTGATCGTTGAAGAGTTCAAAGAGTTCCTAGAAGCTGAACAACAGCTCTTGTACGGCTACACACGCAACGCTGAAGACTGTTTGAAAGAGCTGGCAGACCTCGTTTACGTCTGCTACCAATACGCTGCTAATCTGGACTGGGACCTGGATGAAGCAATGGATCGTGTACACCAGAGCAACATGAGTAAGCTTGGTGAAGACGGTAAACCCATCCGCCGAGAGGATGGTAAAGTACTCAAAGGTCCCAACTACCAACCTCCTACTCTTACTGATCTCGTTTAAAGAAATGTCCACCTCGCTCATTGCCCGCACTGGTCGTGTCCAATCTTGGATTGACGATCCCACCTCACGCCTCCCCGTCAGCTGTACTGTATTTGTCGTCGAAGACTCGATGACCGGAGCCAATGGAATCGAAGCATCATGGAAATTTGCATCGAACGCTCTTAGATTTGGAGCGGGCTGTGCTATCCATCTATCAAAACTGCGGCCCCGAGGAGCGGAGAATGGTAAGGGCTTGGTCAGCTCAGGTCCCGTATCTTTTGGGAAGATCTACTCGACCCTGAATGAGATCCTTCGTCGCGGTGGTGTCTACAAGAACGGAGCAATTGTTCTGCATATTGACGCGCCGCACCCTGATCTGGTAGAGTTTATTCAAACTCCCCGTTCTGAGCTGCCTTGGGTCAAGCGTTGTGTAAACATCAACGATGATTGGTGGGCAGAAATGCCTGACAATAAGCGTAGCATTCTGCTGCAAGGTATCCGTAACGGTGACATCTGGTTGGTCAAAACTAAGACTGATCAAAATGGTGAACGTATCTACGGTAATGTATGCCTTGAGGTGTTTCTCAAGAGCCGTGGCACTTGTCTGCTACAGCACATTAATTTGGCAGCATGTAAAATTGAAGACATTGAAGGTGCTTTCATTGAAGGCATGACGCAGCTGTGTGAGCTGCATAGTAAAACTGGTGTTGATGAATCTGGTGAGTATCTCCCCTCTCAAACCGATCGTCAAGTGGGGCTTGGAATGCTTGGCTTGGCTAACCTTCTGCGCCGTTATGACGTATCTTATCAAGATTTCGGCGAAGCTCTAGCTTTGGTTAGCGGTGGTGTTCTTTGTGATGACACCGATGCAGTACGCCTTGCCCGTGCCCTTTATTTTGGTATTGAAAATGCAGCCCAGGTTGCTCGAAACTACCGTATGGATCGGGCTTTTGCTATTGCTCCCACTGCTTCTTGCAGCTACCGTCACAACGATCTGGACGGTTTCACTGCTACTCCAGAAATAGCTCCTCCCATCGCCCGTCAAGTGGACCGCGACAGCGGTACCTTTGGCGTCCAGAGCTACGATTACGGTCCCGTTGAGATCGCATCGGAAGTTGGCTGGGATGCTTACAAATCAGTTGCGGATGGTATCATGAAGATGCTGGACCGCACGGGACTTCTTCATGGCTATAGTTTCAACTCGTGGAGTGACGTGATCACTTACGATGAAGCCTTTATTGAAGAGTGGTTAGCTTCACCCCAGACCTCCCTTTATTACTCGCTTCAGGTTATGGGTGACACTCAAGATAAGACAGATGCGTATGCTGCTCTAAAAGAAGATGATGTTACCGCATACTTGGACTCTATTATCAACGATTTAGAACCAACTTGCGATTGCGCTGAATGACACCTTACGATAAACTACTTGCCAGGAAACGAACCTGGACCCCCGTACAAACTACTGCAGGTAAACTTGTGGAGGGCGCTGAAGAAACTATTTATCGCGCCCTTGCACTCCGCCATATGGAACTGCCTGTAGGAGATTTTATTAATGATGCTCTCAAAAATGAAGTTCCGAAAGCAAGTGTGGCGCTCCTTCGATCAAATATCAAGGACGAGGAGAACCACGACCTCGCGCTGGGTTATATCGCCAACGCTATCGGCACTGATCCGAAAAGTGAGGCGGAAGCCCAAAGGTTACGAGAAGCTTGGGTTGCACATCCGGATCACACGCTCCTCAAAGCGTTGGTTGCCGAACGTGCGATTTTCTTTGTGCTCCTCCCCTTTTTCCGTTTCAACGGTGATGCTGGACTACGAACAGTAAGTGCTGACATCAGCCGTGATGAACAGGTCCATGTTTCTACCAACACCCTTGTCTGCACGGAGATGGGTCTAAACTACAGCCCTTCTCTTGACAAACTGCGTAAGGCTACCATCAACTGGGTTATGGAGCCACTAGGTAGAAATACTACCAATAAATATTTGGACAAAAAATTTTGGCTGGATTCCAGCGATAACTTGATGTATCAAGGTAAAGCCCCAGAGCTTTCTGACACCAAGCGAGCTAGGATGCCAGCGTTCTTTGAACATGCAAACCCCAACCTCCCTCAGTATGCTTGAAGTGAAGGGGATGACAACCTCGTCCCTACTTCAAGAACTGTTTGAAACTTTTCCACCTATCAACCCAACCCCACAAATGACGATGGAGCAGATCATGTATCAATCAGGTCAACGCTCCATTGTCGAGTGGATTCAATCTAAAATGGATGAAAGCTAATGTGTTTCGGTGGTGGTGGCGGAGGGCAACAACAAGCTCCCGCACCTATTAACATCATGCCTCAGACTCCAATCGTTAAAGAGCCTGAGCCTCCTAAGCAACTTAAACAAGAATACAAACCGTTGCAACCTCTAGACTATCAACCTGGTATCCAGCAAGCTGGAGCTAGTCGTCGTCGTCGTGATCAACTGTCTGGTCGTGCTTCTATAGCTCGTCGTCGTGGCTTGTCTATTGGAATCTCTGGTTCACAAGCAATTCCTCCTTCTGGAGGCATTAACCTGTGAAGAACGCACGTGCTCGGTATGAGAAGCTTACTTCGGTAAGAAATAATTTTCTCGACGTAGCTTATGAGTGTTCTCGCCTTACTCTTCCTTACTTGATTCGTCGTGATGAAGGTTACAAAGAGAATCATAAAACTCTTGTAACTCCATGGCAATCAGTTGGCGCTAAGTCGGTAGTAACGCTGGCAAGTAAACTTATGCTTGCTCTGCTTCCTCCGATGACTCCGTTTTTTAAACTGCAAGTTCGGGATGAAAAGCTAGGAGAAGAGCTACCAAAAGAAATTAAAACTGAACTCGAAGAGAGCTTCGGTAAAATTGAACGCATGATCATGGATGTTATCAATGCATCTAATGATCGTGTTACTATCCACGAAGCAGTCAAGCATCTGATTGTTGGTGGCAACGCCCTTTTGTTTATGGGCAAGAACGGTATCAAGATGTACCCGCTAAATCGGTTTGTTGTAAACCGTGATGGTGACGGCAACGTTCTTGAGATCGTAACCAAGGAGCTGATTTCCCGTGAGCTTCTTGACATTCCTCTACCCAAACCTAATCAAGCTGGTGGTAACTCGGGCTCTGGTACAAACGGGAAAGAGGACGACGTTGAGGTGTACACCTACGTCCGACTGGAAGAATCATCTGGTCGCTGGGTCTGGCATCAGGAAGTTGATGACAAAATCGTTCCTGGTAGCCGTAGTACAGCACCTAAAAATGTTTCACCATGGCTTGTTCTCCGATTCAATACAGTTGACGGTGAAGACTACGGTCGTGGTAGAGTTGAAGAGTTCCTTGGAGATCTACGCTCCCTCGATTCTTTGAGCCAAGCGCTGATTGAAGGCAGCAGTGTTGCAGCTAAAGTTGTATTCTTGGTATCACCAAGCAGTACTACTAAGCCTGGGACTCTTGCTAATGCTGGAAACGGTGCTATAATTCAAGGCCGACCAGAGGATGTGCAAGCGGTAACTGTGGGCAAAACTGCAGATTTCCGCACTGCATCTGAAATGGCTGCAAGTCTAACACAAAGACTTTCTGATGCGTTCCTTGTTCTTTCTGTACGTCAATCTGAACGCACAACAGCAGAAGAAGTACGCCTCACACAACTCGAATTGGAACAGCAACTCGGTGGACTATTCTCCCTTTTGACTGTAGAATTCTTGGTGCCTTATCTGAACCGTACTATGTTTGTTCTGCAACGTAGTAATCAGGTCCCTAAACTTCCCAAAGATCTTGTCCGTCCACAAATTGTGGCAGGTGTGAATGCTTTGGGGCGTGGTCAAGACCGTGAGTCTTTGACTATGTTCTTGCAAACGGTTGCTCAGACTATGGGTCCTGAAGCGCTTGCAAAATACATCGACCCTTCTGAAGTCATCAAACGTTTGGCTACAGCACAAGGCATTGAGACACTGGGTCTTATTAAATCTGAAGAGAAACTTCAAGGTGAAATGCAACAGCAGCAACAGATGGCTCAACAACAAGAGCTACTTAAGCAAGCTGGTCAACTTGCATCTGCACCTATGATGGACCCATCTAAAAACCCACAAATGATGCAACAATTGAATGACGGATCCAACCCCGAAGCGGCGGCGCTCCCCCCGGAAGAGTAATCCTCCTGAACCAAAGCGTACCGTTAAGCCCGCTCAAGAAATTAAAAAAGAAGGGACTCCTATTACTGTAGAGACTCCCGAACCACAAACTGAGAGTAAACAAAATAAAACTCTCACTCAAAAAATGTCGCTTGGCGAGGACCCGTACACTGATGACGGTAATCGTTATGCTCCACGAATGAAGGTAGGTTCCCCTACCATCGGTCGTTCACCCAACTATGTAAAAACAGTTGGCCTTGGTAACCTTCAAGTAACTACTGTAAATGGCAATTCTTACTTACGATCCGACTCCAGCGGATCAACCGGAACTGAATCAAGCTGAGCAAGAGGCTCTAGCTATTGGCGAGCGCCAAGCTGAAGAAGAGAACCGGATGCTGGCTGGTAAATACGAGTCAGCAGAAGAACTGGAAAAAGCTTACATTGAACTTCAAAAGAAATTAGGAGAATCTAACGATGGCTTGCGGGAAGAAACACAGCAAGGGGAGCGGCGGGAAGAAGAAGTAGAAGAGCAAGTAGAAGCTGATCCTCTGATTCAGCTGCTGCAAGAAGCTTCTAATGAGTACTATTCTAATGATGGTCAACTGTCTCCTGAAATGATGGAGAAGCTGACTGAAATGGATAGTCGTGATCTTCTCAATGCTTACATTCAAATCCAACAAAGCGCTCAAGGTCCTGAAGACTTTACACAAGAGCAAGTAACTGACATTCAAAACTTTGTCGGTGGTGAAGAAGCCTATGGTAATCTAGTTACCTGGGCTTCAGAAAATATGCCACAAAATTTTGTTCAGGCTTTCGACAACTTGATTAATGTTGGCGATCCTGACATGGTAAAACTGGCTGTGGTTGGACTGCAAGCTGCTTTCCAAGAATCTAATGGTTACGAAGGACGTATGCTGTCTGGCAAACCTGCTCAGACTAAAGAAGACGTTTTCCGTAGCCAAGCTGAAGTGGTTGACGCCATGTCTGACCCACGCTATGATCGAGACCCTGCTTATCGGCAGGATGTCTTTGCTAAACTTGAACGATCCGATCTTAACTACTAATGACTGACCATCCCTACGGTGTGCCTCATGAAGAGAAAGCTGAGCGTCTTAACGGACGCTTGGCTATGCTTGGTATCGTTGCTGCCATTGGTGCTTATGCTCTGACCGGACAGATTATTCCCGGTATTTGGTAATGCTACCTTCTAAGAAAAAGAAGAAAGGGCGTAACTCCCTGAAGATTGCTCAAGGACCTATGTCTCAAGAAGATTTTCGTGAGCTGGTTGGGCAACGCATGGACCGTAAACAATTAGATAAGATGTTTCCCAAGCAGGGAGACTATCTTCGTTGGTTGAAGCAAACAGGCAACGCCAATGGTCCACGAGTTCGAGGTGTTTAATTATGCCTGCTAAAAAGAAAGAGACGAAACAACGTCTTGATCCTTCCTGCTGGAAAGGTTATGAAAAAAAGGGAACCAAAGTAAAAGGTGGTACCCGTGTAAACAACTGCGTTAAGAAAAAGAAATGATTCAATGCCCTGATTGCAACGTCCAAGAGCAGTATGTTCTTGAACAACTCCAAACTAAAGCGGAGATCAAAGACAAAACTGCCCTCGCTGTAATCATGGGCAACATCAAACAGGAATCTGGTTTCCGCTCTAACGTGTGTGAAGGAGGTGCTATACTTCCTTACGACCAATGCCTTCGAGGAGGGTATGGTCTTATTCAATGGACAACTCAGAAACGCTACGATGGACTTGGTTCATTTTGTCGCCGCTATTCTTGTGACCCTTCTAGTCTTGAAGGTCAAGTACGGTACATGATTAACGAAGGACAATTTCGAGCGGAGCTGAGTGAGTTCCGTACTCCTCATCAACCCGTTCCCTTCTATATGAATTCTGCTTCCTACTGGTTAGGTTGGGGAATCTTTGGTAGACGGGAACAATACTCATACGACTACCTAAAACGATTCAAATGAAAACTCTTGCTATCCTCCCCGCTGTCGCTCTGATGGCTGC
>Ga0255770_10004961_pt1 | contig 11069 bp, 9 predicted proteins | sample 071ome_22_FD_179968 | JGI IMG/M metagenome (GOLD analysis project Ga0255770, IMG submission 179968) | Coastal salt marsh microbial communities from the Groves Creek Marsh, Skidaway Island, Georgia - 071404AT metaG (version 2) | ecosystem: Environmental > Aquatic > Marine > Intertidal zone > Salt... | reverse complement strand
GAATCCTATGATACCAAGGGCCTCATCGTATTGGAAAAGGACTCTGTGGTCCTCGAAGAATATTGGGACGACCATGATGCGTCGACCATCAGCAACAGCTTCTCCACGGCGAAGACGGTCATCACCGTATTGATTCAGATTGCCATTCAGGACGGCTACATCGATTCTTGGGACGACCCCATCACGAAATACATTCCTGAGTACGAGATTCCGGAGGGTGTGGCAGAGCCGACCTTGCGTCACTTCAGCACGATGACGGCAGGCATGCAAATCAAGGAGAACTACAATGATCCTTTCTCGAAAACAGCGAAGTTGTACTACGGAGATAATGCGGAAGCCACGGCACTGAGCGTGCCTCCGGGAAAGAACCCCACGGGTGAGGTATATGAATACCAAAGCGCGCAGACCCAAGTATTGACGGTAGCGTTGAGCCGCGCCGTGGGCGAGAGCGTGTCGAGCTTTGCCAACCGCGAGCTCTTTGCGAAGGTGGGCTTTGAGGTGCCAGCGACTTGGCATCTGGACAGGGCCGATGGATTGGAATTGGGCTTTTGTTGTCTGAATGTGAGCGTGAGAGATTTTGCGAAGTTGGGACAATTCATTTTGCACGACGGCAAGATCAACGGCCAACCGGTGGTCGACTCTGCCTTCATCGCCATGGCCTCTCAGGGGTATAAGAGCCCGTACTATGGCCATAGCTTTTGGATTTACCCAGAACCGCACAACCACGTATTTGGGTTCCGCGGAATGTTGGGTCAAGATATCTTGATCGACCGTGCGCATCAGCGCGTGGTCATGCGTGTAGGCCAACGCGACGGCGGGAAATACCATGCAGATTTCAACAAGGTCGAGGAAGCCCTTCTTCTTCAAATGGACCTTTGGAACGAATAAACCATGCCCACACCTGTCCTCAAACTAGAGCAGCTTAACATCTCCTTTGGCGAGAAGCAGGTATTGCAGGATTTTTCATTGACCATCTACTCGGGCCAAAGCTTGGCGGTGGTTGGGGAAAGCGGCTCCGGTAAATCCGTGGGCGCGCTCTTGTCCATGGGATTGTTGGACCCGAAGGCTGAGGTCCAAGCCAAAACCGCGGAACTTTTGGGACGCTCCATTTCGAGCATGACCCCTGAACTCTGGTCCGAGATCAGAGGCAAGGAAGTGGCTATGGTCTTCCAAGATCCCATGACCTCCTTGCACCCCTCCATACGCATAGGCACACAGCTGGATGAGGTGCTCGAGCGCCACACGTCGGCTTCGGCGGGGGAGCGCAAACGCAACATCTTGGAGGCTTTGGCGGAGGTGGAGCTCCCAGAGCCGGAACATACCTACAGCAAGTACCCTCACGAATTAAGCGGCGGTCAACGCCAGCGCGTGGTCATTGCCATGGCCCTATTGTTGGATCCCAAACTCATCATTGCCGACGAGCCTACCACGGCGCTGGACAAGGCGGTGGAGGCCACCATATTAACCTTGTTGAGAAACCTGGTGAAGGAGCGCGGTTGTGCCCTTTGGTTGATCAGTCACGACCTTGAAGTGGTGTCGGAACATGCGGACGATGTCTTGGTGCTCTTCCGCGGAAAAACGGTGGAACAAGGTCCGTCGAAGGACATCTTTGATCATCCGAAACACGCCTATACGAAGGGATTGTTGGCGTGCCGTCCCCCAAAGAAGGGAAGGCCGTATCCATTGCCGGTGCTCCAGGATTTCTTGGAGGAAAAAGGTGCGGTGGAGAAGGAAGAATTGGTCGCGCCAAAGGCGAACGATCCTTTGCTGAAGATTGAAGGGTTGACCATCGGGTTTCAGCGAAAGAAGGGATGGCGTAAGCGCACCCAGTGGGTCGTGCGCGACCAGGATTTAGTATTGATGCCCGGGGAGACGCTGGGGCTTATTGGGCCTTCGGGATCCGGAAAAAGTACCATCGGCCGTGCCATTGTGGGACTAAATACGCATCAATACAAGCATTGGAAATACAGCGGCGATCAAAGCAAAATCCAGTTCATTTTCCAGGACCCCTATAGTGCGTTGAACAGCGGAAAGCGCATCGGTTGGGCATTGGACCAAGTGCTGCGCAAGCACCAAAGCCATTTGTCGGCGGCGGAGCGTCTTTCAAAGGCTGAAGCCTTGATGGAGGAGGTGGGTTTGCAGGCCTCGGATTTACAGAAGAAGCCTAGTGCTTTTTCTGGGGGACAGCGTCAACGCATCGGCATTGCCCGTGCCTTGGCGGCGGATCCGGAGCTCTTGATTTGTGACGAGAGTGTGAGTGCCCTGGATGTGAGTGTGCAGGCCCAAGTATTGAACCTGTTGAACGGCATTAAAAAGAATCGGGGCCTGAGCATGATTTTCATCTCTCACGACCCCGATGTTGTTCGGTATATGTGCGACCGTATTATAGCATTAGAACCGCTCGCGTCCTAATTACTGCGGTCCTCGAAATCCTCAAGCTTGCCTTTTTGATAGGCGCGTATGCCCAACACAATTGCGGCAATGAGCATGAAGCCCCAGATGAGGGCATGCAACCCTAAGAACCACATGTTATTTCAGCTTTACTGCGGTACCGTAGGCCAGCATTTCTGCCGCGCCCTGCATCACCATCGACGTAGTGAAGCGCACGTTAATGACAGCATCCGCACCAAGGCGTTCCGCATCTTTGATCATGCGCTGTAAGGCCTGCTCACGGCTTTGAGCTTGTAGCTTGGTATACTCTTCAATTTCACCGCCGACAATGTTCTTGATGCCCGCGAAAATATCACGGCCAATATTGCGGGCACGGACGGTACTGCCGCGGCAAATGCCAATGGTTTCAGAGACTTCTTTGCCTGCAACGGTAGAGGTAGTAGATAAGATCATAGTTTGAATGTTTAGACCATTAAGTTAGGCAAACGCGACAAAATCCGGGTAGTTTCTCCACCTGTTTTGCCCTAATTTTAACCCATACCAAAGCACATCAGTAGAGTACAGATATGAAATTGACCACTACACGCTCACTCGCCGCCCTTTTGTTTGTGGCTTTCGCAGCACTAGCGAACGCACAGATTTTGACGGTAACCCCTGCCTTTCCTTCCCAAAACGATACGGTGACCATCATTTACGATGCCACCGAAGGGAACGGAGCATTGACCGGGGTAGTGCCGGTTTATGCCCACGCGGGCTTGATCACAAACCAGAGCACCTCACCCACAGATTGGAAGCACGTGCAGGGAAACTGGGGCACGGCAGATGCTTCGGTACTGATGACAAACTTGGGCAACAACCTGCACAAGATTGAGTACCACATGCCGACCTTCTACGGCTTTGGCTCGAGTGTGGTCGTGCAGCAAATGGCCTTCGTATTTCGAAACGCGAGCGGCTCTATTGTAGGGCGCGACCCCAACGGAAATGATATTTACTACGACGTATATCCGCCGAATGCGGGCTTGATTGCCAAGTTCTTGGCGCCGTCGACCACCATGCTGATCAACCCGGGCGATTCCATAGAGTTTATCGTGGCTTCGAACCAAAAGGCAGATATGAAGGTGTACGACAACGGCACGCTAGTCTTCCAGGATTCTACGAAGCAAGACAACTTTTATTTGGGCAGCACTGTTGCGGGGGTCCATACGGTGGTATTGCAAGCGGATTACGGCAGCTCGACCGAATACGACACCGTGCACTATGCCGTACAAACCCCATTACAGGTGGGCGTGTTGCCGAGCGGGATGGAGCAAGGAATCAATGAACTAAATGATACCACGGTCTTTTTCAAACTCTATGCGCCGTTCAAAAACCGGGTGTACTGTTTGACCTCTCTCAACGATTATATGCCGGACACGGTGAATGCGATGACGCGCACGCCAGGCGGTGCTTGGTGGTTCTTGGAGATGACCGTGCCCGCGGGACAGCCGTTCACCTACCAGTACCTCATCGACGGAGAGCTCAGAGTGGCGGATCCGTTCTCAGAGCAGGTCTTGGACCCTTGGAACGACGGGTATATTTCAAGTGCGACATACCCGAACATGCCGAACTATCCGACGGGTAAAACCACGGGTATTGTATCGTTGTATGAGACGGCGAAGCCAGTATATAATTGGACCAATACCACCTTTAGCGCCCCTGCGCAAGAGGAGCTGCTCATCTATGAATTGCTCATTCGTGACTTTGTAACTACGCGCAATTACCAGACGCTCATCGATACGCTGGATTACATTGAGCGCCTCGGAGTAAACGCCATCGAGCTGATGCCAAATTCTGAGTTCGAAGGCAACTCGAGTTGGGGATATAACCCGTCATTTCACATGGCGCTGGACAAATACTACGGTACGCCGGATAAATTCCGAGAGTTCGTGGACAGCTGCCACAGCCGAGGGATTGCGGTGATTATGGACCAAGTCTTCAACCACGCCTTTGGACAAAACCCTATTGCGCAGATGTGGTGGGACGGCAACAATAACCGTCCGGCGGCGAACAACCCGTACATGAACCAGAACTGTCCGCACCCGCCAAACTGTTGGGGGAACGACTTCGATCATTTCGTGCAGCCCACGCGCGATTATATGGACCGCATCAACACCTATTGGATTGAGGAGTTCAAGATTGACGGGATTAGATTTGACTTTACCAAGGGCTTCACCAACAGCTCTAATGCAGATAATTACCAAGCGCCGAGAATCGCCGCTTTGAAGCGCATGGCGGACGTGTGTTGGAATGAAGATTCGGATTTCTATGTGATCCTCGAGCACTGGGGACCCAACCAGGAAGAGAAAGAGTTGAGCGACTACGGCATGCTGCTGTGGGGGAACGCCACGCACCAGTACTACGAAGCGGCCATGGGCTATACGCCAGATAGCGACTTTAAGTGGGGCATCTACAAGGAGCGCGGTTGGACCGACAAGCACCTAATCAGCTACATGGAAAGTCACGACGAGGAGCGCGCGTCGTACAAGATCAAAACCTACGGGAACTCGAGCGGTGGGTACGACACCAAGACCTTGGCCACACGTGCTGACCGAATCATTCAAGCCAGTGCCTTCTTCTACACCATTCCTGGGCCGAAGATGATCTATATGTTTGAGGAATTGGGCTACGATATTTCCATTGACAACCCTTGTCGTGTGTGTGAGAAACCTATTCTCTGGAACTACTACGACAACCAGTACCGTCAGAAGATTTATTTCTACATGGCCTCGATGATGGACATGCGCAAGAAACACGACGTGTTCAATACTTCGAACTTCACCTATGCCCTGAATGGCGCCTCGAAACGCATCAACCTCAACGGCAGCACCATGAATGCCACAGTGGTGGGGAATTTTGCGGTGACACAGAAAGACGTGTACCCGAACTTCCAGCACACGGGCACTTGGTATGATTACTTTACAGGAGATAGCATCACCGTTACAAATGCCACGGCCCCTATTTCTTTCGCGCCGGGCGAATGGCACATCTACACGGATGTGAAGTTGGCCGATGCCGCCTTTATGGACCTTCCAGAAGAGGTATTGGCGGAAGTGAAGCCCTTCATGGCCTTCCCGAACCCAAGCCAGGGAACGATAGACCTATTGCTCGATTTTGCGGAAGGTACGCGAGTGCAATGGACGCTCGTAGATCTCAACGGTCGCGTCGCGGCACAAGGTGACATTCAAAGCGAGGGCCCTATGATTGAGCCAATGGATTTCAGCGCGTTGGCGAAGGGGATGTATATCTTGAACCTCACCACGCCGGAGCGACACTATACCGAGCGCGTGGTATTGCAATAAGCACAAAAAACCCGGCCGCAGGCCGGGTTTTTTATTTAGTTGATCAGGTGAACCCCATCTTTATCTTGGGTGATGACCCCTTCGTGTTCGAGGGATTTGAGCAGTCGACTCACGACCTCTCTCGAGGTGCCTAGCTCAGAGGCCATTTTTACTTTGGACAAGGCCACGCCCTTACGCCCACTCACACGACAACGCATTTCAATGTAGGCGCGCAAACGAGCCCCGAGCTGTTTAAAGATCGCGTTGTCCACGAGGCTGAGCAGCTCTTCGAAACGCTTACGGAAATTGGCCAATTCGTACATTCTCCACTCCGGAAATTCCGAAGCCATGGTGTTCAACTCTCCGATGGGCACATTCAAAATCACCGCAGGCGTCTCCGCTTCCACCGTGATCGGCATTTCGCCGTTCGGCAAGGTGGAGAAGGCCGCACAAGGACAGATTTCCCCGGGCGTCAAGAAATACAATAACAATTCCTTGGAAGGGTCGTCCTCATCGCCGCGAACTACGCGTGCATTTCCCTCCAAAATGATGGGCAGAAAGCAAGCTTCAATGCCGTAATCTAGGATTAAACCGCCTTTTTCGTAATGCTCTATTTCCCCAACCTCAATGAGGTGTTGGCGAAGCTCAGCGCTCAATTCTGGGGCAATGGTTTTTAAGATATGATCGATGTCCATAGCGAGTGTCGTTGGCGGCTTGAAGTTAGCAAAATCCTAAGAAGTTTGAGGGTCCAATTTTATCCCAATCCTTCATACACCCTTTGGGCCATGGATGCCAATTCAGGACTGAATCCACGGGGCACCTCTGGCGTTTTCTCAAAGACCGGAATATCTTCTGCGTTTATGGTCATTCCCGTGGCTTTGGCAATGCGCTCCACGACCTGAGACGGGCGCGCTAAAAACTCCTCATAGCGAATGTACTCCACCCCGCCCAAACCTTGCGCGTAGCTATAGTACTCGACCCAACGCTCCAACCAAAAATCCAACTTCTCGCGGTCGCGTTCATCGCCGAGGGCGCCGAGGTCAAAAGGTAATTGGCCCTGCCCAAACTCATGGTGCCCTAACCAATTCATATAGGTCAACACAAACGGGTCTTCCGCCTGCTCCTTGCTAAATTTCAAATGCTGCTTGTACAAACTGTAGGCGTGCTCAAGCGGCTCGCGCACCAACACAAACACTTTCATGTCCGGATTCTGCGCCAACAGCGACGGCAATCGGAGCACCGCGTTATTGTTCTTCGCCAAATACACTTCTGTGGGTTTGCACAGACTCTTGAAATACCTGCGATATTGCTCGTTCTCTTCCACGCTCAACTCGTGGCGCACCAACCGGTCCTTTTTCACGAATCGATCGCCCGTGACCACCTTGAAGAAGTACTCCTCTAAGGCTTCCACGCTCGCGAGCCCCACCTTGATCCCGTCGCCATGCGCACGTTCTTGTTGTTCTTTGCGGCTGGGGCGGTAGAATTTGGCCCATAATCTCGGGGCAAGCAATACGGGCATGTTGCTGTAATCCAGCGAACGGAATGGACCGCGCTCACTCAAGATACGTGTCAACGCTGTGGTCCCTGCTCGTGCCAACCCGGTGACCAACACCGCACTCACCGTGCCGCGCTCCACAGGATGCTCCACGCCTTTGATTTGGCGCTTCAACAAGGCTTTGCCGATGTGGTAATGGTCGAGGATGAGGTGATGGAATAATTGGGCCATGGCGCCATAGGCACTCTTCTTCTTTCGAGGGTAGAGAAACGGCAGTATAGTTCCTACGGTGAACACGCCAAACTTCCAACTTGTGCTCAGTGTATCTGCCCAAAACATCCCAGGCAAATACCAATACGTCCAAGCGGTCGCCCCCAACACTAGGGCTAATAACGCTAGGGTTTTTAGTAACGACAGTATCGTTTTGTTCGTAGCGGCATTAACCGCCGCAAACTTGTCGTCTTCGTCAAGATCGGAGATGAGAATGTCGAGCAGGCCGACACTGCGGCGTGCCAGAACAAAAAAAGGAGCCTGCATCCATAGCACCCCCATTCCGAGAACGATCCCCGAAATAAGCGGAAAGGCTATGCGCAGCGCCTCGAACATTTACTTCTTACGCGCTTTCTTGATGCCGTACCAAATGCGGTAGCCGAAGGCGAAAACGATCAGCAAAAGCACCAAGGCAATCAAGATGCCCGCGCCTACGCCCAAACCAGGGCCGATGTACAAAAGTGGAGTGATCATACGTGTTGTATTTACGGGTGCAAAATACGCCTCATCTGCCGAATTGCCCTAAATTAACCTCATGAACATCCTCATCGCACCAGATTCACTGAAAGGGTCCCTGACCGCAAGGCAGGCGGCGGCGGTGATGGTCGGGGCGGTGAAGAAAGCCTGTCCGACCGCCGCCCTCAAAACACTCCCGTTGTCGGATGGGGGTGAGGGCGCCCTTGAAGTGTGGGAACACATGGGCGTGGGCCGCGTGGTCAGTGCTTTGGCGGAGGATCCGCTGGGCAGAGCGATGGAGGCCAATTATGTTCAGTTTCACGACGGCAGCGCTTGGGTCGAGCTGAGCCAGGCCAGCGGTTTGGTGCTCTTGAATGAGGCCGAGCGTAATCCGTTGAAGACCAGCACGCGCGGGACGGGGATGTTGGTCATACATGCCTTGGAGCGCGGCGCGAGAAGGGTGACCATCGGTTTGGGCGGAAGTGCCACGAACGATGGAGCTGCTGGGATTCTGGCGGGATTAGGCTTTGAGTTGTTGGATGAGGAAGGTCGTGCGGTGGTACCGTGCGGCGGTGAATTAATTCGAATACAGAAGGTGGTTCCGCCCAAGGATTGGGACGCTGCCGTGCAGTTTTCTGTGGCCTGTGATGTAGACAATCCGTTGTTGGGGCCGAGAGGCGCGAGCGCGGTATATGGCCCACAGAAGGGGGCGGATGCCCGGGCGGTGGAGCTGTTGGAAAGCGGTTTGCGGCATTGGGCGGAGGTGCTGGAAGAGTGCTTCGGCCGGTCGGTAGCGGAAGTTGCCGGCGGCGGTGCTGCGGGCGGTGCTGCTGCGGGGTTGATGGGGGCGTTGGGCGCGGAATTGCGTTCGGGGTTTGCATTGATTGCCGAGGCCTTGGAATTGGACAAAGCATTGGAAGAGGCAGATGTGGTGTTAACGGCGGAAGGGATGCTCGACGGGCAGAGCTTATCAGGCAAGGCGACTGTGGAATTGTGCAAGCGGGCGAAGAAGGCCGGGTGTGAGACTTGGGTATTTGCCGGCGGTGTGGTTGGCTCTGCGGAGGAGTTTGCACAGGCTGGAGTAGATCATGCGGTACAGCTGCGCCCGGAGGATTGGAGCGTGGCAGAAAGCATGGCACAAGCGGAGGCATTGCTGGCAGAGAAAGTAGAAGAAGCATTTAGAACGAGATAGATGGAAGCAGTAGCATTGCTGGCCGCTTTGGCCTGGATAGTATTGGGAACGGCGAAAATGAAATGGCACCCGTTTGTGGTGTTGCTATTGGCGGCTTTTGGACTGGCGCTGGCCTTGGGGCAGAGCGCGGGGGAGGCCGTGGGCTTGATCAACGAAGGCTTTGGTGGGACGATGGGCAGAATTGGCCTCATCATCTTATTAGGCGCCATGTTAGGCGAAGTTTTGGAGAAGAGCGGCGCGACGGAAACCATCGCCCATGGGGTGGTTGCGAGACTGCGTCGATTACCGACAACCTATGCGATGAGCTTGATCGGCTACGTGGTGGCCATTCCAGTGTTTTGTGATGCGGCGTTCATCTTATTGTCGCCATTGACGAAGAGTTTGGCGCGCAATGCGAAGGTGAGCGGGAAGGCGTTGACGGTGGCGTTGAGCACGGGGCTGTTTGCGCCACATGTGTTGATTCCCCCGACACCGGGTCCATTGGCGGCAGCGGCGACGTTGGAGCTCGAGGATTTGGGCGTGTTGATTTTAGCCGGCGGTGTGATGGGATTCCTATTGGTGCTGGCCGGGGGTTGGTTTGCCACGCGGATGGCGAAGAACTTGAAGGCTGAGGCTGTGGTCGAGGAATTGGCTGGAGCTGTTCAGGGCGGTTCGATGTGGCGCGCGATGCTGCCGCTGTTGTTGCCCTTGGTGCTCATTGCTGGCGGGACTTCCTTGCGCGGCTTGGAAGGCGCGGCAGGGCTTTGGATTAGCGCATTGAGTCGCCCAGAAAGCGCTTTGGCTATTGGGGTGGTCAGTGCCTTGGGGTTAGCCGAGCGCAAGTTGCAAGGCGGACAGTGGGTGCGCAATGCGATCGGTTCGGGCGGGCCGGTACTGATGATTACCGCCATGGGCGGCGCCTTGGGACTGGTCTTGAAACAAATTGATGTCGGCAGCTGGCTGGAAGGCTTGGCGATGCCGGGAGCGTTAGCGCTGGTCTTGCCATTTGTGGTGGCGGCGGTACTGAAATCTGCCCAAGGCAGTTCGACGGTAGCCATTATTACCACGGCTTCGATGATGGTGCCTATGTTGGCCGGTTTGGGCTTGGATTCAGACCTAGGGAAGGTCTGGGTGATTTTGTCTTTAGGGGCTGGAGCAATGACGGTCAGCCATGCCAATGATAGCTACTTCTGGATCGTGAGCGAGATGGGAGGGCTGAGCACGGAAGAGGCGTTCAAATACCACACGAGGGCGACGGCCTTGCAGGGGCTGCTGGGCTTGGTGCTGGTCGTATTGAGCGGGTGGCTGGTGTTGTAATTACCAAGCCCCTATTTCCGAATCCATCCATGCCAATCGTTGCTCTAGGTAATTGCGAAGGAAATCTACTTCGCCGGCATGATTGACGGTATTTCCATTTTCAGTTTTCCAACGGTTGTAGTTGCGGTCGATTGCACCTGCTTGGACTAACCTTTCTTCGGTATCATTGATCAAGCCGAAGATGGCGGCATCGCTGAGTTCGCTGCTGCGAAGGCTGGTCCAGCGGGCTTTAACGGCTGAGGTGAAAATGGGGTCTTCGAGGAATCGGTCCCACCAGAAAGGCAGCATCCACGCATCTTGATTCACGTGGTCGTTGTAGTTGCAAATCCAATCGTCCCAAGGCACGCGACCTTGGCGGCCGTAGCCGATGTTGAAGTCCCAGATGGGCCCGAAACGGAGCTTGCCACTGCGCGGTTTGTGTAGAAAGGTGGAGATCCGGTAGGCGTCGATATTGCCGCCTAGTTCGTTCATGATAAAGCCGTTCACGAAACTGTCCAGGTCGATATAATCGAGGTAGGTGCGCGAAGAGCCACTGAGGTCGTCGGTGAGCAGGGCAGTTTCAAAATCGTTGATATAGCCCTGGATGTATTGCCGTTGCGCATAGGTCATCTCGGCCGGGCCAGGATGCTCGTACAAGAAGTAAGTCTCGAGC
>Ga0255770_10004955_pt1 | contig 11073 bp, 9 predicted proteins | sample 071ome_22_FD_179968 | JGI IMG/M metagenome (GOLD analysis project Ga0255770, IMG submission 179968) | Coastal salt marsh microbial communities from the Groves Creek Marsh, Skidaway Island, Georgia - 071404AT metaG (version 2) | ecosystem: Environmental > Aquatic > Marine > Intertidal zone > Salt... | reverse complement strand
CGCGTTCAACTTGTTCTTGTTGAACTCCTCGTTCGAGGAGGACTTTTTAAACCCGTCCGCACGTTTAGCTGCCATGATGTGTCCTCACGCCTCCGTCAACCCGCGCGGAAGAACGAGAATCAGATCTTTTCCTTACGTGTCGAAAATTCTCCTCCCCTCCTTTTATTTTATATTTTGTGAATTTTTATGTGCCGATTCAAAAAAAAGTTCCCTCCTTTCAAACAATAAACGTGATCGCGAAGCGCGTGATGTGAAATTCGCGCGAAAAAGAATGCTCTCCGTCGATGCGTCGAGTTGTTTTTGTTTTTGTATGTTCGCGTGCGCGTGTTATCAAGCGGTCAATTTGTGTGAGGAATAATTTTTTTTGTGTCGCGGGAAAATTTAGATACGAAAAATACGAAGCGAGTAAAAAAGATATTTTTGCTTTGTGGTGCTCTTTTTTGGACAAAAAGCTCTTTTTGCTTCCCGACGATCCAATATATCCTTCCATATCCGTGAGCGAGCTGCTCGTCCGAACGCATTCCCCCCGCGTGCTTTTTTTCCCTCTCGCGGAAAACACCCACACAAAAATATAGAATAACACTAAAGACTCACTGTGAGAAAGTAAGCAGAGTTAGAACTGCGAAGAGAAAACAAACGCGCGATTAATAACTAACACGTGGTCGTCGTCGTCGTCGACGGTTTCTCAGTCCTCTGGTGTCAAATCGCGATGAGGAAGACGGCGACTATTCCGCTTCTCTTGTTCCTGACGACGATGTGTTTCTGTTGTTGTTCGTCGACTTTTTTGTTCGCGTTTGGACAAGAACAACAAGAACAACAACAACATCGTCAACAACCGATAGGATTACCGAACGGTGAAGTCATCGAACTCAACGATAACAACTTCGATAAGTACATCAACAAAGGAAACACCGAGCAGTTGCCGGTGATAATTGACGTCTACGCGACGTGGTGCGTTCACTGTAAACAGTTGGAGCCGACGTGGAAGGAACTCGCGAGAGAGTTAAAGTCGGAAGTGTACGTCGGGAAAATCGACGGGGAAAAAGAGCGCGCGTTAGCGAATCGATTGAGCGCGAACAAAGGATTTCCGACGATTATCTTGCTGCATCAGAATAAAATGCGCGTGTATTCTGGCGAACGAAGCGTGGAGAAGCTGACGCACTTTTGCCGAAAAGGTTGGCGAGACGTGAAACCAGAGCCGTGGCACAAAACGCCGAATAACAGCTTCGGAGCGATTTTTGGGTACGTGCATAAAGTACCGGGGATATTGAAAGGCATGTACTCGCAATTCTCTAAAGATTATTCAGACACGCAGATTTTATTCATGGCATTGTCCGTGCCCGTGGTGAGCGGAATGTTGTTGATTTGGGTCGCGGATGCGATTACGGTGCGGAGAACGGTTTCTAGATCTAGACGGTACGTCGCCGAACAAGAGCTGATAAGAAGGCGAGCTGCTCAAGCTGCCGCAGATGCCCGCCCACACGCAGATTAGGAGAGACGACATATTAATTCATACACAGTAATTCATATAGAAATTTTACGCATCAACGCCCAATATCACTTTTACGCTTACAAAAAACTAATATATAAATTTGACATTTTTTATTTGTATTCGAAACCTCTTTCCGCCTCGGTCGTTCGCCACAACAAAGCCGAGTATATGTTCGCTAATGCGTGTCCACAAATTGGTACAAACAAGTCTCCATCGGCGAGATATTCGCACGTCGCTCCGTACAGAATACCAACCGCTGCTGCCCACACTGCAAAGGAGACTTTTCTTTCGTTGCTAACGTGCAAAGCGCCGAAAACCGTACCCGCGACCAAAACGCCAACCGCCTCTCCACCCAACGCTGGCATTAAAGCCCCGCGAAAGAGCATTTCCTCCGCTAACGCAGGGTACGCCGCGCAAAACAAAACGTCCGAAAACTCCAAATTCGTCAAAACTTGTTTGTTAGAAGTATTCGTCTCCTTTCTGAAATCCTCCGACACGGACATAAAAGCGACTCTCCCCGCGGTCACGCCAACCGCCAAAGCCGACGCTAAACACGCGTGCTTCCAATCTACGCCATCTTTGATCAAACCAAGCGTCAATGGATTCATCTCCGCGAGTTTCGGGACGATAAACCGCGCCCCTAATCCGAGCATTAAAATCAATGTCGACGTCGACGTACACGACGCCACCACGTCGTCTCTGCTCGGAATCACCAAAGACGAAGTAGAAGCTTCGCTCATCGCTCTCTCTTTCTCCTCTCGAAATTCTCTTTTCCTCTTCTCGACGACGTCGTTGTATGTTTCTTTGTTCACTTTTCGTTTCTTCGGTTTCTGTAACTTGATGGAATTGTTGTTGTTGCTGTTGTTGTTGCTGCTGCTCTCCATCTTTGTCGCGCTCGTCGCGTCCATCGTCGCGGTCTCTTCCTTCGTTTCCTCGTCGTTATCCGTCGTCGTCGTCGTCGTCGTCGTCGTCTCTCTTTCCATCTTTCTTCTCTCTTTTCTGTTCATGGGTTTCGACGACGACGACGACGACGACGAAGCGCGCACACTACCAGCGCTCGTTCTTCCTCTCCTTCGCTCCGGTGCTGCTCCTGCTGCTGCTGCTGCTGGTGGTGGTGGTCGTATCGTCGTTAAGCCTGGTCTCATCGTCTGCGTAAACATATATTTTTTTTCTCTCGACTTTTCTCGCGCTCGCTCTCTTCGCAAGAAATAAAAATTCGCAATAAAAATTATATTTCGACTCGACTGCTCCGCATAAAACCAAGACGCGGTCTTGACGCGTTAAACTCTTTTATATATTATTACTCGACTTTATAAAGCACAGAGTTGAAATGAACAACGACAACAACAACGACATAATCTTCGGATAAAAGCGGACCGCGCGCAGAGAGAGAGAGAGAGAGAGAGAGAGAGAGAAGGAGAGAGAAGATGGATTTCTGGTTCAACGCGTTGAACAACAACAACAACAACAAGAACAACGAGGAAGAAGATGAGAAGAAGGAGGAAGAGGAAGAATTCTTCCAGTCGCCGATGAAACCGTCTCCTCCTGTCGTTGTTCGAGACGAGAAGAACGCGAATGAAGAGGAGGAGGAAGCAGAAGAAGAGAAGAAGAGTGATTCTCGCGGCAGCAGCGGTCATCATCGCCAAAGCGTTCTGTCTCCGACGACGACGACCTCGACGATATCGACGACGACCGGAGGCGGTTACTCTTCGGAATACAATTCGAGTCCAGAGACGACGAGCGAGTTAAAGTCAAAGAAGATTGGTGATGAGAACGACAACCAGAGAGGAAGAGAGGGAGCGAAAGTGATAAACAGAAGATCATCGACAGAAAAGTATATGCTCACGAAAGAAAGCTTCGACGTCACGACGAAGGAGAAGAATGGAGAAGACGACGGCGCCGAAGGCGACGACGACGAGGGAATATTGCGAGACGACGAGCAAGGGATGCGCTCATCGATACTTTACGAAAATCCAGATCATACGCTCGTAGAAGAGGACGAAGAAGAAAGAGAAGAAGAAGAAGAAGAAGAAGAAGAAGAAGAAGACGTAGAGAAGGAAGTAGAAGTGGTAGAGAAGAAAAAGAAACAGAAGAAAAGCGAAAACAATAAGAAGAAAATCACCCGAGTGGAGAGGCTCCGAGAGTATTTTAAGCTTCCACCGGACGAGGAGCTGTTGGACGAATTCTTGTGCGCTTTGCATAAGAAGATTTTGTTACAAGGACGGATGTACGTGTTCAATAATTACGTATGTTTCTATTCGAGCGTATTCGGATATCAAAAGCGAAAACGGATTCCGTTCAAAGACGTGACGCTCATGGAAAAAGCAAAAACGGCGGGAATTTTCAACAACGCGCTTTACATCGTACACCAAGGCGGGAAGAGAGAGTTTTTCACGAGTTTTATTTTCCCGGACAAAGTGTTCAAGTTTCTCGAACAGCAATGGAGAACAAGTAGCGATTATGGTAGACTCTTTAGAGGACATCGAGGGCACGAATCCATGGACTTTGACGCGACATTGAGACGAAGGGAGGAACAACTAATGCTTGCGCAGCTCGGAGATTCGGATCAATCTGATACGGAGGAAAACTCCGAGGAGAAGAAGATAAGCAATATGCTCGGGACGCAAAGTTGGACGGATACGCCTGTTAATGATTCAGAGCTCACGCACGAGCAAATGAAATCACTCAGACGGCGAAGAAAAATGAGTGAACACCGCGAATCTGTGGAAGAGGACACTGATGATCTGAGTTCAGACAATACCGCCACTACCGGAGAGAATACTTTCGAGGACAACGAAGTCACTTCCGAAACAAAGAGACGCGCGAGAACGCCTGATCTTACCACGAGCAAATTGTATTTGGATCGAAAAGAAGATAGAAGAAAAGAGAATGGAGGAGAAAATGGAGAAGAAGTTGCAAATGACGTTGAAACTGATGACTTCGGCGAAATACCGAGAATGCACGCAATGCCCGGTGATGAGCAAGACGAGAGCGCGAGAATACCGGCCGAGTGCGGCGAAGGATTGGTGAGTGCCCAATTCGATTGCACACCCAAAGAATTCTTCAAGGCGTGTTTTTCAAACTCCGCCACTAATACTTTCTTTTTCGCGCAAACAAAAGCGTCTGGAATGACGGATTTCTCTTGCACGGAGTGGGCAAAACACTCTCACTACGGGTTTTCGCGGGACGTTAAATTTGTCGCACCGGTAAATTCAACTTTCGGTCCGAAAGAGACGCGTTGCGTGCAGACACAAACGTATAAACTCTACCCAGACGATAATTTAATCATCGGTTATTCCCAGGTTCAGCTCGATATCCCGTATGGAGATTACTTTTCCGTAGAATCCAAGTGGAATTGCGTTCCAATTTCCTCTGAGGGCGACGGTAAGATGAATGGATGCGAAGTTACGTTTTACGTCCACGTTGTGTTCGAAAAATATACGTATTTGCAGTCTGTGATTCAATCGTCGGTAATTTCAGAGACGAAAGCGAGTGCCGAATCATTTTTGAACGCCGCTAAAGAGTTGTTAAACAATAAGGGTGGCGTCATATCCGAAGAGAAAAGCGCATCATTCCTGGAAAGGTTGTCAAAACGATTTTCGATCGACGTTACCAAGGTGAAAATTCCAGAAGGTTCGCGCGATGCCGTTTTCAGCATGCTCTATCCATCGGCAGGAAAAGATTCAGACGCTAAAATGCGTCCAGCCTCAACAAATACGCACCAGACCACGACGTCGTCGTTCGCAAAGAAAAGTACAAAGGATAAGCTCATATCCGGCGCACGACGCGCGAAAGAACTGGCAAAGCAATTCTTTGGCCTGTTTACGATTCAGAATTTATTGATGTTTGTGCTCTTTATGGTGGTGGCTTGGACGCTCTTAGCGATGTGCGCAAGTTGTGCACAAAAGCTCTGGTACGTCGTGAAGTATCCATTCGTCGTTGTATTCGGAGATAGCGACGCAAATGTAGAAAAATATTGGGAGCGCCGAATCACAATTTTGACGCAAGAGCTTGGCGCTCTCGAACGAAAAGTTCAGTTAGTGTCCAAAGAGATTACGCTCGCCAAGCAAAGCTTGAAGAAAGCCTCGGGCTCGTAAAGAAATTTTCGTCCAAAGCCGAGAACAAATTAGCTATGTAATAAGGAATTGTATGTATAGTGATCAGTTTTGCTATGAAATATTTATCGCGCATCAATTTCTATTATATTTTATTAAAACAAACAAAAACTTGTGATCATAGCACCCGGGCGTTCAAAATGTCTCGGTACAACAAACGCATGAAAAAAGTTGTCTCGTCCGGATTTGCCACCCACAAAATTGACGCTGATTCTCTCACTTTACTGTCGTTACCGGTTAATGTAAATCTATCACCTACGTGTAAAGTTTGCGATCCTTTCACCTTCAGGTGTTTCATCAGCGCTTGCAAACCGATGTGCTTGTTTCCCACGTCTACAAACACATCATTCCCACCATTGAACGCACAAAACGGAATATCCGACGTCGACAACTCCGCTTGCGCAGCTAATGCCAACTCTTCGAGATTCTCGTAGATGGTATCCGTCGTCGGGATAACACCGACCGCGTATTCTTTACGCATTACTTGGCAGTCCACGCCTAAATATCTCGAGTATCTCGTCAAAAAGATCTCTGCTCTATCCAAAAAGGCTTGTAAATCCTTCCCTTCTCTCCATCCGTATTGCTCTACGGTCGCCCATTCCTCGTTCGGCACGAATTGAAGCCCGTAACTCTCGTTCACGTTCAACAAATAGTTGCATTCGCCACCCATGACATGGAAATACTTGGTGATGTTCGGCGGTAACTTTTGCTTTTTGAACTGGTCCAACAAACCTCTCGTTCTTTCCTCAAACTTCTCTGGCTGCCCCGGATAGCCCGCCGCGGTGACAATGGCAACGTGAATCCCCAACTCCATCAACTGAATAATCTTATCAATCATTTTATTGTCGTCTTCGAAATGTTTCCCGTCTTGATACAACGTCCCGTCTGCGTCGAAAGTCACCAACCTCACGTCCTTCGCCGAGACGTGCACCTGCGCTATGTTCAAAATATGTCTGATCTCCGCAAAGTTTGGCAAAACGTACTGCCTCTTTGTCAGATGAGAAAATTCGTCGTATTCTTTCAGCGCTTTCGTAAGCGGCAACGAGTGGAAAAAGTACCCAACCTGTGGGACCATTTTATGCAGTCTCGTAAACTTTCTGCGTTCCTTTGGGAGTTGCAACGTTTCATCGATCCACCCTTCTACTTTGTGCATGACCTCTTCCGTCGTGTGAGTCTTGTGCATTTCAACCATGAACTCGATCAAAGCGTCTTGCTCTTTTAATCTCCCTTTCCTCCTCAACACGGTCGAATCAGTCAGCGATCCCGCTCTCGGTAAATCGTTCGATTTCACTTGTCTCTTAATCAACTCTCTCATGTACTGCGCAGCTCGGCCCATTTTCTCCTCGTCCGTGGACTGTAACGCCTCGTTCGCTTCTCCCTCTTTCATGTACGGCATGAACTGCTTGTAATCTTCGTCGTTGTTATTTTTATTCGACGAGGACGAAGATATCGCCGCTAATCGATGATGTCTTCCTCTTTGAGTCGAAGTGGTAGTCTTAGTCTTAGTCGTCGTCGTCGTCGTCGTCGCGAACACATTTTTTGAAACGTTGTTTTTTATTCTTCTCGACGACGACGACGACGACGACGACGACGACGACGACGACGTCGTCGTTTTCCTGCTTCCTCCGGGAACACCGCGTCGAGCGCCGCTCGTTTTCGCCATCGAAGCCGTCGTCGTCGTCGTCGTCGTCATCATCTGAGAACGAGAGACGGAAGAGACTCTGAAGAGAGAGAGAGAGTGAGTGAGATGACTTTGTTCTACAAAGCGCGCTCCGATAGTGCGGTTGGTCTGCGAGCGAGTGTGCGTGTTTCGTGCTGCTTTTTTTTTTGGTCTCTTTTCCTCGTGCGTGGCGGGCTCTCTCGCCTGCTCGCGCGCTTAACGTCGTCGTCGTCTCGGTCGATCTCTCCCGTCCGGTAGAGGAGGCTTTCGACTCTCCATAAAAAATAAAAAAGGAAAAGCATACGTAGAGAAATAAGAAAAAAAATGAAAAACGATGACTAATAACTACTACTGTCGATCGATCGCAGACGACGACGACGGCTTCGACGACGGGAGGACGAGAGGAAGAAACGAACGACACCCTCCCGGATGCAAGTGTTACTCTCGAGCGCCGAATTTATCCTCCGTTTACGAGCAATCTTTAGAGGAACTCAAGTTTCAAAAGTCCGCGTGTCATTTCGCGCAGGTTGGAAACGCGACGAAACTGCGACAGTTACTAGAGAAAGACTCTGAGAGGTGGACGAACTCCGTCGACGGTCCTTTGAGCGGGTTGACGCCTTTACACTACGCGAGCAGGAACGGGCACTTAGAGTGCGTGCGGTTGTTGCTGGAGAAAAAGTACGGGTGCGAGGTGAACGCGAGGACGAAATCTGGGAGCGCGACGGCGTTGATGCGAGCGAGCGCGAGAGGAGAGTTTGAGATTGTCGAGGCGTTGTTGAAAGCGGGCGCGGACGCGAGCTTGAGAGATGACGACGGGGAGACCGCGTTGCATAAAGTGCACGATTTTAGTTGGCAGGAAACAAAACGACGACGCGAAGCAGTTCTCGAGGAAGAAAAGGAGGAGATAGAGAGGAGAAAACGAGTGGATGTGAAAATCGACAAGATTGTAAAAGCGCTCGTCGCGGCGTATCCGGAAGCGGTGACGGTGAAGAACAGAAAAGGCGAAAAGCCTGGCGAACGAGAGAGTTAATCAGATGTAGCAAATAGTTGTAGCGATAGAAAATGAACCAGCGCGCGCGAGCAGAATAGATGCAAAGGAATAACATCATTAGTTAAAGCATTTTCAGCCGTCCCAGGAGAGCGTATTCATCAACGCCGTTCCAGATTGATAAACTTCTTTCACCAACTCCATCACGTCTTCTCTGTCTTCGTCTTTGAGAAGTCTCGAAAATTTTTGCGCGAACTTGTCCGGATGCCATCGCTTTGCGAGTTCCCGCCTCGCTTTCTTCCTCCCATTCTCATCGTCAGAGAATGGGCCTTGGTCGGAAATCAAGAACGTCAGGAAACCGGCGCCGGAAGGTGGAAACGGGATATCTTGAAAACGCAAAGCGCTTCGTCGTTGTTTTTCGTTTCCGCTCTCGTTGTCATCGTCGTCGTCGTCTTGAGATTCTTTCCATTTCTCTTCAAAGCGTTTCCATTCGGTTTCCAATTCCGTCCAACTCTTCTTTCTAGTCGAAACGCTGATATTCTCAGCTCTCCGTCTGCGCATCACAACGCTCGGAGACTGCCACGCGTTCTCATCGATATTCTCATCGTTTTTATTCTGCTTCTTTTTCACTCTCTCTCGAAAAGCTGCTCTCGGATCGAACGTCTTTTCTTCGATCTTCTTCCTCCTCCACTCCACCGCCTCTCTCCTCGCTCTGTTCCTTTCTCGTTTGTTCTCTTTCTCTTTCGTCTCGTTCTCCTTCTCCGCTTCTTCTTCTTCTTCTTCTTCTCCTCTCTGATCTCCACTCAACGCGTTCTCGGTGCTTCCGACATGCGAAGAGGACGAACAAAAAAAATCAGTTTGCTTTTTCGCGCGTTCGATTTCTCTCTCGACCTCTTCCATCATCCGCGCGAAAGCGTCGTCGTTGTCATCGTCCTCGCTATTTTTTTCCTCTCCTCCTTCTCCTCCTCTCTTCTCCTCCATCGTTTTTGTTCGTGTCGTGGTTGTCGTCTTCATCGTCGTTCATGCTTTTTTTAATGGGATTGAAAAAAAATGCGTTTCATCAAAAAGGAAGGAGAGTCCCTTCCAAAATTCATGAATAAAAAAAAAGAAAAACGGACCCTCGACAGCTGCTCGAAATCCTTCATAACATCGAGTCGAGTGTGAAACACACATAAGGACATAAGGACGTGTTATACCCCAAACGAAGAAAAGAAGAAGTAATCATGTCTGAGTAAGTTTATGCGGTCTATTTTCTTCTCTCTTTCTCTCTCTCCCTCTCTCTCTCTCTATCTTTGCGCGCGCGCGCGTTTGTATCGCGCGGGTTTCTTTCCGTCATCATCAAGCTTAGGTCTTTCCGAGCCGCAAAGAGAGAAATCTGTAATCTGTTCTCTTTTCTTCTTCTTCTTCTTCTTCTTCGGGGTTTGCAACGCGCGTTAAAACCAAAACTGAACGCTGACATTGTTACTTTCTCTTTAATTTTCATCTTCACAGCGCTGAAGCCGAAGAAATTGTCGAAGAAGTCGCCGCCGAAGAACCGGCTGGAGATGAACCGATGGACCTCATGAGCGCGTTGCAAATCGTGCTCAAGAAGTCCTTGGCCGAAGACGGCTTGCACAGAGGTCTCAGAGAGGCGTGCAAGACGATTGAATCCAGAAAGGCGTTGTTGTGCGTTTTGGCGCAAGACTGCGACCAAGCGGATTACACCAAGTTGATCCAAGCTTTGTGCAACGAAGCGAACGTTCACTTGGTGAGAGTGCCGTCCGCGGTGTCTCTCGGCGAGTGGGCCGGCTTGTGCAAGCTCGACGCCGAAGGCCAAGCGAGAAAGGTTGTGAAGTGCTCGTGCGTTGTCGTCTCCGATTACGGGGAGGAAACGCCGGCGCTCGGCGTCTTGCAAGAATTCTTGAAGACTGCTTAATTTATCTTTCTTCAATAAAAGGAATCAAAAAGAAAAAAATGGTGTAGCGAAGTTGTAAGTAATATCTCTCCGTTTTACTACTGCTCTGTTACATTCACGCGATGAATCATCGATGTTCTCTATACCTACATAAAACTATTGCGATTTACTACAATTGTTAAGCGCCTAAGTGCTTCATTACTAATCTAATGCGTCATTTTCACAGCTTCGAAAGGAAGCCTCCGTCTACTTTTAATACACTCCCTGTGACCCAACTCCCGGCAGGTGAGGCTAAATATACGGCAGCGCCGCCCACATCCTCAGCTCTTCCTACTCTTTTAATCAGTAACCCGTTAGACATTATGTTATCTTTTACGTCTTTTCCGTACACGTCTAAACTGTCGGTCATTTTCGTGGGAAAGAATCCGAGTGCCAACACGTTAACTGTTATGTTCCGCGAAGACAACTCGTCTGCTAACTTTGTGCTCATGTGATGCAACGCAGCTTTAGAGGCGTCGTAACTAAAAGTTGGAAAGACTTGGGGCTTTAAACCTGCGATTGAACCGATGTTAATGACCCTAGACGGGGTGCCTATCTTCCGCCCCGAACTTTCCATGAGGTCCGCAAACTCGCGAATAAGTACAAAAGGCGCCACCACGTTCAGCGCGTGGGTTTTATAAAAACCTTTCTCTGAATGCGATTCGAATGGTTCTCCCCACGCAACGCCGCTATTATTTATAAGTACGTCTAAACGCTCGTATCGACTCTTAAACTCGTTCGCGAGTTTTTTACATCCGGCTTCCGTGGATAAATCGGCTTGGATGAAATCACACTTCAACCGCTTCGATATCTTCAACCCGTCGTTTTCGTTTCTACTAGCGATGCACACGCGAGCGCCGCGAGCGCAGAACGTCTCCGTGAGCA